>Ga0181602_10002912_pt1 | contig 14034 bp, 10 predicted proteins | sample 041ome_14_FD_148640 | JGI IMG/M metagenome (GOLD analysis project Ga0181602, IMG submission 148640) | Coastal salt marsh microbial communities from the Groves Creek Marsh, Skidaway Island, Georgia - 041408US metaG (spades assembly) | ecosystem: Environmental > Aquatic > Marine > Intertidal zone...
GAACACACACACCCCCCGACGCGGAATATTCCGACGAATCAATCTCGAACGTTCGAAAAGTCGCGATGAGTTCCGCACGACGCACGATTGCATTGGCGTTGACGCTCTTGGTCGCGTGCGCGTCGAGCGCGAACGCCGCAATCACTGGCTTCTGCGACTATTTTCAACTAACCTTGACGTGCGCGGGGCACGCGACGAGCGCGGCGTGCACGGGCGACTGCACGTGGAACGGCTCGGACTGCGAGGCTGACGCGTCGTTGATGGCGTCGGTGGTGTTCACCGCGACGGATTCGACGTCGCAAGCTTTCGTTACGCAAGCTTTAGCATGCACTGCGGACAATAATGACGCGACGAGTTGCGCGGCGGATACAAACTGCGAGTACGACGCGTCGTCGGGCGATTGCTCGGTGACAAACGCGTTTACCTTGAGTAAGTACCAAACGTGCCAAACGTCGACGAGCGCGGGCGAACGAACGCGCGTTGGCTTTGTGGCTCCGGCAACGGCATTCGTCGCCGCCACCGCGCTCGCCGCGCTGGCGTAAACATAAATGATCTGGTATACATGCCATTCATGGCGTCCGTCGAGCACGGCGCCGTCGATCAATCATCAAGTCGCGCGAACGGAACTTTCCAAACGAGAGTCGCTCAACGGGCGAACGTCTCCAGTTTCGCCTTTGATCAGCACACGTACAATGAAACGATGCTGCAATAACACAGATATATATATATATGACATTCCCCAGCGCTCGCCGTCCGTCGTCGTCGTCGTCGTCGTCGTCGTCATCGCCTTGGTCGCCCTCGAGCCCAAAAGAAGACGAAAGAAACTTAGTATGTACCCCTACACAACGGACAATTCTGACGAATCATTACCCAGCTACCTGTTGTGTGTACCCCATCCGCGATTGGCGTTTTCGTTATCCACGTGGACGCGAACGGCGCCCGTCCGCATTGTTTGCCGCCGTCGCCGCCGCGCGTCGCGCACGCACGCACACGCACACGCACACGCGCGATGGAACACGTTTCGCGCATGATGGCCACGTCGTCGCGAGCGACGGTTGGGACGACGACGACGACGACGACGCGCGCGAATGGGTGCGCGCGTTCGGGGTGCCGAACGCGCGCGGGTGCGGCGTCGGTGCTGCGCGCGCGTGCGCCGCGCCGTGCGAGCGGTATTCTCGCGCGCGCGAGCGCGAGTGACGCCGGGAATAACGAGCTCAAGGCGCCGTCGACGCCTGAGAGCCCGCGCGGGCAGCAGTTGGCGTATATTTTGCGCACGCAACCAGATATGTTTGACGTCGCCGTGGATTCGCAGCTCGACGCGCTCGGGGAGGAAATCGAGCGCGAAGGGCCGATTGAGGGCAAGGCTGAAGAGCAGCAGTTGGTATTGTTTAAGCGCATCGCAGACGTGCGCGCTTTGGAGCGACGACATGGGTTGGAGGATATCATTTATACGAGCATCATTCAAAAGTTTCTCAACGTCGGCGTGGATATGTTGCCGCCGTTGAACGAAAGCGCGATGTTGAAGGGCATTGATTTGAACAAGTTGACGGATGGCGTGCATAGCAAGGAGGCACTTGAGATGGTACGCGAACATTTGTTGGCGGTTTTGGGACAAGGGTCGGAGAATGCGTACTCGTCGCAGCTCGTGCGCATGTCCAAGCTGCAAGCGGCGCAGGTGTACGCCGCGTCCATCATGTTTGGATACTTTGTCACGCGTGCTGATAAGAGATTTCAGCTCGATCGCGCGTTAGGGACGCTTCCGCTCGATCCTATGGAAAGCGCAATGGCGTTAGAAAAGTTGTTTAATAGCGCGAGTGCGATGGATTCCATGGATGAAGCCGACGCGGCGCCAGTGAATTTTGGAGGCGCCGATTTTGACTTGTTTAGTGACGTAGCCAAAGCTGGCGGTGACCAGCGCAAGGCTGATGCGAACTCGAAATTGACGCTCAAGCAGTACATTCAAGGCTTCGACCAATCGACTTTGGCACAAACGGCGAGAATTGTCTCCATGGAGGGCGTCGCCGTCGCCGAACGTCAAACCGGCGCGTTGTTTGGTTCCATCGAGGACCTCCAGCGCGAAATGCAAGACGCTGTTGGCATGAACGCTGCGACGCCGCAAGAACTCCTGGACGCCGTGCAAAGTGTTGTGGCTGAAAATAAAGTGCAGACTTTGACATTGGCCTACGCGTCTCAGCGTCGATTGGTGCTCGAAGCGGTGGCGTTTGGCGCGTTTTTGCGCCAGTCCGAAACCTATGTCGACGGGTACAACGCGAAATTATTGACACCCACGCCACGAGGCCCGACTGGCCCGCCCGGAAACTCTTTACCGTCTGGTGACGACGATGGTCCAGTGAACGTCTAATCGCGAGAGACAGAGTGAGAGAGAGAGCGCCGCGTTCGCCAATCAAACCGAGACACCCAGCGGGCGAGGCATAAACGAAAACAAACAAACAAACAAACAAACAAACAAACAAACAAGCCTTAGCAAAATATTTGTGATTGAGTACATACATCATTTCAACAACACGTATCGTTGGAAAACTATCTAGTCGCGTCGCATCGCGTCCATATCCTCCTAACGCATGTACGTATTCGTTCCCCGGCGACGGATGAGCGTTCCTACAACTCATTCGCATCCTTGCAAAGCGCCAAAAGCTTATCCTTATCCGCCCCAGTCATCTCCGCCACCTTCACACCGTTGGAGTACACATGAAACGTCGGCATCGCGCTGATCCCACACTCCGCCGCGAGATCTTCGAGCTCATCGACGTCAATCTTCACGAATTCAATGTCGGGAAACTTGGCGGACAATTCCTCGAAGTACGGCGCGATCGTCTTACACGGACCGCACCACGTCGCCGTAAAATCCACGACAACCTGCATCACACGCAACGCAACAGAACATTGTACGCATTCGTCAGTACGCATCCAACGCCACACGAGCGCGCGCGAGAGCCACACGCGAGGGCACCTCTCACATCAACGCGAGATCGCGATCGTCATCCAGCGCGACATTCACGACGAGATCTCGCACCGCATCGCACACGCACCGGCTTCCCCGCCGCCTTAATCGCGGCAAATTCTTCGTTCGATCCAATCTTCTTCACCATGGTGCGTTCGTGCGCGTCGCGTGCGTCGATGTGTGCCGATCTCGACGCGCGCGCGATGTCGATGTCGTTACCGTGACTGGGACTGCAAAAGCACTTTTCTCTGTGTCGTCGCGGACGCGTTGTGTTTTGGACTACATCGTGCTAAAGAGAGCGCTACATGGAGGTTTTGTGTCGTAAAGGTGTTGCGATGGGGATGATGTTTTATGCGTCGTCGTCGTCGTCGTCGTCGTCGTCGTCGTCGTCGTCATCGGCGCCGTATCTGCTCAACACGTCGGCGTCGGCGGAGGGCGCGCGGAGCGCCGCCTCGAGCTCAGCCTCCGTCGGCGCCTCTCTCCCCGTGCGCCACCCGAACGCGTAATACACCGCATTCACCATAATCGCCGTGACAGGTTTAAACGTAAACAACACGAGGAGCGCGAGGAAGATCCAGAATGAGATTTTCCTCGCCAACGGGTTGTCGTCGCCGCCGCCGCCGCCGCCAAAGAACCAGTCGAGCGGACCGCCACCCTTGCCTCCACCATCGAATTTCGAAAGCACGTCGCGCTTGTTACCGATGGCGCCCATGAGGGCGTTGCGCGCGGCGGCTTCAGCATCCTTGCGACCGATGATTGGGTTCGGGGCGTCGTCGGCGGCGCCGCCGTCGGCGGAAGACGCGCGCGGGACGAGTGGTAAACCTCGAGCGCGCGAGGCGCGAGAGGCGGACGAGTGACGGCGCGACGCGCGCGACAACGACGCGTTGACGGATGCGGTGGACGTGAATGTGAGCGTGAATGCCATTGCGGGCGTCTGACGCGGTGCGGCGGCGATGACGCGCGCGCACTTGTGCGGGGAAAGCCGAGCGCGCGGCGTTGAGGTTCTTGTGGATAGAGCGTCGCGTCAAACGCGCGTGAAACTAAATAATGCTACGGAGCTAGAGCGATGCGATGCACGCACGGCGTGTGGTGGTTGTCTGTGGCTAAATGACGAAAATTCCATGCGCGTAGAGGTCAACGACGAATGGTTCGAGGTAGAACCGCGCGCCGAAAAAGCTCAACGTGCCGAGCGCGATGGAGACGGGCAACGCGGGCAACGCCTTTCCGTACAGCCCGAGCCCGAGCAAAGTAATTACTAGACCAAATAACACCGAGGTGAAGCAACACAAACATGTTATTGGAGAATACATCGCCGCGCGCCCGACGAGAACGCTGTAAAAGATGAAATCACCCAAGCCGAGTTTGATGGAGTCGGGGAGACGGAAACGCGAGTCGCCGTCATCGCTCGCGGGCGAGCGGTCTTGAATCAAAGGCGACATTTCGCTCGTGGCTTCGCTCGCCCTACTTTCTGCGGGTTCTCTAGCACTTGTTCGTCGCCGCCTCAGGCCCGCATCAGGGGCTCCTCTAGATTCGTACACTAGCGCCGGAATGTCCTCGTCGCGTTCTTGCGCCAATTCTACAATCATCTTCAACGGCCCATTCGGCGTGAGCACGGCATATAAATCATACAACGCCATCGCCACGAGCAATGTCCACGTCGTCCACTCCGGAATCTGCGTAAAGTAATACGACACAATTGTCGAAATGAATATTAAATACCCTTGTTTGACCACCAGCGGTCCCGGCCAGAAAAACGTCATCAACGCCCCGCCGGCGGAGAAATTCCACAAGAATAAATACACCGAAATCATATCCACCGCAATTTCAAGCTTATCCAGTACTTGTAAAAGTATGTTACCACCGAGTAAACCGAAAATTAACAGCCCGCTGAAACCCATGTACGCCCAAATCACCTTGGCGAGCCGGTACTTGAATAACAGAAACAGCACAAACGTCGCGGCTGTGATAAATGCGATGAATACCGCCGCGTTTGCCATCGCGCCCTCGAGTTTCACCGACGCCGAGTCGCTAGCTTTCTCGGCGTATACCGCCGTGGTCATGCCCCCGGTGCCCGCACTTTCGACGCCTGGAGTATGCAAAAGATTCACGAGCGCCACGCACAGCGCCATGGCGATCGTCACCGGGTACACGACGGGCATGATGACGTCCGCGACGGCTTCGAACTCGTCTCGCGTGACGACGTGAATTGGTGGTCGGCCACTCGTCGCCGCTGGCGTTTGATCCGACATGCCGACTCTGTCGCGTGCGTCGAGCGCACGAGTGAGGAGGCTGAGCTTACGCGAAAGGCTGTTACAGGGACGGAGCGAAGACATATTCGCTCACATGTGAGGCGGAGGCGTGCAAGGCACATACATGTGTGCTAAGGAAATAAAAGACGATAATTGATGATATGTAGTGTTGCATCGTGGTTTCATCTATAAAGAAACCGTGGCTAAGACGTAAACGTATGCGCGCTTTCTTCATCCTCGCTTCAAGCTACGGCGACACGCTCGTTTCAACTTTTAAAACTCACTCATTCGATTTGCGCGATTAATCGATTTCCTCCATGCGGCTGCCTTCTTCGGTCTCTTCTTCAAGCGCCGGCAAGTCATCGACCGCGACAGTTTCGTCCTCTTCGATGGAGAGGCCGAGCTTGATCATACGGTGGATGCGGCCGCCGAACGTGTTCGGTTCGTCCAAAGAGAAGCCAGACGTGAGCAAGGCAGTTTCGAAGACGAGGAGAACCAAGTCCTTGACGGTCTTGTCACCCTTGTCAGAATCCGCACGCTTGCGCAATTCAATCATGATGGAGTTATCCGGGTTGATTTCAAGCGTCTTCTTGGAGGACATGTAGGAGCCCATGGAGTTGTCGCGAAGCGCTTGCGCCTTCATGATGCGCTCCATGTTCGCGCTCCAGCCGTACTCACCGGTGACGAGAACGCACGGGGAGTCAACAACGCGATCGGAGACAACAACCTTTTCAACCTTGTCCCCCAAGATGTCCTTCATCAAGCGGCAGAGGGTCTCGTATTGCGCAGCGGTTTCTTCCTTCTTCTTCTTCTCCTCTTCAGTCTCATCGAGCTCCAAACCTTCCTTGGTGACAGACACGAGCTTCTTGCCATCGTACTCCTTGAGTTGTTGGACGGCGTACTCGTCGATCGGGTCGGTCATGAAGATGACTTCAAGGCCGCGTTTCTTGAGCTTTTCGATAAACGGCGAGTTCTCGACAGACTTCTTGGACTCACCAGTGATGTAGTAGATGTCCTTTTGGCTCTCTTTCATGCGCGTGACGTAATCCTTGAGAGAGGTCATTTCTTCACCAGACTTGGTGGTAGAGTAACGGAGCAAGTCGGCAATCTTGGAGCGGTTTTGCGCGTCTTCGTGGATACCGAGCTTCAAGTTCTTGCCAAACGCTTCATAGAACTTGGTGTAGTCATCCTTGTTTTCAGCGATTTCGTTGAACATTTCGAGGCACTTCTTCACAATGTTCTTCTTGATGACCTTAAGAATCTTGTTTTGTTGGAGCATTTCACGAGAAATGTTCAACGGCAAATCTTCAGAGTCGACGATACCCTTCACGAAGCCCAAATACTCCGGAATGATGTCTTCGCAGTTGTCCATGATGAACACACGGCGGACGTACAACTTGATGTTGTTGGACTTCTTCTTACCATCGAACATGTCGAACGGCGCACGCTTCGGGACAAAGAGCACAGACTTGAATTCCAATTGACCTTCAACGGCGAAGTGCTTCACGGCGAGTTGTTCTTCCCAGTCGTTCGTGAGAGACTTGTAGAACGCGGCGTATTCATCCTTGGTGATTTCCTCAGGAACGCGCATCCAAATCGGCTTTTGCTTGTTCATGATGGCCCATTCGTGGGAGACTTCCTTAATCTTCTTCGTCTTCTTTTCCTTCTTTTCATCCTCATCCTTGATTTCGGTGATCTTGCCTTCCTCTTCCTCGCCTTCTTCCTCGGCTTCATCGTCGGAAACTTCCTTCTCGGTGGTCTTTTCGGTCCACAAAGAGATCGGATAAGAGATGAATTCAGAGTGCTTCTTCACCAAATCCTTCAAGCGGCGCTCTTCGAGGTACTCAAGTTGGTCATCCTTCAAGTGGAGCACCATCTTGGTACCGCGACCGAGCTCGCTCGCCGAGGCATCCTTGGTCACGGTAAAAGAACCGCCGGCTTGAGACTCCCAACGGTAACCTTCGTCATCGTTGTGTTTAGTGTACACGACAACCTTCTCCGCAACCAAGTACGAAGAGTAGAAACCGACACCGAATTGACCAATCATGGAAATATCAGCGCCGGCGGTCAACGCCTCCATAAACGCCTTGGTACCAGAACGCGCAATCGTACCGAGGTTGTTCACCAAATCCGCCTTGGTCATACCAATACCGCTGTCGATGATCGTCAACGTGTTGTTGGTCTTATCCGGAATGATGTGGATGAACAACTCGGGTTGAGACTCAAGCTTGGACTTGTCCGTCAACCCCTCAAAGCGAATCTTATCGAGCGCATCAGACGAGTTACTACGCACGCAAAAACGAAACAGTCAGTCACTCGCACGATAAATACAAACAAAACGTCCACGTCATCCATTGATCTCATCACGGTCGCCATAGCCACGCGCAACGATATCGATACGACCTCGCGCGCGTACGCTTTGGCTGTCGCGTCTTCTAATCTCTTCTAATCCCGATCTCCCATCTTGCATCGAAACCAGCACCACCCGCACGCACCTAATCAACTCCCGCAAGAAAATTTCCTTGTTCGAATAGAACGTCTATACGCGCATAAACCCACACACACCATCGTCAGTCACACCATCGCGCAGCGACATCACACGCGCCGCCAAACGCGCGCGCTAAAAACGCTCTAAAAACAGCCGCCACCGATCCGCCCGATCGCCATCGCCCCCGCATCGTCGACGTACGTTAATAATCAACGACAACAATTGGTTGATTTCCGCTTGGAACGCGAACGTTTCCGTTTCGCCGCTCATCGTGGTCGTGGTCGTGGTCTTGTACTGCGCGCGACGCGTCACAAAGTGCCGATGGATCGACGGCGACCGACGTCGGCGGAAACTTCGACAGTTTTCGCGCGTTTTTCGTCCGTCTATATTCGGACAATCGGACACGACCAGTTGCGATTTTGTGCGAGCCTTCTATAGAGCTCAAGGGCGTTGGTGTATGCATTTGGGTGACCTCGCGGGTGCGTGGTAAATGTGTTTAGATGTCGTGACGAGACAGCTGGTCGTACTGTGTGTATTTTGAAAGGTGTGTGGGTGTCACACGCATGGTGCTTCAAATGCTGGGGTTTGGGTGTGTCCTGCGGCGCGATCGACAGACGTCGACGCTCGCGCGAGTGACGGGCGATCGTGCGCGTGCACGCATAGAGTAGAGTAGTCTTCATCTGTTCGCCCGTGCGTGTGTGCGTGTGCGTGCGTGTGTGTGTGTCGTGTACGTGTACGTGTGCGTGCCGCCGACGACGAGAAGAGCGCGCCATTTGAAGGTGCAATTGGTCGCCATGCCGCCCAAGAAAAAAACAGAGGCCAAAGCCACGAGTGGGGGCACGACGAAGTATGAGGATATGTTCGAGGTGATTGATAAAGATCCCGATGGGAAGAAGTTCGACCGCGTGTCGAGGTACAAGTGTCGGTCGGAATTTGACGCGGAATTGACGATCGACATCAACGTGGATGTGTACCCGCTCGCCGTCGGGGGTAAGTTTTCCCTCGCGTTAGCGCCGACTTTATCCCTAGATGGCACTCCGGAAGACGATGCTTTCGATCAGAGTGGTAAGGAGTCGTTAGCGGATGGGTATGAGTACGTGATGTATGGGAAGTGTTATAAAAAGGTGGACGAAAACGCGGGTGGGTTAACGCGCTCGAGCGTCTTCATCTCCTTTGGCGGGTTGTTAATGAATCTCAAGAGTGATCCGAAAAACGTGCAGGACATTGAAATCGACGATAGGTTGTACTTGTTGATGCGTGCGGTCTAGCGCACCGGGTTTCGCTCGTTTAGCTCGTGTAATTAATTAATGTTAGTCAAATTCGTAATTCGTCGCTCCGCTCCAGAGATATTTCGCAGCGGGCACCAGGGCACCAGAGGGTGCTGACTCCATTGACTCCATTGATGTGCGCGCACGCTCACACGTTCGCCACCGTACCGCGCGCGCTTCGTGCTTACGCTCAACAGAGCTTTTGTTCTAGCGTATCGCGCGCGTCGCAGTCCTTACGCACACAGTTTACGTCGTTTCCACACGGACAATCCATGTCTCTCGCGCTCCCGGGATCGAGAGAATTCACCACCGATCGCATCGTTCTCGCCGGTGATCTCTCTCCCGAAGATGTCGACGCGGCGTTGCGCGATGGAAAATTTGCGAGTTGGATCTATATGAACCCTGAGTCCAATCCTGCGTTCCCCACTGCGGCGAAGGCTGCGCTCGGGGGTGCATTCGCGCAGCTCGTCGTCGAGGGAGACAGACTCACCAAGGGGTTGGCAAAGTCGTTGCGGGACGCGTTGATGACCATGCCGCGACCGACGATGGTGCAATGTTCGACAGCAACGCGTGCGTCGACTGCGTATATCGTGTACAAGGCGTTCGAACAGCGATGGCCGCGGGCGTCTGCGACGCAACGCGCGCGCGAGCTCGGTTTGGCCTTCTTCTCAAAGCCTCCGCTCGCGGATTTCGTGGACGAAGGCTTGAAGCCTGGCCGTGGGTATATTTTCCGACAGCTCTTCGATACGTCGGGGAGCTCGACGTACACGTATTTGATCGCGGATCCGGCCACGAAGGAGGCGGTGTTGATTGATCCTGTGCGCGAAATGGTTGACCGAGACTTGGCCGTCGTCGACGACTTGGGATTGAAGCTCAAGTACGCGTTGAACACGCATTGCCACGCTGATCACGTCACTGGGACTGGGGAACTGAAAAAGCGCGTGCCAGGTTTAAAAAGCATGATCGCCAAGGCGTCGACGGCGCAGGCGGACGAACACTTTGAGCACGGCGACATCATTTCCTTTGGCGACCCGGAGAGCGCGCTTAATTTAGAAGTGCGCGCCACGCCAGGGCACACCGACGGCTGCGTGAGCTTTGTTTTCGACAACATGGTGTTCACTGGCGATGCGTTGCTCATTCGTGGATGCGGCCGTACGGATTTCCAAGGTGGTTCGAGCGCAAAGTTGTACGAGTCAGTTCACTCGCAGCTCTTTACGCTTCCGGATGACACGTTGGTGTATCCGGCGCATGACTACAAGGGACGCACTGTGAGCACGATTGGCGAAGAAAAGGCGTTGAACCCGCGTCTCGGTAGCGGAAAGACGCAAGACGAGTTCGTGGACATCATGAGCAAGTTGGACTTGGCTTATCCGAAGCGCATTGATGAAGCGCTTCCACTGAACTTGAAGTGCGGCGTCGAGTAATCCTTCCGCGCGACATCCACGACGAGCGCGTGTGAGCGTCGTTTTTTGGTCCACACGTTGTAATACCGAACCGAAAGAGTTGTTTAACTACCACCGTGATAGAATCGCTAGTGTATTGGTACATCGTTACAACTTCTAGACAGCACGCGCGTGTTTTACACAGACTGAGTCAATCATCGTTGTCGACGGAGTCATCTCAGCATCGGCACCCGCGAGAAAATATTCCAACGCATCGCCGGTATGTAAGTCGTAGCATTCCATTTCGAGTGCGCCATACGTGCTCGTAACGACGTCGAGCGTCATGAATAGTCGCGCCGCGCTCTCCTCGTCTGCGAGCGTCGATTCGGCGTACGCGCGACGAGTCTTCAGAGGTAACGCCAGTCCAACGTTCGCATTGGCACGTACCCATCCAACCGGTGATATAAGTTCCGCGTCACTCTGGCTTCCGAGCCATGAAAGCACGTGCGCGACATCACCGTCCCAAGGATGGATGAACGCGACGTCGATACGCGTTGATTTCGCATTTCCTGCGAGGCGACGCGTGCCGTACAAAATCCCCAACGCCGCCTCACCACGCCGCGCATTCGGAACAAAGCCACAAAAGTGCGTGCGTGCGATTTCTTTCGTAAAATCTCGAACGGCACCGGCGCGAAAGTGCACAACCATCGAAGAAGACGTCGTCGTCTCGCTCGAGCTCGTCATTCGCCGCATCGTCTCCGCCGCGGACGCCATATCCTTCACAAACATCGCTTCCCCATCGCCACCTTCGTTCGTCATCGCGCACCATAACGACCGGGCGTCTAAATCTACATCGCCATCAATCATGACGCAGTCCTCAACGCACGGCGGCGCCGCCGGCGGAGCTACTGCTCGAACCGCGACGTCCCTCGCGCGCCACGGATACGCCCCTTCCAACGCCTCGCGCACATCCACCGGACATTCCACGCACGCATCGCGTAAACTAAGCATGAATACTTTCGAGTACCGCCGCGTGCGGTCGTCGTCGTCGTCGTCGCCGTTGTCGTCATCGTCTCGCGCGCTCGTCGGCACGCCTTTGTCGGCGCTCGCATCCTCTCGCTCACGCTCGCTCGCCTCCCACGCGCCTCCCGCGCGCGTCGCCTCGCCTCGCGCGCCGCAACGATGCCGATCATCACCGGCGTCACTCGCGCGGTCTTCGCGCGCGCCGTGCGCGTCCACCGCGCGCGCGCGCGAGCGAAATGCATCTAAGTACACAAACGAGCGAGCTTCTTCGCCGTCATCAACGCCCGCCCGCGCGTCGCGCAGCGCCTCGGCGAACGCGCCACCGCGCGCGAACGCGTACACCGATGTCGTCATCGCGTCGCGACCGTCGCGTCGGCGCGCGCGACGAGCACAGATGCGACGTGCGTCAAACAGTTACGTCAAAGCATGGCGTGCTACATCCCAGTGGACGTCGCCAACGCCCTGGCGCCGTGCGCGGCGCAGCTCGTCGTCGAAGGCGACGATGTCGAGCACGATTCGCTCGCGCATGCGCGCATCCAGGACTTGAACAGGTACGGCGTCGCGGCGTCATGAGTGCGCGTCGCCGGCGGAATGACTGACGGTTGATGATGATTTTCGCAGAGCTCGCACGGCGTGTGCGCGCGCGACGACGTCATCTGACGCCGCTGAATGTGCACGCGCGTACGAACAATACCTGTTGCTCATCGCCGAGGCGTGCGCGGCGATGCGAACGAAGGATACGGGTGGCGCGGGCGTGAGCTTGCGTTGGACGTCGACGTCGGAGGATGGAACAGTCAAAACGTACGACGTCGCTTGCGGGTTATTCGGCGAGCGGGCGATGGCGTTGGCGGCATACGCGGGCGCATTACGTCGCATCGCGCGCGATGGTTTATTGGTGCCCGTGAGCGAGGCGGCGACGTCGACGGCGGCGACGGAGGCGGCGATGGTTTTACGACGAGCCGCGGGCGCGTACAGCCACCTGGCGGATAAAGTGCTGCCGCCGTTAAAGTCTTCGTTGGATGTCGAGCGCGCAAACGAGCTCACGGGGTCGTTCGCGAATGTTATGCGGTTAATGTCGTTAGGGGATGCGCAAGGCGCGGCGTGTCGACGGGCGAGGGAGAAATGGGATGGCGCGACGGGCGCGCGCGCGCATTGGACGCTCGCGATGAAACTGCACGTGAGCGCGATGGGATTTTATCGCGACGCGGACGTGCAATTGAATTCAAACGGACGCGACTGGAATGGCGTATGTTTGGAGTTACTCGCTGCCGTGGTTGTGGGGCGACAGACGCACGAAGCGGAGGCGTGGCTGGCACGCGCACGCGTGGCGCAATGCGAAGAGAAATTCGGCGACGCCGTAGCGGCGAGCGAAAAAGCGCTTCGAGCGCTTCAAGAATGCAAGCAGGCGTCTTCAGAGCTCGAAGCATGGTCATCATATTACGATGAGCTCGATTCGAGAGCGAAGAAAATGATCTCCGAGACTCGACGTGACAACGAGTGCGTTTATTTTCAGAAAGTCGTTCCATCCGACGTCGAATTGCCGACGACGGGTGTGGTTTTAGCGAAAGAAATTCCTTACGAAGCATCGCACGATACGGTAAAGCATTCATTTCTTTTGAGCTAACTGTCTAGATAGATTTCAATACAAGTCGCCGCGCGCGAGTGCGCGCCTAACACAAATTCTAAAAGCACGAATATCGATCGTTGTTCCAAAACGTCTGACGTCTCTCGCGCTCTTCCAGCACCTCTCGCGATGGTACCCGCCATCGTCGCACCCCCGCGTCGCAAAACACTCGTCTAATATTTACCCGCACGCCTTCATCAAACGGATGCGAGCCGCGTGGAAGATTACGCAAATATGAAATACTACGTTCCCGGCTCACTTCCCACGTCGTTTGCCCGCTCGCCACCAAATACGTATGAAACACGAGCAAAAACCCAGCAAATATGAGAAATACATAAAAATACCCCAAAGCCAACACACTTGCATAGTTGTCATTCCACACTTCACCCCACGTGCGATGATACGCCCCCGCACCGACGATGCCAGTGGCGGATATCCACGCGGCGTGCGCGGTCACCGCCGTTTGCGTCGCTAAAAACATCCAAAACCTCCCATGGTTTCGCTCACCCACGCACGTGCCGACCCAAAAACAATGGTGGTCAAACCTCCGCACGCAATGCCCACACACCTTACAGTGCTTGGCGCGCGTAGGAATCGCGCGGCCGTCGCAGCGCTGGCACGTCTCTCGCTCGAGCTCTGTCTCGCCGCTCAACTCGGCATCAGCCTCGTCGGCGTCGTCATCATCCACGTACCCGGGATGTGACCCGACGACGCGCGCGTACGCGACAATGTTTGCGCATATCACGCATGCGAACGCGTCTCTCGTGCCGTTACGCGCGCGAGCGGTGCGAGGAAATAAATCATTGTGTCCCGAGGTGGTTAACAGCCATACGCCAACCAAGTGAAACGTGGACAATAACGCGATGGAAATCGCGCGACGACGGGCGAGGGATTGCGTGCGCGACGCGTGCGATTCGGATGCATCGCCCGTCGCGCGCTGGGCGATTCGCCCGGCGACGCGCGCGACGTTTTGCATGGCGACGAGTGTGGGCGGAGTGGATGAGTTTTCTTTTGAAGGCGAGCTACGGTAGGGTTTAC
>Ga0181602_10002913_pt1 | contig 14033 bp, 11 predicted proteins | sample 041ome_14_FD_148640 | JGI IMG/M metagenome (GOLD analysis project Ga0181602, IMG submission 148640) | Coastal salt marsh microbial communities from the Groves Creek Marsh, Skidaway Island, Georgia - 041408US metaG (spades assembly) | ecosystem: Environmental > Aquatic > Marine > Intertidal zone...
AAAATTGCCCTTTTAATACGCATGTTTCAATACCGTACACTATGTACTATCACCACGTTTTGCCGTAAAAACGAACGTTCCATTTTCCTCTCCGTTTTTTGCGAGCGACCGCGTCCGCGCGCTTCGCGCGTGTAACTAACTGTCTTCGAAGAAAAATATCTCACGTGCCACACAATAATGGCCTCGCTAAACAAGCGCCATCATCATCATCATCAAAGACGACGACGACGATTTTTACCCCTCGCGTTGCTTTTACTCGTCATACTCTACGGGAACTATCGCGTGTTTGACGTTCTGACGAAGTTTGAATCGCCCACAGATGTCGCCGCCGCCGTCGTCGAGAACAACGACGACGCGAAACGCAACGAAGTGGAAAATTCAAAAATCGAGAGAAGAAGAAGAAGAACATTTCAGGAGGGAATGGAGATGCCTTTCATTGGATTCGGCACGGCTGCGTTAGGAATCGAGACGAAAGAGTGCGTCAAGAAAGCCTTGGAGGTTGGGTACAGGATGATAGATACGGCGCAAGCTCCGGAATGGTACCGCGAAGATTTAGTTGGCGAAGCGCTCGCAGAGAGCGAGATTGAAAGAAAAGAGTTGTTCGTGACGACGAAAATCCATCCGAGACATTTAGGTCGAAAAGGGATGGACATGATCGCGAGTTCGTTGAAAAACTTACGCACTGAGTATATAGATTTAGTTTTATTGCATTACAGCGAGTGCTGGGGGAATTTGTGTTCACAAGGGGAGGTCGTCCCGGGAACGTGGAAAGAGGCGTACGGCGAACTCGAAAGGTTAGTGGAGGAGTTCAAAGTCGTTCGGTTTATTGGCGTTTCAAATTTCAACACGAACAATTTGGAAGAATTGCACGCGTTTGCAAAGGTGCAACCGTTGGTCGTGCAAGCGCGTTCTGATTTGTTCGCGCAAGACCGGAGGACGATGGACGTGTGCGCTAAATACGGCTGGCGGTTCGAGGCGTATTCCTCTTTAGGCGGCCAGTGGTGGCATTACAAAACAAATCCGGTGTTGAGTAACGACGTCGTCAAATCAATCGCCGCGAGATATAACGTCTCACCCGCCATGGTCGTTCTCAATTACGCCAAGAATGTGTTGCATCAAACAGTCATCCCGCGAAGTCGAGATCGAAAGCACATGGAAGATAGTTTGCTGAGGTTAGACTCGTTCGCGTTAGATAACGAAGAGATTGAGAGTTTGCAAGCTTTGGATGGGAAAATACCTCCGCGAGATTAAGGATAAGCACTAGCTAGTAATTTAGAATATACAGAATAGTTTCACATTGTTTTAGTTGGAGATTTTTGATTAGAGGTGCTCGAGTATACGAACATATTTCTACGCGTCGCGGCAACGTTTTGTTTTACAAATTCTCGTGGAATGAATTTAATCTATCTCTACGCTGTCAAACTATTTACTACAATTTAAGCTTCTTCTTCGCCGGTTCGTCGCCTTCGTCCTTCTTTCCCTCTTCCTCGTCCGTCGTGGTGACCGCATCGATTTTAACACGACTCAATTTCTCCGCGCTTTGCTTCGCAACCGCCTTGGCGAACATACTCTTTATATCCTGCGTGTTCTTCTTCGCCACTGCGACGACTTCTTTCACGCACGCCTCGCCTTGAAACTCCACTTTACCCATCTCCGGCGTTACCGGATGCCACTGTAAATCTTCCCCTTTCTCGAGGATAAAATCCGGATACTCTTCGTTCAGCATTCCGCTCACTTTTCGGCTCTGCGTCGTCAACCATAAATCCACCGCCTCTCTCCGCTTCAACATAACCGGCATCCGATCGTGCAACCAACTCAACTTTGTCCCTTTACTCGCTCTCGTCAACAAACTCGTCGATCGCATCGTCCCGGTCTCGTCGTCTTTTCGCGTGTCCACGACCGCCGCCACGCACATCAGCTTCCCGTCTTTCCGCGACACGTAATACGGTTGCTTCTGCCCATTTTTTATCCCTTCCTTTTTCCATTCGTAAAAGCCGCGAATCAAAACAACCGCTCTCCCTCGATCCTGCCCTCCGCTTTGCGATCCAAAACAACCCAAGCACCGATTAAACGTCGGTTTCTCTTCGATAGTTTCCGAGCGACAGTTAAACGCCGCGTAATGATCCTTCGAGCCATCGTACGCGGTTTTATACGAAGGCACGAGTCCAAATTGGGTGGTTACGAGCTTCCGAGGCGCGACCAGAGTCGCCAGCGTGTCGGAAGGCCCGCAGTTGAAAGCGTTCGCGTGATACCCGGCGTCCGTCCATTCCATCGCTCCTCGCGCGCCGTCGAAGAACGCGTTTTCCACGTCCTCTCTCGTCACGCGCGCGTTGACTCGCCCGCACATTCTTCTGCGTGTGCTTATTTATGCGCGCGTGTTTGTGGGTGTTATATCTCACTTTTGTTTTCTCTCTTGGGGAAAACAGAGAGAGAGAAGAGAGAGTGAAGAGAGAGTGACTTCCGGGCGCGCTTCTTCCGCGATGTGAGTTGACTATCATCACCAAAATTTTATTTTCGGTCTTTCGCAGCCGTCCTATGTGTGAACTTTGATGATTTCCAGAGACCGAAACCGCTGACATTCGATTTTTCGCCCCGGTTTTCCCCAGAAGAAAGAGAGGACTTAAAACTTTAATTGTCTCTCTCTCTCTTTTCCCCAAGCAACTACCCCGCTTTGCGCGTTGGTTTTGGGAGAAACAGCGCAGAGGAGAGCGACGGACTCGCGCGCAAGAAATAAAGATATGTACTCCGAACCGTCCTCCCCGGATCCTCTCAACACGTGCACCTTTTGCGGCCGCCAACAGCTCCCCGAAGACGAGTTCAATCACATCAAAAACACGCTCCATCACCTCACGCTTCCCGAGTTGGAAAACAGAGGTTTTTGCTGCGTCTGTCTCAACGAACAAAACATCCTCTGGCAACTGATCACCGATCACGACGACATATTTCAGACGCACATCGTCGGGAAATTAGCCGGCGCAGATTTGAAGTTTTTGAACCAGGCGAATTCGGAGAGCAGAGAGGCGCTGAAAAGGAGCAAGCGCGTCGCGACCGTTCCGGAGAAGTTTAATGGTGCGTGGCGGTGTGTGAATATATCTTCACGGAGGCCGTATTTTTTCTCTCCGAGAGTCTCTCTCTTGACTTTCTCTCTCTCTCGCTTAAGTTTCAAAGCCGCTCGAAAATTTTAAAAGCGCATCTCGTGTGCGTGCACCGCTCGCGCGACGCGCTGCCGTTCGGGTTTTTCACGTTCGCGAGAGATTAAATACTGACCCCGCGGGTTTCGTCCTCTTCTCTCCCTTTCTTTTTCTCCTTCTTCGCGGCGAAAAAAATATAACAGTGGGCGAGTTCTCGTCGAAAGAAACGCTCGAGTGGGCGTGGCAGCGATGGACGCGGGAAGAGGAAGAGTTTTGCTCTTTGGTGTGCGAGATTAACGATTTGGAGCTGTTGAAATGGGCGAGAGAAGAGAAGCAGTGTCGATGGGACGCGACGACGTCGTGGGAAGCCGCGAGTAAAGGGAACATGAAGACGTTGCAGTACTTGTTCGAGGAGGAGTGTCCGACGGACGAGCAGACGTGCGCGGAGGCGGCGGAGAATGGACACTGGGAAGTGTTGAAGTTTTTGAAAGTAAAGAACGTGCCGTGGGATCACAACACGACGACCGCGGCGGCCAGAGAAGGGAACTTTGAGATGTTGAAATGGTGCAGACAAAGAGGGTGCCCGTGGAACATCGGAACTTCGAGAGGCGCGTGCGAAAGCGGACACTTGGAAATGTTAAAGTGGGCGATGGCGAACGGGTGCCAGGCGAACGAGTCGACCATGAGCGAAGCGGCTGAGTTCGGTCAGTTGCAATGCCTCATTTTCCTACGATCTCAAGGTGTCGACTGGGATTATCGCACGTGCAAGATGGCCAGAGAGAACGGCCATCGCGACGTGTACGAGTACGCCGTAGAAAACGGATGCCCGACGCAAGCACCGGAACCGGCGGTAACGCAACATCATCACCCACATCACCATCATCTTTTACACACACACATTTTAGGTGGCGGTCCAGGTGGCGGTGGTCCAGGCGGTGGTGCGCCGGGCGGAGGCGGTCACACGGCGGCTCCGGTAGGACACATGCAAATGTTGCAACAAACCCAAGCAGCGGCGGCTGCGGCCGCTGCTGCCGCGCAACAGCAACAGCAAATGGAAATGGAACTCGAAGGTTGGGAAGATGAAATTCAGATGCAACTTTAGCGAAGAAAACAGAGCGATCGAAGTCTCTCTTTTTTCTTCGCGTCTTCGAAAAGGTTTGGTAATATATAACCCGAGTTACTAATTTCCGCTCGCGTCGAGGAGAGAGCGCGCGTGTCATACACATTTAGAGAGACAAAGAGAGAGAGTGAGAGAGACAGAACACAGGTGAAAAACTTGATTCTAGATACGCGATAAACACTCTATAAAACGAGAGGAGGAAAAACTTATTTAATATATTTGTACACAGCATGTAATACTTTGAACCTTTGAGGACCACACAAATTCTTTGAACGCGCGCGCGCGCTTTAAACGCAAAGAATGGCATCAAAAATGTATCGCTGAGCGCGCATTGAAGATACAAACAAAAAATAGAACGCCACATGGCATTCACGTCCGCCACGCTTCGCTTCGCTCCTCCTCTTCCTCGTCGTCGTCGTTCATCTTTTTCGCGGCGACATTGTTTATCCATTTCCAACTCTGGTGTCGCGCAACACGACCACGCGTACCTTCGGCACCGATCGACCCCGGGCGAATACGCACCGACGAATTTGACGCTGAAGCACGCGTGTTCGGATCATTACCCGCTGGATTTGTTTCAGGCTGTGCTTTCGTTTGGTCGCGACGGAAAGGAGTTGAGAAGGAGAGAACAAAATACAGTTGCAGGAGAAAAAGACGACGAAGAAGAAGATGGCGTCGAAATGTCCGTGATCCTCCCAGAGTCGGAAGAGACTGTTGCGAACATATTCTCCGCGCTTGGAAAACCGGACGATGATCCGCACTGGGCGGATGTTTGGCACGGCGGTATCGCCTTGAATGAATACTTGGTTCTTGCGGATGTGGCGCACGGTGGCGGCGGCGGTTCGTTAGTGCGAGGAAAGCGCGTGTTGGAACTGGGTTGCGGCGTCGGATTAACGGGGGTCTTGTGTGCGATGGAAGGGGCGAAAAAAGTAACCATGACGGACAGAGAACCGTTCGCGTGTTATTGTGCGGTGGCGAGTGCGATTGCGAATGGGTTTGGTACGGTGACGAAAGCGCTGGATGAAGACGCGAGCGTCGTAGACGGATTGGCGCAGATGGACGTTGGTTTGTTAGAGAATGTAGTCGATAGAAGCAGTAGAAGTAGACAAAAGTGCGAATGTGTCGAGGCAAAGATTATGGATTGGTTCAAGTTGGACGAGTATCTAAAAAAGGAGGATGATTTTGCGTACGACGTCGTCATCGCGTGCGATTGTTTGTATTGCGAGGAAGCGGTAGAAGCTGTGGCATCGATCGTATTCGAAGCCTTTTCGAGAGGACGACGACGACAACAAGAACAGGATGTCTCGTCGCCGTTTACGTTCCTCCTCGCCGATCCACCGTCTCGATTCCCGCAAAATCACGCGAAATTTCTTGAAATTATGCAAGAGAAGAGCGGCGTGAACGACGTAAAGAGAAAAGATACGCTCTTGGCGGTTCGGAATCCGTGTCAAGAGGACGAGGGCGAAATAGTCGTCAAGATTTGCGAATATACGTTTCGTTAGGAAGTGTTTCTTACATGATCTTCTTCTTCTTGTAATTGTCTATGTACTATTATGCGCGCGAGGTTAAACAAAATGCTCGAAGCGCTACTTGCGTTACTATTTCAATTTCGTACTCTTCCCTTCCGAGTCAATCATGTTCACGTCGTGTGCTTTGGCAATCTCCATGAACACTTCCATGGACAAATCGAATGAGTGCACAGCCGTTGTTCCTTTAACTTTGTCAAAGTAGTGATATGGGATTTTACTTCGACTCGGACGCCAATTTGAGAACCCATACATGTCGACAGAGTCACAAAGATTGAGCATAAACAACATGGCGAAGAAACCAGACATTGGTTTGCGCTTGTACGCGCCTGGATGCTTCAGCTGCTCGACGGCTTTACCTTCCTTGATCAATTTTTCGTTCTTCTGGCGGCGTTCTGCCGCGCGTCGTTGTTCGAGAACGTCTTTCAGTTGCAACCAAATACCATAGCCTTTGACGGTGAAATCTGGCGAAGTCAACACCGGGACAACCGGAAGCTGTCCTTGCGCTTGCATCCGAAGAAGTTTCGGGTACAGTTGATTTCTCAGCGTGTGCAACACAGATTCGTACATGACTAAAAACGCGTCGGTTTCTACGACCGGCGTTCTTTGCGTGATTTCTCGCGCCCAGTGAAAATTGATCATGTTAAATGTCGTCTTCGAGCCGACGTAATCGGTAAATCGACCGCCAACTGGAGCATTGTTCATTCGTAAAACCGCATCGTGCGCATCGATGTCTTTTCCATGTCTTGTGGTGAGTAACGATCCACCGTTACCAACAACCGCGCACGTTTTGTAACGCCAGGACGGATCGCGGGGAGGTAACGCATCGTAGAGATGTTTCGTAATGCGAAAGGTTAACCCCCGCGTTCCTGGAGGTTTTGACCGCAACGCTTCCTCTACACCAGCGCCCGCAACTTCAATTTTTACATGTTGTTGCTGTTGCTGTTGCCCAACGTCGTTACCATCGCCTCCATCGCCACTATCACCACCGGAACCTAAACCAACGTCGTCGCCTTCGTCGATTACCGTCTCTGCTTCAGCCGCTAAGGCTTCCCCGTCCGCATCCGCGGCACCTTCGCTCCCCCCGCTATTTCTATGTCTCAACAAACTCCTCCGTCGTCTTATGCTATTTGCCGTCGCCTCCATCTCCGCCTCTCCAACGCTCTTCCAGTTCGGCAAATCTTCCGCCATCCCGACTTGCGTCACGGCGTACACTCTTCTATAGTAATTCATCCCGTCCACTCGCGGCGTCGGATCGTACTTAAATAACCCTCTGTGCGTCAATAAAGGAACCGACCCGTTAAAATTCGCCTCCAAAGCGCTCCTCTCGCTCCCCGGTTGGTCCACATCGAACGGAAGTTTCGAAACGAGCCATCCTCGGGCGAGATGCGGCTTATTCCCCGCCGTCGTCGTCGTCGCTGTTGTCGCCGCCGCGACCGCATCCGAAGACGACTGTTCCGACGAGCTCGTCGTCGTCTTGCTACTCCCGCTACCGCTATCGCTACTCCCGCCGCTGCTATCACCGCTCCTCTTCTTCTCCTCTTCTTCCGTCACCTCTACTAAGTGCGCGTCCACCGTCGACTGCGGCAAATCATGCGCGACCACGCGTTCGCGCTCACCGCCATCGTCGTCATCGTCGTCGTCGTCGTCGTCGTCTCCAAACGTCGTGTGGAATACGTGGTCGAACGAGTGCTTCATCTCGTCCAAAACTTCGTGCGCTTTTTCCTTCAGCATCGCGGAACCGCTCTCCGTCTTCGCGTTCCCATCTCCTCCTCCTCCTCCTTTGCCGAGTCGTATCCTCACCCGAAACGTCCTCGCATTACCACCCGTCGCCCTGAGCGCGAACAACGCGAAAAAGGACGTCGCAAGGACGAGCACCGCGACGAGCAGCGATGAAGGCGTCGAGAAGAACGCGCTGCGTCGATGGTGATGATGATTAGGAAATCTGCCCCCTCCGCCCCGGGAAAAAAACAGAGAAGAACCGCCGTTGAGATTCGCTTTCGGCGTGACCGCCATGACGTCTCTCTTCTTCACCACCTCGACTTCCTGCTCTCCTTCTCGCAACCGGTTACGGGACGTTACGTTTTTTTGGTGGTGCGGAGTCTCTTTCCCCGTCGGGTGCGAAACAAAAAGCAGAACTGTTTAAGGTTTTGGCTCCTCTCTTCGCGAGCACTTTTTTGGAAACCTCTCTGCACCATATACAGATATACATATGTGAGTCAGCGCGTATTGAGTTGTGCCGTTGTAAATTTCTTGCTGTATTGTACGGTATTTTGCTACTATACGAGTGTACCAAGTCGGGTCGTAAACGTTACAACGCGAGTGTGAATACGTGTATGATAAGGTGCTAAGCTAAAAAAAAGGTAAATCCACAAGTCTCTCTATCTCTACGATGATCACGCGCTCTCTTCTTATTCAGTGATCACTTTCGTCCCCAACCCTTTGAAATCCCCTTTTTGCACTTCGTCGACCACCGTCACGTACGAGTACATCTCCTCGTCGGCGTCTTCGTTGTCGTTTCTTCGTCGGGAGATTTGGACGCGGATGCGCTTCGGGACGTTGCGAATGCCTTTGGACCAGACGGCTTTGTTCAATTTCACGTCCACGCGGACGTCGGACGTTTTCATCATCTTTTGCGCGAAGGTTTTGATCTGGTTTTTATCATCGCGGAAGAAGAGACGAGAGAGAGTCAGTACTCGTTTTCGAGAGAGAGACGCAGAAGTGAACGAAAAAAAAAGTGAAAAAAAGCAGCCTCGTCTCTCCCTTTTTGGGGTCATCGGAAATTTTTGCCTCTCGCGCGGTCCTACATACGAACTAAAAAAAACGAACGCAAAACGCGACGAGGAACAGCGACGAGGGAGAAACCAGCACACGCGAGAACATAAATACACGCCGCGCGCATTTCCACCGCCCATACCGCGTCGCGTATTTCGCGAGACACATCCCGCGTCGCGATTTCGAGACCCCATTTTTCGTCTTTCCCTCCTAAAAAACTGGGCAACAAAAGCGCTTTGGGACCAAAAACAGAGGCGCATTTTGGTGCAAAAAAAACGTCGGAAATCACGTCCGAACGATACGTACCGCCTTCACCGCGCGCGGAGCTCTCTTCTTAAAAGTAACTCCGTGAGTCGCTTTGCCCAAGTTGATGGTATATTCTCTCGTTACGACGTCGTCGGCACCCATTTTTGTATGTGTTATGTCAGATAGATTTTTAACGCGTAAAATTTATGAAGGGCTTGCGCTTCTCGCGTGTGTGGGGGCTTCTTTTTTTCGTTTTTTTCTTCTTGTGTTTTGACGGAAATTCACGAAAACTCATTATTGACACTCCCTTCTAAACGCTACTCTTCTTCGCCGCTGACTTCGCCGTAGTCGTCGTCTTCTTCGCTGCCGCTGCTAAAAGCTAAATCCTTCGTCGCGCTGCCTCCTACGTTATTTTTCCTACCGCCCCTCCCGATACCGTCTTCTTGGTCGTCGTTATCGCCGAAGAAGACGTCCCCGTCTTCGTCTCCGTCGTTTCGGTCGTCTTCGTCTTTGCGAACGAGCTCGTCGGGCTCGACGAAGTCGCGAGAGACGCGCATGGCGGTGGTCGTGCCGTCCGAGTCGATGGTGACGACGATGATGGATTCGTGCTCGTCTTTTTTATCGTTCGTTTCTTCTTTTTGTTCTTTTTGTTCTTCTTCTTTGTGTTCGGTTCGTTCGTTTTCCTCCTCGCGCGTGGTCGTCGTCGTCGTCGAAGCTTTCTTCTCTCCTCCTCCTCCTCCCTCCATCTTCTCCACCGCCGCCGCCGACGACGACGCCGCCAACCGATCCAACCCGTCCCTATTTGCAACAATCTCTAAGAACTCCTCGTCGATGACCCCTCGGTTCAGCGCGAACGCGTACGCTTTCGTCTTTTGCCTCGCCGTCCGCGGAATGGTGCCGTTCCTCTTCGCCGCCGGTCGCGGGTTCGGCGTGCACTTCAAGCACGACAACGGTTTCTGATGGTGCGCGTTTAACTCGATTCGAGGAAGACACTCGAGCCATAAACCGGAACGCATCAAACCGAGATACGCGCCGTATAAGTCAGAGGGCGTCGCCACGGCGGAGGAGAAATCGACGTCTTCGAGAGAGAGTTTTGATGACGACGATACGGACGACGAGGACGCGTTGTCGACGATTTCACATTTCGACGCGAATTCGGTGAATGAAAGTAAACGCGCGACTCCTCCCGCGGTGTTCTCGTCGTTGTGGTCGTCTCCGTCGCGACGCGGGCGTCGTTTGAGGAGGGAGGAGGGAGAGGCGCGTTTCTTGGTCGTCGTCGTCGTCGTTTTTTCGTTCGGTCCGGAGGAGGTCATGATACTCTGGGGAAAAATTCGAATTTCGTCAGAAGAAATAAAAGGCATAAAAGCATAAAAGCGGCGAGAGAGAGAGAGAGAGAGAGATGGCAGCACCGACGAAACTACCGACATCGATGGAGCGCGTCAAACGAGCGATACGCGAGAAAATCGAATTCATCCAATCGAAGAAAGATGAGCTCGGAGAGAAGGGTTTTCGGAGAGTTTTAGAGCGCGATTTGAATCTTCCCAAGAGAGCTTTGGACGAAGAGCCGGTGAAAGGAGCGATTGGAAAGCTGTTGATGCGGGTGATTGAAACCGGAACGGTTGAGGACGACGAAGAAGAGGAAGACGAAGATGATGACGATGATGAAACGGACGAGGAAGAGGAGGAGGATTTTTCGGACTCGGAAGAGGCAAAGCCGAAGACGAAGAAAGTGAAAGCGAAACAACAACAACAACAAAAGAAAAAGACGGCAAAAGCAGAAACTTTGACGAAGGAGGCGCCGAACGCGACGGTGTCGAAACTTCGTCAAATGTGCAAAGATGCGGGCATAACGAAAGCGACGCACGTTTTTATGAAATATAAGACGAACGAGGAAAGACAGACCGAGTTGGAGAAGTTATTAGGCGAGTACGATTTAGATATTCGATCGAGTTCGAAAGACGTCGCAAAGGTCAAGGCGAAGATCGAGCGAGACAAGGACCTGGAAGACATCGATGCGTCGAATATCATAGAAGGCGGGAGACGAAGGAATCGGACGCAAGTGAGTTATAAAGGGTTGGACGCGTCCGAGAGCGAAGAAGAAGAGGAGGAAGAAGAGGAGAGCGACGTGGAGATTGAGAGCGACTCCGACGAAGAAAGGAAGAGGAAAAAGAAGAAACAGAAGAAGACTTTGAAGAAAAAGAGTAGCTCTACCAACAATACTAGCCTGAAAAAGTCGCCGAAAGCGTTCACCGCGGCGAGTTCGAGCGAGGACGACGAGTGACGATTGTTTTTTGAAGCAAAAGCAGCAGCGGCGCTATAGAATTCTAATATTAGTAAACAAACATCTAAAAACTAAACGTGTTGCACTACGACAACGCGTTATTTACTCTACTTTGCCCCCCTCTTCCTCCTCCTCATTCTTCTTCTCCTTCTTTCTCTTCTTCTTCTTCTCCTCCTTCTCTAAACGTTTCTTCTCCTTCAACTGCGCGATTTTTTCTTGGATAAATTTCTTCTTCAGCGCTTCCCTCGCTTCGACGGTTTCCATCTTTGCCTCTTCCGCCTCTCGCCTCGCCGCTTCCGTCTCTCTCGCCACGTCTTCGACCAACCGGCGCTCTCGCTCTCGTCTCTCTTCGTCTCTGTAATCTTGCTCTTCTCTTTCCTCCTCCTCTCTTCGCCTCTGGTCCTGGTACTCGTTCCACTCTCGCTCTTCTTCGTCTTCTCGTCCGCGGTACCTCTCGCCGTCGTACCGGTTTTGAAAATCGTACGCGTATTCCTCCTCTACATCTTCATCTTCTCCTTCCTCCTCGCGTCGTTTCCGCCTAAAATCTACGTCGAACCCGTCTTTAGGTGCTTTCAGCAGTACCGTTCCGTCGTCGTCTTCCAAATCCTCTTCTCCGCATCCTCTTCCTCTCGACGATAACCTTTCGTACAAGCGCGCCTTCTTCTCCAACATCACTCTCCTCCGTTGCCTCTCCTCGTCTCGTTCCACCTCGTCTCGTTCGTTCCGCGCTTTCACGCCTCCGTTTTCGCGGTGCATGCCTTCTCGCCGCGCGTTTTTTACGCTCTGAATCTTCTTCAATCGTCCTCCTCTTCCCGTTCGTCGTTGTTCTTCGTCTCGGTGCACGCTAAACTCCTTCTCCGCTTTCGCGCGCGCTTTTTCCGCCTCTAAAAAAAGAAGAGAGGAATGCGCGACGTTTTCGATCGGTTTCCGCTTCCGCGGGAGCGATTGGCCCGAGGCGAGCCAGCCGAGATTTTCTCCTCTCTGTTGTTTTTGTTGCTGCTGTTCTCTCTCTCCTCCTCCTCCCGTTTTTGCCACCGCAAAAGCTCGTTCCGACGAGGACTTCATATCGCGTCTTTCTTTATCGCGTAAAATCGCGCGGGGAAATTACGAAATTGGAAAAAAAAAAGTCGCGATTTTTTCTCTTCATTTTTTCGGACGTCGATCGATGTTCACCATGAAGCTTCCGCGTCTTCTTCTTCTGCTGCTACTCCTCCTCGGGTGCGCGTTCTCGTCTCATTCTCTCTATTTCTCTCTCTCTCTATTTCTCTATTTCTCTCTCTCTCTCTCTCTCGTAAACGTTGTTCCTTTTTTTTCCTTCATATCCAAAAACTCTCTCTCTGTGTTTGTAACTGTAATTTTGGATGGAATATTCTCTTTCGCGAAACGCGCGTGTGTGCGCGTATTCACGCGTTTCTTTCTCTCTCTTCGCTTCAAATTCATCGCGTGCGTATGTATCGCGGTTGGACGTAAAAAAAACGCACGCCACAGGCACTTTTTCTGTTGCGGTTGTCTCGCGAAGAAGTCAACGACAAAAATCGCCTTTGGGAGCTGCAATAAGCACCAAAAAATGAACCAGACGGAGATATGGACATCGATCGAACGGAGCGAACCGGACGCGTTCGTGTGGCTCGGAGACGCGGTGTACGCTGATACTCGCATCACGTTTGAAAGGCGGCATTATTTTGGGCACAGTTTTCACCGAGCGGCGTACGACGCGGTGAAGCGGTTTCCGGCGTACGAGAGGCTGGCGAAGAAAGCGCGGATTTTGGGGACGTGGGACGACCACGATTACGGCATGAACAACGCGGGGAAGTATTGGATGCACAAGAAAGAAGCGAAGGAAATGTTTTTAGATTTTTTGGACGAAGGCGCTGAAACGGAGAGACGATTGGAAAGAGACGGGGTGTACGAGAGTTATACGGTGTACGAGGACGACGAAGCGAAACGAGGGAGATCCGTGCAGATTATATTGTTGGACACTCGGTGGAACTTTGTCGATGGGTCGTCGCCTGAAGATGAAGAGGCAGATATTCTGGGTCCAAAACAGTGGGAATGGTTAGAGAAAGAGTTGATGAAACCGAGCAGCGCGGAGGTGACGTTAATTGGATCCTCGATCCAAGTGTTCGCCGAGCTCAATCAAATGTATAAAGCGGTGAATTATAAGATCGCGAGGGAATTCGGGAAGTCGATCGAGAATTGGGGATCATTTCCATCTAATCAGAAGAGATTAATGCGTCTCGTCTCCAAAGCAAAGGAGAGGAGGGTTATATTCTTATCCGGCGACGTGCACGTGGGGATGATTGACGTTCGAGCACCCGGGTGTCATTTACCATACGAAAGTATCGACGCGACAAGCTCTGGAATCACTCACGTCGCGGTGGAAGAAGTCCGACCGAAATGGATGACTTATTTCTACAAGAAGATGACGCCATCAAAGTTCATGCCGAGATGGTGGTACCCGAAGAATATCGTTCCCGATATTTACATGGGGTTAAACTTTGGAGAGGTGTTGATACATTGGGATAAAAATAGCCTGGACGTGAACATCTTAAACGAGAGCGGTAACGTCGTCATCTCCAAAGAAGTCTCATTTTCCTCACTAGAAGCGCCAAAAGTAGGAACAAGAAAGCAACCTTCATACGAGACATGTTTCCGCGAGCGTTCGATGTCTGATTTTCAAAAGCAAATGACCTTCCATAAAGCGGCATTTTTCATTGTATTCCCGTGGTGGGTAGTATTTGTCGTAGGATTTTACGCGTGGTACAAACTGGTCGTAAAAACAATCTGTTGCAACCCGAGCATAGGTCGGAAACGACGCACGAAAGCAGATTAATAATGCCATAGCAACAATTTACTTCGATTTCCCAACGATATATGATACAAGTTAAGTCGTCTCTATTTCTCTCTCTCTCTCTCTCTCTCTCTCTCTCTCTCTGCTATTTTAAAGCCTCGCA
>Ga0181602_10002919_pt1 | contig 14012 bp, 8 predicted proteins | sample 041ome_14_FD_148640 | JGI IMG/M metagenome (GOLD analysis project Ga0181602, IMG submission 148640) | Coastal salt marsh microbial communities from the Groves Creek Marsh, Skidaway Island, Georgia - 041408US metaG (spades assembly) | ecosystem: Environmental > Aquatic > Marine > Intertidal zone...
TGTCATGATAGCAATTCTAGCACGCATATCGTTCGTCTTCGCGCTCGATGGCGCGTGCCTATGTGACATGAGGACGCGTCCCGCGCGGCTCGAGCCGACGCCGGCGCCGAAAGCCAAACAAAGCCTTGACGTCTCGTCTCCTCACACCGCCGCGCGCCACCGCGCCCACCCGCGCCCACCATGGCTCGCAAAGCCAAAGGGAAACATCGTTTAGGTGCGTCGTCGACCTGCACGCGCGAGACGAGCGCGTGCGCGCGCGGAATTGTTGCGCGAAACGCGCCGCCGCCGCCGCCGCCGCCGCCATTACCTAGTGATCGCAATGTCGCGCGTTCTCTCCCTCGCTCGATGCGATCTAGACGCGCGCGCTGACGCAAGATGTGTTTTTATGCTGTAGATAAATACTACTACCTCGCCAAGGAGCAAGGGTTTCGTTCGCGCGCGGCGTTCAAGCTCGTGCAGCTGAACAGAAAGTATGACTTTTTGAGCAAGGCGCGCGCGTGCATGGATTTATGCGCCGCTCCGGGAGGTTGGCTCCAGGTGGCGCAGAAATACATGCCGATGAGTAGTACGATTGTTGGGGTGGATTTAGCGCCGATTCGCCCGATTCGTGGGGTGACGACGATTGTTGAAGATATTACGACGCAGAGCTGTCGAGCGGCGTTGAAGCGGGCGACGCCAGATGGATTAAAATACGACGTCGTCATTCACGATGGTGCGCCAAACGTCGGGGGTAACTTTGCCAAGGAAAGTTATACGCAAGCGGCGCTGACGTTGGATTCGTTGCGATTGGCGACGGAGTTTTTAGCCCCTGGTGGTTGGTTTGTGACGAAGGTTTTCCGGAGCACAGAGTACCACGCGCTGTTGTACGCGTTTCAGCAATTGTTTAAAAAGGTGGAGAGCACTAAACCCGTGGCGTCGCGTGGGACATCGGCGGAAATTTATGTCGTGTGCATCGGGTATTTGGCGCCGACAAAGATTGACCCGCGACTGCTTGATTCCAAGCACTTGTTTGCGGATACCGAAGCGGAGATTCAGCCGCTCGACGTCACCAAGGACAACGGCAAACACAAGCGCAATAGAAGCGGTTACGCCGATGGTGCGGTGACGTTGTACAAAGAATGCGCTGCGGAGGATTTCATCGTGAATGACAAGCCCGGAGAGATGTTGGGGATGCATCATCAGTTTATTTTAGACGGCGAGGTACGCGCGACGCGACGACGTCTTTCGCCTTTATTTTTCTCCCTTGAGCGATAAGCCACAACAAGTTTATGAAGATACAGCTTCACAGTTTGTTTGAAGGGAGGTCAGAGCCCCTGCTGAAACAAATCCTATAGTACAATGCCGTTTACCCATCTGAAACTTGCCTGGCTTTTCGTTTCATTTTTTTCACGCGCCGCGCCGCCACGAACGAGTCACTGACCCTCAAACGTTTTACCCGCGCATAGAGTCGTAAGGGTATGGTACCCCCAAAGGATGGTTGGATGGATCTCGATAACCACGAAGCCACGACGGATGAAATCCGCGCACTAGTGAGTGATCTCGGCGTTCTTGGCAAGGCTGATTTCAAGCTCTTGTTGCGTTGGCGCTTGACGATTCGCAAGCAAGCGGGTTTAGAAAAGAAATCCAAGGAGAAACGCCGTCGAGGTCACAGTGAGGCTTCATCAGACGACGATTCCGATGAAGAGGATTCCGATGAAGATGACGCCGAGGAAGAGGACGGTGCAGAAGACGACGGCGACGACGAAAAGGATCAGCTTTTAGATGAAATGAGCGAGTTGAAGAACGCCATGGACGCGTCGGCGAGACGGGACAAGAAGAAAAAGGCTAAGATTAAGCAGAAAGAACGGCTTCGTGTCGCCCGTGGTTTGGCCACGCAAGGTGAAGCAATTGTAGACCAAGAAATGGATTTGTTTTCGTTGGCTCGTATCAAGACGAAAGGGGCTTTGGATACGGTGTCCAAGGCGCCAACGCCCGGCATTGACGCCGCTCACGACAGCGACGAAGACCCAGACGAAGGGTTATCCGACGAAGATTCTGATAGCGAAGTGGACGAGCGGCGATTAGATAAGGAAGTCGATGACATGTGGGCCATGTATAAGGCACGTAGGACGAAGAAGGGTGACAAATTTACCGAGGTGAGCAAGGGGCGCGACAAACGCACCGAACTCGGGGCGGGCGAATTGGACGAAAGCGGTTCAGAATCTGATTTGAGCGATCCAGCAGACGACGAATTCAAATCTGACGACGATGAGCTCGAGTGGGATGATGAACTTGACGACGCTGACGCACCCAAGGGTAAAAAGTCCAAGGCGAAGCATGAGGCCAACCCTCTTGTTGTGAGCGACGGCTCCAAGCCCGCCGGTAAGAGCGCTTCGGCTGCCGCAAAGATGTGGTTTGCAAACGACTTGTTCGCGAGTGACACCAAGCCCAAAGCGTCGGCGAAGCCTTCGATGGATAGCGATGATGATGACGAAGAAGAAGACGAGCCCGTGGTCAAGCCAAAGACGAAGAAGGATAAAAAGAAGAAATCCAAAGACGACGAGGACAACTTTGACGATTTACGCGCCAAGGCGAAGGAGGCCAAGGCTTCAAAGGCTCAAGCTAAGGAAGCGGCGAGATCCAAATCCAACACCAAGCGCGACAGCACGTATGATGATGAGTCCGATGACGAAACCACGCGCAAGAAGAATAGAAAGAAGGCTAGCGGCGGGGATGATGGTTTTGAAGTCGCCCCGGCGGAGCGCGACGTGTCGAGCGGCTCGGAATCTGACTCGGGAGGCTTTGGGTACGACTCTGAGGTTGATGAATTATCCGACGACACTCGCGCGCGCATTCTGGCTTTAGGAAAGAAGATGATCAACAAGAAGGAACGCGAAGAGCTCATTGAAGATGGGTACAACCGCTACGCGTTTGACGACGACGACGTCCCCGACTGGTTCGCCGAGGATGAGCGCAAATTTATGAAGCCCGTGCCGCAATACACCGCCGCCGAGCTCGCCGAAGCGAAAGCCTCGTTAGCCGCGGTAAACACGCGCCCTATCAAGAAAGTCGCCGAGGCTAAGTGGCGCAAGAAGAAACGGGCCGAGGCTAAAATTGCTCAAGCGCGCAACAGAGCCGCGAGCATCATCGAGCAAGACGACGTCCCCGACGTCTCCAAAGCCAAAGAAATCGAGCGCGTCTTCGCCCGCGCCCGTCGCAGCACGAGCGGAGCGATTAAAAAGCCCCGAAAAGTCGTCGTCGCGCGCAAGTACCACCGTGGCAACGCCGGCGGTCCGAGCGTCGACAAGCGTCAACTCGCCGACGCGCGCGGTCAAAAGAACACCGAAAAACGCAAAGGTGGCAAGCACGGCCGAGGTCGATCCACGACTCGCGGCAAAGGTAAGCCAAAACGCTAAAAACATCATGTCACATCGCCTCCATTGTAACAGCACATTTGTTTCATATCACGCGCGCGCAATTTGATTGAAAAGATGAAACGTACTGTACCGAGTAACGACAGCTGAGCCAAAAATTAAAAAAACAAGCTCAAAACTCATCCACAATCCCATCCGCACACCTCGGCGCACGCGTCGTCGCGCGTGAACTCTCGCGCACGCGCGCGCGAAACGCTCGACCAGTGCCGCGCACGCCGACGCCGACGCCGACGGCGGTCCGCGCTACTGCGAGCGACGACTCGAACGCGACCGAGATCACTCGTACCCGTATGAGCACCGCCGTGGCGTCCCCGACGCCCGCCACCGCGCTCGTGGACGCGCCAACGCCGCTAGAGAGTAAAACCGCGTTAGATGATTACGTCATCATTCGCCCCGTGGGCGAAGGATCGTTTGGAAAGGTGTTTCAGGCGCGGCAAAGATATTCTGGTCGCGCGTGCGCGATGAAATTCATTCCAAAGCACGGGAAGAGCGAAAAGGATCTACGATCGCTTCGAAGTGAGATTGATATCATGAAAACGCTCGATCATCCAAATGTGATTAAGATGCTCGATGCGTTTGAGACGGCGATGGAGTTTGTGGTGGTGATGGAATTCGCGCAAGGGGTACTGTTTGACGTGTTGGAGCACGACGCGTCGTTGCCCGAACGGGAAGTGCGAGAGATTGCCATACAGTTGATCGATGCGTTGCATTACTTGCATGAGAATAGAGTTATACATAGAGATTTGAAGCCGCAGAATATATTGATAGGGACGGATAGGGTGGTGAAGGTGTGTGATTTTGGATTTGCGCGGTCCATGAGCAAGTCGTCGTTGGTGATGACGTCGATTAAAGGCACGCCGCTGTACATGGCGCCAGAGCTCGTGCAAGAGCAGCCGTACGACCGAACGGTAGATTTGTGGTCGGTTGGCGTGATTCTCTACGAGCTCTACGTCGGACAGCCGCCGTTTTACACGAATTCCATTTATTCGTTGATTCAGAAAATTGTCAAGGATCCGCTCAAGTGGCCAGAGAACATGTCGCCATCGTTCAAATCGTTTTTACAAGGTTTATTGAATAAAAAGCCCGCGCAGCGCTTGCAATGGCCATCATTGCTCGACCATCCTTTCGTGCGCAAGGATGATGCGCGTGATGACGTAGAGGCTGACGTCGTGAGTACCGCCAGCGAAGACGCGCCCGCCGCGCCGCACAAGACGCCGACGAAGTCCAGCGACCGTCCGAGGCGTGCGGGCGGTGCGCATGGCGCGCGCACCGGCGGGCCAACGACGGCGTCGAGCTTGGAGCAAGTTAGTGAAGGGTTACGCGAGCTCGAAGACATGGCACGTAAGTCTGTGGAGAGTGCCGCCGGATTGCGCCGCGACCGCGGAGCATTGTCGAAGCTCTTGGACACGTTGCAGCCGATAAAGCCCAACAAGTTCCTCCCGAGTTACATCTCCAATCGTACACTAGCCGCAAAGAAAATTGAGGCCAAACCACCAAAGATGGCTGACATCGCATCGGCGCTGCGCACGACGCTGGCGATGCTAAACGTCCCGAGATCTGCGTCCATGTCGGCGGGTGGCACGTCGAGCGCGGTGGCCAAGGACCTGCCTGCGGCGGTCATTGCGGCGTGTAAAACGGCTGCGAGCGCGAAAGACCCGCCGCAGCCCGAGCTTTTGGCGCTTGCAATCACAGTTTTAGCCGCGATCGCCGCACCTGATGGGTTATCACCGTGGTGTGGGCTGGGGTTGAGCGCGTATTTGACGCTGCTCGGCACGCTGCTCTTGTACCCGCAACGAGACGTCGGAGAAATCGTAAGCACCGCCGCGGCACGCGCGATTGCAGACGCAATTGAAGCTGCGATCGCGCGTGGTGTGAGCGCCGAGCTTTCGGGCACGCGCGTGGCGTTGGGTCCGCCCGGTCAGCGAGGCGGCGGCGTCACCGACGCGCTGTGCCAGGCGTTGGGGAAATCGTCTTCGGCGGCGACGGCGACAGAAACGTGCCGAGCGTTGTATGCTGCCACCGAGATAGGAACGTTGACGTCGTATGTCGCGGTGACGTTATCGATGAAAAGCGATGCGACGCAGAAGCTTATTAGAAGCGCGACGACGAAGACTCTGTCGGCCAAATTGCTTGCAGTCGTCACTGAGACTTCAGACGATGTCCGTGAGCAAGCCATGTCGGCGGATGGTGCGCGCATTTTAGCCGCCATTTTAGTCGACGAAACGTCCAAGCGAAGCATCACTTCAGAGAACGCAGAATTGAGCGCAGCGATTATGCGCGCTATGATTCCTTTGTTGAGTTCGAAGACGACGCATCCGGTGTTGACGATGCTCGACATTGGCGTATGCGAGGCGATGTGCTTGGCGCTCACGGCGTTTACAAAAGTAGGCAAGACGGTGAAAGACGACGTTGTATATGACGTCACGCTAGAGCCCGCGGCAAATTTGATCTTGCATCCGTTCAACTACATGCTCACGAATGAGATGAACGTCGAGGCGACGGCGGCGGCGATGCCGAGATACCAAGCCATTGTGAGTGAACGCCAGGTGATGAAGACAATCATTTCGCGTTTACGAACGTCGCCACGCGATATTTGGCCGGCGCCCATTGCGTTAGCGAGCCGTCTTGTCATGGTCTCGCCGTCGTTTGCGGCTGAATTCATGGCGAACGGGGGCTTAGACGCCACGCTGTGCCGACGAGTGCTCAAGTCGCGAGACAACGCGCAAATCGTCGTCGACTGGCTTGTCACCTTGACCCAGCTCGCTCGCATGAGCGCACGTAACTACACGATCATTGACGATGCTGATGTGACGCAAATAATCACAGAACTTCTCGATCATCCAGATCCGAACGTGCGCGCGCGGGCGTGTAATACCCTTGGCAATGTGTGTCGACACGACGCCTACTTTTACGACGAATTCCGTGAATTCAAGACGCTCGAGAAGCTCATCGAACGATGCAGCGACAGCGATCGAACGACGCGGAAATTCGCCGCGTTTGCCATTGGTAACGCCGCATTCCATTCAGATGCGCTTTACGGTCCGCTCACTGCAGCGGTAGACCCATTAGTGCATTTGCTCGACGAGCAAGAGGAACCCAAGACGCGGTCCAACGCCGCCGCCGCGCTCGGCAATTTGGTCCGCAATTCCAACGTCTTGTGCGACTTAATGGTAAATTCAGGCGCTATGGACGCGTTGATTAACCTCATCGCCTCACCAAACGCCCTCAGCGAAGCCGCTGGAGATTCCCAAAGCCCATTGAAGATTGCCTTGTTCTCGCTCGGCAACATGTGCACGCATCGCGTGTGCAAAGAACGCCTCACAACGAGAAACCTAGAACCGCTCTTAGACAACCTCACGCAGTACGGTGACGAAACAATCAAAAAGTACGTCACGCGCATCAAGCAAAAGATTGAGCGCAAACCCGCTCGAGCGTCATAGCACCCCCATTGTCAATACGACGCGTGTACACTACACCCATCCGCACACCTCGCCTCGCATGCTGCGTCTCACCGCCGCCGCCGCCGCGACGCCGCGCTCGCGCGCGCCGCGGCGCCCCAAACCGAACCTTGACGTCCCAAGCAACGCAAACTACCAAGCCGCCAAGCAACTGAGCGCCGCGCTCGCCGCCAACGCACGCACGACGCACGAAAAGAAAACAGTCCTCATCATCGGCGGCGGCTTGGCCGGGTTATCGTGCGGCAAGTACCTGAGCGACGCCGGCCACGCGCCTACGGTCGTCGAGCGCGCCAAGATGCTCGGCGGCAAGGTGAGCGCGTGGCAAGACGCCGATGGAGATTGGATAGAGACTGGGTTGCACATCTTTTTTGGCGCGTACCCAAACGCCATGAACCTGTTCGCCGAGCTCGGCATCGAAGACCGTTTACAATGGAAAGAGCACAGTATGACGTTTGCGATGAAGGATTCGCCCGGGGAGTTTACGAAATTTAAGTTTCCCGATGGGCTGCCGGCGCCGTTTAACATGGCGTATGCGATTTTAACGAATGATAAAATGTTGAGCTGGACGGATAAGCTGCGCACCGGGGCGCCACTGGTACCGATGTTGATTAGCGGACAAGAGTATATTGACGCGCAAGATGAGAAATCCGTGGAGCAATGGATGCGGGAGAATTGGATGCCTAAGCGCGTGCGGGACGAGTTGTTTATAGCCATGGGTAAGGCGCTCGATTTCATCGACGCAGATAAGCTGTCCATGACGGTTATTCTGACGGCAATGAACAGATTCATCAACGAGACGCACGGGAGTAAGACGGCGTTTTTAGATGGGAATCAACCTGATCGTTTGTGTGCTCCCATGGCGGAGCATATTGTGAAAGTTGGTGGTGGAGCGGTGCGCGTGGATGCACCGATGCAGGAAATATTATTGGCTGACGACGGAAGCGTCGCCGGCGTGAAGATGCGCGATGGAGAAATTTTAACCGCCGACCATTACGTAAGTGCCATGCCGGTCGACGCGTTGAAATTAAAGCTCCCCGAGGCTTGGAAGTCGATGCCATATTTCAAGCAACTTCGTGAACTGGAAGGTATACCCGTGATCAACGTGCACTTGTGGTTTGATCGCAAACTTCTTCCATACGATGGGTTAGTATTCAGTCGCTCGCCGCTCTTGAGCGTCTACGCCGACATGTCTGAGTGTTGCGACGAGTACTCAAATCCCGACCGGTCAATGCTCGAACTCGTGTTCGCGCCGTGCAATAAAGAGGCAGGTTCAGACGTGAACTGGATCGCCGCGAGCGACGACGAAATCGTCGACGCGACGATGAACGAGCTCAAAACGCTGTTTCCAAACGAACTCGGCGTCGAGGGTGGAGCGAAGTTAATTAAGCATGCCATCGTAAAGACTCCGCGCTCGGTCTACGCCGCTGTTCCTGGGCGTAACAAGTTTCGCCCGTCACAAGAGACGCCGATTAGAAATTTTACGCTTGCAGGTGATTTCACGTCGCAAAAGTTCCTCGGCTCGATGGAGGGCGCGATTCTGAGCGGCAAATTGAGCGCCATGGTCGTCGCCGATACACTCGCAGGTCGTCCCACAGCAAACGGGATCAAACCAGTGCACGAGTCTATCGTTTAAGACGACCCAGGGGTATCCGCTGCGCACTTTATTATTATTTCTACTATTGATTGAGCGCCGTTGCGCGCATAGCATGTTGCATTTTTGTACAATTTACGCATTACAGTCTTCATCTTCAGGCTTAGTCTTATCTATCACGACGAGGTGCCTCGTCGTCGTCGGCATCTTTGGGCGCGAATGCCGCGCGCAGCGCGTCTTCAAACGTTTGCATCGAATCTGTCTCCGCCTCGTTTGATGACGTCGCCTCTTGGAACATTTTCCCGAGCAAGTGTAGCCCTTTGCCGCGAAGTACGCGACGAGCCATCGAGACGCTGGTGTCGTGTAGCAATTTGTTACACACGTGACGAGTCGTGGAATCGATATCCAGCGCGCTCGCGTTCCATAGCGCGTCAAGGACGTGCGGGAGGATATCTTTTTGCTGCTTTGCTCGCAATTCCGCCGCTTCCTCTTCGTTTTTAGCGTTTGCGACGTCGTTTTCTGAACTTTGCACTGTGGTGAATACGTTTACGCCCGCCTTGAGCGCGGCAAATTTCGTTTGCAATGTCGATGTGCGCTGTTGCATGGAGACGCCGGTGGAGCGCAAACCCAGATCCAGCCACGTTCCGGCGCCTGCGACCGGATCATTCAAAAATTTCTCCGCCTCCTTTTCGTACATCCAGCCAATCTTTTTGAGTAGCACGAGCCCGAATGATTTATCCGCCAGCGTATCCACCATGGGCTTGAGCGTGCTTAAAAATGCTTCGGCGCGTTCTTTATCATCCATCACTCGAGGCTCGGCGCCGCTCGGCGCCGAACCTAAATCCGCATACATATCCAACATGGCGGCGAGTTTTATCGCCAATCTCGCCTCGCGGCGCCTTTGTAACAAATCAATCTCATCCGAGGTCAAATCCGTGCCGGCTTGCGCCAGCGTGGCGAGTTTTAATCGACCAATATATCCCTCGAACGCGTCGCTTCCAAACAGCATGGAGAAAAACGCCGAAGGATTGATAAACGTGTGGGCGTCACCCAACGCCTCTCGACCTTGCGCGTCGTACTTTTTCCGCAACGTCGCATCGGACAACACCTGATAAGCCTCGCCAATCTTCTGAAACCTTGCATTCGCCTCGGGATCGCCCGGATTTTTATCAGGGTGCAGCTTACGCGCGAGCAAGTAATACTTGCGTTTAATCTCTCCAGCCGAAGCGTCGGTGCCCACTTCGAGGGCGTCATAGTACTCCGTCTCTTTCACCCGTCTCTTCGCCCCATCAGCGCCGTCACCCCCATCGAACGCACCATCACTAAACAACCCCTCCATGCCAGCCTTTGTGCCGCGCGCCTCGGCGCGCTTTTGCGCGCGAGCGAAAATTTCCTCGTCGCTCGTCTCGCCCAGCGTCACCGCGTCCTCGCGCAACGAATGTGAATACCACGAACGCGTCTTCTTGTCCCAAGATTTACCCTCAAATGTCGCCTGCACAGCCTCTGGGGTATTTGCTACGCCGCGAACAATCTGTACCGCGCCCACGGAGACTCCAACGACGGGGAGCGTCACGGCGCTCGCGAGCCCGAGTCCGACGCCTTTCACGAATCCAGAAACTCCACCCTCTCTGGCGCCAATCACCGGCGCCGCGATGAGCCCAGCGACGCCTAAGCCGATAGACTTGCCTATCGAACTCAACCCCGAGCTTATGCCCGACTGCACGTCTTTAGGCTGCGCGCGGAAGAGTTTGTTTTGTCAGTCGGGCTGATTAATGAATCAATCGCAGAGGCGGCGACGCCGGACTTTTAAACACGGACTCGGGCTCACCTTGCGCAGGGAAAACACGTCATTCATGTCCACGCTCGACGTCGAGTGCGTCATCGCCGCCTCTGCGGCGGGGCCGAACGCGTCCATGAGCGCATTCGACGACGACGCCATCAGCCTCAGCGCCTCACAATGACGCCGATGCAAGCCGGCGTCGGCGGCGCCATCGCGGCGCCGCCGCCGCCGGTGCGCGCGGCGGTGGTCGCGCGCAGCGCGCCGTCGCGACGAGACGTCGTATCGTGGCTCGCGCTCGCCGGAGCGGCGCCCGCGCGCGTGTTGGATGCCGGTTCGCTGCGCGCGCAGCTCGCCGAAGCACGCAAGCCGACGACGTCGACGTCGACGACGACGCGCGTGCCCATGACGCTCGAGGGTGGTACGTACGTCGCCGACTTCACCGTCGGCACCGCGGCGTGTCGCGCGGTGGTGGATACGGGGAGCCCGTTCGTGACGACGAGGCGCGCGGCGTCGACGTCGGCGGTTGACGACGACGTCGGCGCGTATTGGGGCGCCGTGAGCCCGAGTGACGTGTCGTTTTCGGCGTTTGAAGACACGTATGAAACGTATGGGTTGCAAATTGACGGCGTCACCGGGTGGTTTGCCGCGAACGACGTCGCCGTGGGAGATTTTGTGTTTCGAGAGATGGTCATCGGAGTGACGGATGACGTTCGGAATCGAGGAGGCAGCGCGCGCGGCGTGGCGCCGTTTCTCGGATTGGTGAAACAGCGTCAACGATGGATTCGTCCGACGTTTCTGGAGCAAACAGATGTGGTGAGCTTTGAGCTCGATTTTGTCAAGGAATGTCTGACCTTGAGCCGCGCGCCGATGGTTGACGAACGCGAGCGCGGGACGCTTCGGATGGTGGATTTACGCCCGTACGGCGCGCCAGTGTTTCACTACGCCGCGTTGTGCGATAGTTTATGGATTAATGGCGAACCGTATGCGTCGTCGAAACCAATTTATTGCGTGTTCGATTCTGGCACGACGGGAATGTTGGTGTCGCGGCAGTTGTTTGACGAGAGCGATTTCAACCTCGGCGCGTTTGAGACGCACATGTGGTTCACGGATACCACGGGCGAAGACCTCGTCGTTGGATCATCGCTGCGCGCGTGCCGTAAATCGTGCTTGTTTATAGTGTCCCCCATAGACGTTCCGTGGCCAGGGGTGGAAAATGGTGACTTCCACGTCATATTCGTTGGGTTGTCGGCGCTGATGAATTTGCGTTCGATGACCGTAGACGCGGACCGCGGACTCGTGCGACTCGGTCCAGGTGGCGCGGGAAACGCGCTCTAGTGCGTCAGTGGACGCGTATGATTAGTAATAGTAATAGTCGCATGTAGAATCATCATAAATGTCGCTTGTGCGGACGCTGTACGTATGTATTATCAACGAAATTTGTTACTTTTTTGAGCTACTCCACTCACCCATGGCGCCTCCCTTCAACACGTCAATCATGTCGAACAACGTTTGCGAATCCTTTGCCTCAATTTTGCGCTTCAAAAAGCCAACCGCGTCGACCGTGCCCTCGGCGTAAATACTACGCCCGCAGACGTTGTGCTGGAACTCAAACGACACCGTTCCGTCGGCGCTCGTCAAACGATAGGTGTGAAACGCGTGCCCGAGCAAATACTCCTCCGGTACGCCCATCTTCCCAACTTGACTCGGTACATCACGCACGAGCTCGATGTCTTTGATATCAAACCCACATCCCAAATCGTTAAACGACGCCACGATGGCTTTGGCCGTGCCACTGGTGTCCGCCTTGGAGCTCTGGTGCGACTCGGTCACCGTCAACGTGTACCCTTCAAACGCGCCGGGAAACTGCTCTGCCATGAGCTTCATCGCCGCCTGAAACGCCACAACTTGCTTACCCATCTGCGGCGCAATAACTGCATACGTCCCACTCGCTTTCACATTCGCCAACATTGTCTCCCGATCGCCACCAGTCGTACCCATCACGAACGGCGTCCCGTGCTTCACGTACAACGCCGCGTTCGCGTTCACCGCCTCCGGCAACGTATAATCCACAACAATCATCCCCGGATACTCCGCCTTGGCGCGTTCAAGCACCGCACCGGCATCTTCCCCGCCTTCACCGACGTATATACCGCGCACGACCACGCCCTCGACGTTCGTATCCGCGTCGCTCTTGTCGCGATTCGTCAAGCAATACGGCACCAACGCGAACCCATCTCTTCTCACCACGGACACCGCCGTGGCGTTCCCCATCTTCCCCGCCACGCCGTTCACCATGACGTACGTGACATCGCCCGAGGCGGTAGCCGCCGCGCGAGGCGACGCCATGCGCGCGCGAGAGAGGCGAGCCGGCGCGGCGCGAGAGGCGAGGCGATGGCGTCTCGCCGGTGATGACGTGGATGACGCCGCGGATGACGATTTCGAGGTGAACTCGCGGTTGGATGGGACGGAGGGCGACAACGCGCACGCGCACGGAGACATCGGGGCGGGGCGTTGGGCGATCGCGCGCGCGCGCGGCGTCGAGTGGCGTCGAATGGCGCGCGCGCGGCCGGCGTAACCTCTGCCCTAAACCCTAATACCATACATAGCTTGAATTATATAGTCAATACGCAACAATACCGAATAAAAATATAAGCCCCACAACGGGGCTATGTATACTAGCACAAGTAAGATTATGAGTTCAAAAACGCGTACGACACCGCGTTGGAAGCATATTCACCGTCCCGGCGGCGGTGTCGCGCGGCGTTCGTCGCGCGCTCGCCGCACACTCGCGCGCACATTCGCGCGATAACGCACACCTAGGTGTTGATCTCATCACCCTTGCCGTTTGCGAGCGAACGACGCGCGAGTTTGCACGCGCACGAGGTCGATCACAGTCAGAACGCGCCAGCGTGTCTGGATTATTTTTTGAATCGCACTTTTTGAAGGCGGTGCGCGACGCGCGTGGACGACAGTAGAGGTCTCGAGCGATGAAGAATGCGTTATCTACAGATCCGATCGATGGCGATCGGGTGGCGAAGAAACCGCGACGGGGGTTGTCGAAGGGGTTGTCGAGCTCAAAGTCGCTCATGCAGTTGAGCGGCGTCGAAGCCGGCGACTGGCGTACGGAGCACGTGTTGGAGAATGGCACGGGAAAGTTTGAGGTTGAGGATTCGGAGGCGATGTTTAGAGCTAAGGATACCCAGCGCATTGGGTTTAAGTCTAAGATTATATGCACGCTCGGACCGGTGTCGCGTACGGTGGACGTGTTGGAGAAGATGCTCAAGGCTGGGATGTCCATCGCGCGGTTTAACTTTAGCCACGGCTCGCATGAGTATCATCAAGAGACGTTGGATAATTTGAGAATTGCGTCGGCGAATACTGGGATTGCGTGTGGGGTTTTGCTCGACACAAAGGGGCCGGAGATTCGCACCGGGATGCTCGCCGGCGGCGGGCCGGTGATGCTCGAATATGGTTCTGAAGTTATTTTGACCACGAATTACGACTTTGCGGGTGATGCGACGAAGATTGCGGTGTCTTACGCTGATCTTGCCAAGGATGTCGCGCCTGGGTCGAAGATTTTGTGCGCTGATGGTTCGATTACGTTCAAGGTTATCTCTTGCGACGTCGAAAAGGGCGAGGTCAAGGTGACGTGCGAGAACAGCGCCAAGCTCGGCGAACGCAAGAACATGAACTTGCCGGGTGTCGTCGTGAACTTGCCGACGATTACCGAAAAGGATCGTCACGACTTGATTGACTGGGGTGTGAAGAAC
>Ga0181602_10002943_pt1 | contig 13958 bp, 9 predicted proteins | sample 041ome_14_FD_148640 | JGI IMG/M metagenome (GOLD analysis project Ga0181602, IMG submission 148640) | Coastal salt marsh microbial communities from the Groves Creek Marsh, Skidaway Island, Georgia - 041408US metaG (spades assembly) | ecosystem: Environmental > Aquatic > Marine > Intertidal zone...
CCGTCGGCTTACCCTGGTGCATTACTTTCAGATTTAGCGAAGGTGAATTTTCTGAAGTGAAAATCGAGAACTACCACAAAGGCTAATTATGATTTCTAATCCTGCACCCATGCATCCAGGACAGGTACTGGCTGAAGTCTATATGACAGAAATGGGATTGAATCAGTCTGCTCTGGCGCGACGCTGTGGCTGTGCGTCTCGAAAGATCAATGAGATCGTTAATGGCAAGCGCGGAATCTCACCGTCTTTCGCCATTGTCCTCGAATCAGAACTTGGCACCAGTGCTGAAATGTGGGTACGCATGCAGGCAGAATACGATCTCTGGGAAGCAAGGCGAAACGCTGCATAGCGCCAGTTAAGAACTCGCAAATAACTAGAAGCCCACGCGTCCTGATTCAGCAATCGGTTCATGCCTGGATTAGAGCATCCGGGCAAGTAAATACATGAAGTCCAGAAGGGGAGAGTTGCCTCCATGCTCCAGATTAAAGGTGTACCCGGATCACCCTATACGCGGAAGATGCTTAGCCTGCTGCGCTACCGGCATATTCCCTACAGTTTCATTCAACATGGCCTTGGCCAACCCGCGGGTCTCCCAAAACCCAAGGTGGACCTGCTTCCTGTAGTTTACCTTGAAGATGAAAACGGCGAGCTGCAGGCGACGGTAGATACCACGTTTATTATTAGGCGCCTCGAATCTGAGTATGCCGGACGTTCAGTCATTCCTGCCGACTCAGCGCTGCGGTTTTTGGACTACTTGATCGAAGACTACGGGGACGAGTGGCTAACGCGGCCGATGTTTCATATTCGTTGGCACTACGAAGCGGATGCCAAGATGGCGTCTGAGGTTTTACCCTACTGGGGAGGAATCACGGCGAGCGATGAGGAGATCGCGGCAAAAACTGCGGCTTTCCGCAAGCGTCAGGAGGACAGGCTTTATGTGGTGGGTTCAAACGACACCACCGCACCGGTTATTGAGGAAAGCTATCGTCGCTTTCTGGAAAGCTTCAACGCGCTCTTACAGACTGCGCCCTACGTCATGGGGGAACGTCCCGGGGCCTCAGATTTTGCAATCTATGGCCAGCTAACCCAACTCGCCCAGTTCGACCCCACCGCAGTGGCCATGACGCTGGCACATGCGCCCCGTGTTTACGCCTGGGTTTCGGCGATGGATGATCTTTCCGGTCTTGAGCCTGCCGACTCACATTGGCGGGATTTGGATCACGCAGGCGCTGCCCTCGAAGGCATTTTGAAAGAAATGGGCCGCACCTATGTGCCAGTCATGTTGGCGAATCACGCGGCGGCCCTGGCAGGAGAGGCGCAAGTGCACACCACAGTGGCAGGCAAACCCTGGCAGCACGCCACGTTTAAGTATCACGCTCACTGTGTGCATTGGATACAGCAGGAATACAAAGCCTTGGCTGCGAATGCAAAGGCTGCGGTGGATTATGTGCTTGCGGGCACCGGCTGCGAGAAGCTGCTCGACTCGTCACCGCAATAGCGCTACGCCTGTCTTTATTCTTCGTCCTTGTTTTTCCGGCTAAACGGCTTAGGGTCGTCCAGGCCGCCGAAGGCTGAAAACAGGGATTCAAAGAAGCCGCTCAACTCCAGAGTCATCAAGGCGAAGTCCTGATCGAACTTCTGGGCAGGCGTGACCTCATCCGTACCGACATCGTCTTCCTCAACGGCTTCAAACTGCAGGCGCTTGATGGAGAGATCATCGTTGATGACACAATGGATCATGTTATTCCAACTCACGCCCAGGCTCTTGACCTGTTTACCCGCCTCGAGGTGGGCGGCAATTTCATCGCCGGTGAGATCCTGACTGGCGCAGCGCACTACGTTGCTGCTGTCCAGGGGATTGTGTAAAACCACGTCCTCGAGCAGGCTAAAGTTAGCGCTGAGTTTTTTGTCTCGCAGCCAGCGGGTCATGACATCGGCGGGCGCTGTGCGGGTAGATGGCAGACCGACCGGGAATGAAGTCAGGCTGTCCCGCAGCAGATTAACGACTTCCTCGGCCCTTGGTGCACTGGCGCTATCGACTACCAGCAGTTTGTCCTTTACAGAAATAAAGGCATACGTCGGCTGATTCTTGGTGAAGGCCCGGGGCAATAGCGTGGCGTAGACATCATCCTGGATCTGGCGCTTCTCCTTGCGAAAGATTTTACGCGCCTGGCGCTGTTCAATTTCAGCGACTTTCTCTTCGGTCTCCTGGCGCACCACCGAGGCTGGCAGCAGCCGATCCTGCTTTTGCGCACACACCATGATGTAGTCGCCAATGACGTGGGTCAGCATGGGCGCTTCTTCTTCCCCCTCGGCCGCGTAGGCAGCGTCTATTGGGCTGACCCAACCGATACGGGATTTTTCATACTTGCTGCAGGGGGTAAAAAGCTGCTCGGCAAGTTGGGTTTCCAACTCTTCCTGGCTAAGACTGAAAGTTTCGGTGAGGGCGAACAGGCGAGAATTTTTGAAGAACATGAGGGCGCTTGGTAGACCAAAAGTTGACTGCAGAACGAAGCGCTCGATTATGCCCAAGCGTTGTCCGGAATAACAGGGAATGCGAGCTTAAATTCGGTTTTGCTGCCGCTGACCAACCATGGGGAGAGACTGGGAGTCTGGCTCCCAGTCGTTACTGTTACTTCAAGCGGGTAATTTTCTCGCTCAGGTCAAACTTACGATCAGTCACAATCGCTTCCAATACCTCAATGCGAGCCAGGATTTCCTTAATTTCCCGGCCCACGGCATCGCTGACTTCATGCTGGACATTCGCCTGTTGAATCTCAAGCTTTTCATTCTCGAGTTTCTTCATGTTTTTTTTGTGCTCGGTCCAAATAGCGATGATAAGCATCAGCATTACGAAAGGCGTTGAGAGCGCCAAAAATCCCCAGAGTCCCATATCAGTGTCCTCGTTAGTTTATTGTTAGCTGAAGGCCTAAGCCTGTAAGCATATATAGCAGCAATAATCGAACCAATATTTAAATGCTATTTAAAACAATGGCTTAGTATTCTTGGCAGGTGCGTGACCAGCCGCAAGCGCTGAATAAATGCGCTTTCTCGCCACTGTTTGCGCAAATTCGCTGCAATGTTGCCTTGATCCAGACTGGAGGGCCTGACTGAGCGGCTTCCATCCCAAGCTCGCCCAAATACGAAAGCAGAAGCGTTGAGCAATACTCAAGCAGAAAACAGGAGCAGGTATCAGGGAGTGAGGGCGCGGATAAAATGGGTTAGCTGGCGCCTAGACTTATGGCGTAGCTGGCTATTCATTCACCATTAAGTGAATAGACCAGCAAGACATTGCCCGGTGCTTCATTCCACTTGTCGTAACCAGACGTCACATACACCTGCCCATTCACTACAATGGGGCCATCAGCCTCAATCGCGCCGCCCCTGGCTTCGATGCCATTGGGTGCGCCGAAGTCTTGTAGCGTGGTGGTTTCCCAGAGAATGTCTCCGTTGTCGGCATCGAAGGCCCTGAGAATGCCGTCCAGACCGCCGGCAAACACCAGCTCATCCGTGCTGCTGACCGCGGCGGAGATGCCGTGCCAGCACAGGAAGCGAGACTCTTCACACTGGTTGCTGAGATCTTTGCGCCACAGTATCTCCCCGGTGCTGGGTCGAAAGGCATGAATGCCAGGGTGACTCGGTCCGACGTTATAGGGGTTGTTGGTGGGCAGATCAGAAACGCCGACAAAGAGTTTTTCAGCGTTGGCGCTCATACCATAATGAATGCCGCCCATGGTGCCGCCACTGCCGGCACGCTGTTCCCAGATCAAACCGCCGTTATCAGGGTTGAGGGCATACACCATGCCGGATTTCTGCCCAACCATGATGATATCTCTGCCGTTTTCATCCTGAGTAAGGATGGGCGAAGCACCGATGTCATAGTCTGGCCCATCTTCCTCTGGGCAGTTTGGCGCATTGCGGGAGCATGCCCCATTCCAGGCGTCATCCCGCGTCAGCTGCGCGGACCAGATCAGTTCGCCACTGTCGAGATCCATAGCCAGTACTGCATCGCTGTATTCGTTGGCGGGCGAGGAATAGTTTTCACCGGTGCCTGCATAGACCAGATTACGTTCGGCATCGATGGTCGGGCTCGCCCAGATGGGTGCCCCGGAAGGGCCATATTGCTGAGTGCCAGCGGAACTCAGAATGGTTGGGCGGGGCCGGTCAGTGGTGTGGGTTCGCCATAGTTCTTCACCGGTGCTGATGCTGAGCGCGACCAGCGCGCCGCGAAAGGTGCAGCATTGGTAATCCGTGCGTGAAGCAAGAATCACTTCGAGTGATGACAAGGGCACGATCAAGGTATCTTCATGGGCAATGACGGAACCGGTAACGATGGCGGCCTCGTGGTCATGCACTTTTGTCTTCCACAACAGTTCGCCGGTCTGTGCATTAACGGCATAGGCATGGGCGGTAAAGTCGCCGAACAGGATTGTTTCCGGTACGCCCTCGTCATCTGTGTCCACGAATAAGGATCCGCGCACTTCGCCGTCGGCATTGAAAGTCCACAAAGGACAGCCATTGTCGCTATCCAACGCATAAATCGTGCCGTCCTGACTACCGGTGAATACGACTTCGGGGGTGACCACCGGCTGCGCCCTGGAACGAGTCGCGTTGGGAAAGGCGAAGGCCCATTTCAACTGGAGTTGGCCCACATTATCTTTCGTCAGTGTGTTTTCATTGGCGCGATAGCGCGTATTTCCCACCTCGCCACCCCAGCCATTCCAGGCTAGGGCACGCGTCAGTTTTGCGCCGGGAGATAAACCTGGCTCACAGCTGAAACTGGCCGTGTCGGTCTGGTTCTCATCGTAGCGGCGGCCAGTCAGGTAGTAGGCAACCTGGCGTTTCTCGTCCCGGGTCAGGGCCATGCCCGCGGTGGCCATGATGCCGGACTCCAGTGACTGCACGATACGCTCGGGGGGAAACAGCGCCAGGGCAGTGCGCTGTGGTGCTTCCAGCAGGGCACCTTCATGGCACTCGGCGCAGGCCAACTGGTATTGAGACTGACCCTCTTCGAAATCGCCATCGCTTGCCACTTCCTGGGCAAAGGCTGACTGTGAGAGCAGGAAGAGCTGGGCGAGTGTCAGAGCTAGTAAAGACCTGGCGAGGAGAATGAGTGGCGCCAGACGGCTTTTGGTTTTGGGCTGCATGGGTTTTCCTGTTTTTGTGGCGCGCTATGGGCTGGCTGGGCGGAGTGAGCGCATTACTTGCTCCACATAATAAAGTGGTCGGCTCAAAAGTACAGTAAGCGGATTAGCGGAATCCGCGCGCCCGCTTCACCAACCCCCGCCAGCGCTTTGGTGCGCTGCCCGGCTTAGACGCCGAGTTGCTCGAGAACCTCCAGCCACGCCTCTTCTGTTTGAGCTAGCTCGGTTTTCAAATCGCCCTGCTGCTGCAGGGCTTTAGTGAGTTTTTCCTTATTCTCGTCATCATAGAGCGCGCTGTCAGCTAGCAAGACTTCAATCTTGCCCAACTCCTTATTTAACCGGTCGATGTCTCGCTCTAGCTGCTTCTCCCGTTTTCGCAGTGGCGCCTTTTGTTCGCGAATGGCTGCGGCCTGCTGGCGCTGTTGCTTCTTGTCGAGCTTCTGCTCTGGGGAACCGGCGTTGCTGCTGGCTGGATTATCCTGTCCTGGCGTTTGCTGTTTCGAAAGCCATTTCTCGTAGTCTTTCAGATCGCCCTTGAACTCGGCAAAGACCCCCTGATGAATAGAGTAGAACTCATCTACCGTGTTGCTCAGCAGGTGACGGTCATGGGATACGATAATCAGCGCCCCCTCATATTCCTGCAGGGCAATGGTGAGAGCATGCACCATCTCCAGATCCAGGTGATTAGTTGGCTCATCCATTAGCAGCAGATTGGGTTCACTGCGCACGACTTTGGCAAGCGCCAGGCGCGCTTTCTCACCACCTGAGAAGATGCCAATCTTTTCATTGATGCGGTCGCCCCGAAAATCGAAACCGCCGAGATAATTGCGAACTTCCTGCGCGCTGGCTTTGGGATCGAGTTTCTGAATTAACTCGAAAGGCGTGGACTGTTGGTTAAGTTCATCTACCTGGTGTTGGGCGTAGTAGCCAATCTTCAGTTTTTTCGCGCGAGTAATGTCGCCGGCTAAGGGCTCAAGCTGTTGCGCCAGCACCTTCAGCAGAGTGGATTTGCCGCTGCCATTGAATCCTAACAAACCTATTCGCGTTTCGGATCGAACAGCGAGATTGATTTTCTGCACCAGCGGCGCGTCGAAGCCTATGGTGAGTGCTTCCACCTGCATAAGGAAATTGGGCAGCTGGTCAAGTTTAGGGAAGTGGAAGCGGAAAGGGGAATCGATATGTGCGGGCGCGATCTCCTGCATGCGGTTCAATTCTTTCAACCTGCTTTGTGCCTGGGTTGCCTTGCTGGCCTTGGCGCGGAAGCGGCGCACGAAGTCTTCTATCTCGTCACGGCGCTTCTGTTGTTTTGCAATCATGGCGGCCTGCAGCGCCAGACGCTCCGCCCGCAACTTTTCGAAGGCGCTGTAGTTACCGGTATAAGCCACCAGGTTGCCACCTTCGAAGCTGATGACATGCCCGATTACAGCATCGAGAAAGGAACGGTCGTGGGAAATAATCAGCAAGGTTCCCTGGTAGCGCTGCAGCCATTGTTCTAACCAGACCGTAGCCTCTAGATCCAGGTGGTTAGTGGGTTCGTCGAGCATGAGCAGATCGGATGGGCACATAAGGGCCGCCGCGAGGTTTAGCCGCACGCGCCAGCCGCCAGAGAAGCTGCTAATGGGATTGTGGAACTGCGCCTTACTGAAACCGAGACCAGACAGTAGCTGTTCAGCACGATTGCTGATGTTGTAGCCATCGATGTTTTCCAGGTCACCATGCAGCTGCGCCAGGGCGTTGTGATCATCTTCTGCTTCTGCATCTTGCAGTGCCTGCTCGAGTCGACGGAACTCGGTGTCGGCATCGATAACGAATTCCAGCGCGCTGCGATTGCTGCCTGGCGTTTCCTGCGACATGGTTGAAGTGCGCAGGCCGTTGGGGAGTTTGATCGATCCCTGTTCAATAGGAATCTCCTGCTCAAGGGCTTTGAACAGACTGGTCTTGCCGGCACCGTTGCGCCCGATGATGCCCGTGCGCTGCCCGCCGCGCAGAGTCAGGTTGGCGTCTTCAAACAGCGTTTGATTGCCGCGCATCAGGGTGACGTTGTTCAGAGAGATCATGGTTTCTGGTTTTGTAACTGTATGTAGCTAAGGAAGAATTCTATGAGCGTTGATGGTGCTCGAAAAAACAGCCGGGAAGTATAGGTTAGAGGGCGCCAATAGGGACAGACTTATTTCTACGGCACATCTTGCTAATAGCTCGAAACCTAATAGTATCTGGCCTATTCAAACCATTGGAGTCCAGTCATGGCGAAGTCTTCCCTGTCGCTTGCAGTTTCATCGCTGCTATCTATATGCGCAGCATCGGCCACCGTAGCGCAACCCTATCCGAAGGAGCTTGAAGCAGTCGCCGAAGCCGACACCATGATCATGGTGTCCATGCGTGACGGCGTGCGCCTCGCCACGGATGTGTATCTGCCCAAGGATCAGGATGGTCCTTTTCCGGTGGTGCTTTCCAAGACACCCTACAATTTTAATGAGATTCGCGGCAGTACCCTGGACCAGGCACTGAAGTTTGTCGAGGCTGGCTATGCCTTCGTGGTGCAGAACGAAAGGGGGCGCTACTACTCAGAGGGCGAATGGGAAATTCTGGGAAACCCTCAGACTGACGGCTGGGATTCCATCTCCTGGCTGGCGCAGCAGGAATGGTCCAACGGCAATGTCGGCACCCTGGGCTGTTCTTCCACAGCAGAATGGCAAATGGCGCTGGCTGCTCAAGACCACCCCAATCACAAGGCTATGGTACCCATGGCGTCCGGCGCTGGCATCGGCCGCGTCGGTGAATTTAATGAGCAGGGCAACTGGTATGAAGGTGGCGTACACCAGACCCTGTTCACCACCTGGCTGTATGGCGTACAGCAGAATATTAGACCCACGTTTCCTGCCGACCTCACCCAGGAAGAGCTTCAGCGCCTGCGCAGTCTCTATGACCTCGCGCCCGAGATGCCAAGCGTCGACTGGGCTGAGAAGCTTGCCGAACTTCCGGCCACTTCCTGGCTGGACACAGTGGGTGCCAATGCTGGCCCGGGCCTGGAAATGCTGATGCGTAAACCCAACGACCCGGCCTGGTTTGAAGGCGGGCTCTATCATGATTCCGAAGACTTTGGGGTGCCTGCGTTTTGGTTCAACAGTTGGTTTGACGTCAGTCAGGGACCCAACCTGGCGCTGTTTAATCATGCCCGCAACAATGCCAGTGACCCTGAGGTGCGCGATGGTCAGTTCGTGGTGGTTGCGCCTACTTTGCACTGTGGTTTCTTCCGCACGCCCGAAGATGAAGATCTGATCGTTGGTGAACTCAATGTGGGTGATGCCACATTCCCTTACTGGGATCAGATTCTTGGCTTCTTTGATTATTACCTGAAGGACGCTGACAACGATTTCGTCGACAGCACACCCAAGGTGCAGTACTACACCATGGGTGAAAATCAGTGGCAGCAGGCTGATCAGTGGCCTCCCAGCGAGGCGGAAGAGGTTACCTTCTACCTCGACAGTTCTGGCCGTGCCAACAGCCTGTTTGGTGATGGCAGCCTGTCTCGCAATCCGCCACTGTCTGACAATGCGGACGGTTTCACCTACGATCCCATGAATCCGGTGCCTGCCCTCGGTGGCAATGTGTGCTGCAACGGCGGCGCATCGCTGGGTGGAAGTTATGACCAGCGTGCCATTGAAGCGCGGGCGGACGTGCTGGTGTATACCAGTGAAGAGCTCAGCGAAGATACCGAGGTGACCGGCACCATCCGCACCAAACTGTTTATCTCTTCCGATGCCCTGGATACGGATTTCACTATCAAACTTGTGGACGTGCATCCCGATGGCGCCGCCTATAACGTGGACGACACTATTCAGCGGGCGCGCTATAGAGACGGTTATGATGAGGAGGTTTTTATGACGCCGGGTGAAACCTATGAGTTAGACATGTCACCTTTGTCTACGAGCTATACATTCAAGGCGGGTCATCGCATTCGACTAGAAGTGTCTTCCAGCAAGTTTCCCCAATACATGCGTAATCTGAACACCGGCGGCAACAACGTGGACGAAACCGAAGCGGTGGTAGCACGCAATAGCGTGCACCATGGGCCACAGTTTAGTTCGCGGATCGTATTGCCTATCGTGCCCAGTGATTAGTAAGGGCTGAATTAGAACTTTGATGACAAGGAATATTTCCCTTATCGGGATGCCGGGCGCAGGAAAAACAGTTGTAGGCCAGGCTTTGGCCGCACAGTTGGGATGGCAGTGTATTGACACCGACCGGCTGATTGAGAGAGATGCAGGTGCGTCCCTGCAACAGTTGCTTGATGATCAGGGCTACCTGGCATTAAGACGGTTAGAGGAGGCGCAGGTCTTGTCGCTATCCACAAGCGAGACTGTGATCTCAACCGGCGGTAGCGTTGTTTATAGTCAGGCCGGAATGCGACACCTGATGGATATTTCTACCGTGGTGTTTCTTGATATCGACCTCGCCACGGTAAAACGACGGATTCACAATATAGATCAACGCGGTATCGCGAGCGCCCGGGACCAGAGCCTGGATATGATCTTTGAGGAACGCTTTCCGCTGTACCGCGAATATGCGCAGCTCAGTTTGCCGAATGCTGAAGGCAGTGCTGAACAAGCCGTACTCGAAATCCTCAGCCAGTTAGAAGTTGGAGTTCCAAAATCATAGCGTAACCGCTACCGATTAGGTGCTGTCGGCAATCGCGTTTCAAATCGACGCCCGGGACCCACGGTATCTCGCCCAATGGCCCAAGCTAACAGGTCAATTTCAACGCTGGCTAAATCTGAAGTGGGGGCATGAAGGAAAAGAATGCCTGTGCGACTCGCAGCTGGATAGTTTCTTCACTTTCCAGCAGTAACATTTCACAGCAGAATACGTCAAAACATCTTCAAGGCGGCGATTCCGGGCTTGGCGTTGCACATGCGCGCTCAAAAGCTCGGATTGGCTGGCCCTGCTTGAATTTCCGCATATCTCACCGAGGCAATCTCCATGCTCAGTATTAAAGATCTCAGCAAAACCTACGGCAACGGCGTGAAGGCGCTGGATGGCGTCAATCTCGACATCTCAAAGGGAATGTTTGGCCTGTTGGGCCCGAACGGGGCTGGTAAATCGAGCCTGATGCGGACCCTGGCCACGCTCCAGGATGCTGATTCCGGCACTGCGTTTCTCAATGACATCGATATTCTCAATGAGAAGGAAAAGCTGCGACAGGTTCTGGGCTATCTGCCACAGGAATTCGGCACTTATCCGCGGGTTTCGGCGCTGCGTATGCTGGATCATTTTGCCGTGCTTAAAGGCGTGGTCAATAAGGGTGAGCGCAAGGAACTGGTGGATCATCTTCTACAGGAAGTGAATCTGTGGGATGTGCGCAAGACAGCAGTGAGTACTTATTCTGGCGGCATGAAGCAACGTTTCGGTATTGCCCAGGCCCTGATCGGTGATCCGCGCCTGGTTATCGTGGATGAGCCCACCGCAGGTCTTGATCCGCAGGAGCGCCGTCGCTTTCACAACCTGCTGGCGGACATTGGTGAGGAAACCGTGGTGATTCTCTCAACCCACATTGTTGAGGATGTCAGCGACCTCTGTTCTGACATGGCCATCATGGGTAAAGGCAAGATACTCATCCACGGCAAGCCTGATGACGTCATAGCCAGACTGGATGGCGCTATCTATAGCAAGATCATCGACCGCAGTGAGCTGGATGAATACGAAGCTAACTACCAGGTACTGTTTTCTACTTTGGTTGGTGGGCGCACCCGGATTCATATCGTAAGCGACGCAGATCCAGGTAACGAATTTGTTGCGACTCCCGTTAGTCTCGAAGACGTGTATTTCTCTACCTTGCGCGAACACCAAATTCAGATCGCCGCCTGATCGCTGCCCAGTCAGCCAAGGATTAAACCCCTGATGTTCACTAAAATGTTCAATCAAATCTTTCGCTTCGAGTTGGCCTTTCACTCCAGGCAGCCGTTGGTCTACGTGGTGTCAGCAGTACTTTTTATTCTCAGCTTCGGCGCGACCGTTTCTGACAATATCAGTATTGGTGGCACTATCTCCAACATCAATATCAACTCGCCATTCAATGTCATTGTGGTGCTGTCCAGCATCAGTTTCCTCTCAGCGCTTGTTGCGGGCGTGGCCTTCGCTTCCTCTCCAATCCTCCGGGACTTCGACAACAAGGTGGCCGAGTTATTCTTCACCACCCACGTGAGCAAATTCGACTATCTGTTTGGGCGTTTTTGCGGCGCCATGCTGTTTTGTTTCATCGTCTACTTCGCCGCGATGCTGGGTGTGTTCCTCGGCGAGTTCATGCCCTGGATCGATCCGGAGCGCTTGGGGCCACTGCGACTCGATGCCTACTGGTTCGCGACCTGGGCCATCGCCATTCCGAATATTCTGTTGATTGGCACGCTGGTATTCCTGGTCACCACACTGACGCGCAGCCTATTGGCCAGCTACGTCGTGCTGATACTGATTCTGGTTCTGCAGGCTACTGTGTCGGCTCTGGTCGACCCGGAAGATATCGCTCTGTTGAGCCTTCTGGATCCATTTGGACAGGTGGCAATTACCGAAATCACTCGCTACTGGACGCCGTTCGAGATGAACGAACAGGTCATGCCAATGGCAGGCAGCTTGCTTTACAACCGCCTGGCTGCGGTGGTGCTGATGGCTGCGTTCCTGATTCTTGCCTACCGCTTTTTTCCATTTTCCCTGGCATTCGGTTCGAGCAAGGGTTGGTTTGCAAGATGGCGTCAGCGTAGGCAAGAACAGAAAGCGCCAGTTGATTCAGCTCCCCCACCGGCAATTCATGTGCAAGCGGCTCGCAGATTTGATCTTTCGGCACAATTTTCACAGGCATGGTCGCTGCTGCGAATCGAGTTTTACAACATCATCATCGGCAAGGCATTCCTGGTGATGGCGTTGATCGGCATGCTGCAGGTTGTAATCAACGCGGTGTTTGGGTTCTCCAGTCTGTTCGGTACCGACGTCTACCCGACAACGGCGGCGCTGGTTTTAATTATCAACGGTAGTTATAGCCTGCCGCTTTTGGTTGTCATGATTTTCTACTCCAGCGAACTGCTGGTGCGGGAACGCAATGTGCAGGTTTCCGAGATGCTGGATTCCATGCCGCACCCAAACTGGGCAATCATCGGCGCCAAGCTCCTGGCCTTGATGTCTGTTATGGCCGTGATGTTGCTGTCCGTGATCATCGGGGCGCTCCTGGTGCAGATTGCTAAAGGATTCTACGACTTCGAAATTCTGCAGTACGTTTTTGGTCTCTTCTCCTTCTTTCAGTTTCCAATCTGGTTTACTTGTGTGCTGGCAGTATTCGCCCAGGTGATCACCGGTAATCGCTATCTCGGTATGTTTGTCATGGTGCTGTACTTTGTCGGCAGCCTGATCCTGCCGCAGCAGGGTTTCGACCATAATCTCTATCTGCTCGCGACACCGGGTGTACCGTATTCGATTTTCACCGGTTGGGGGCCTAATCTTGCCGCTTATGTCTGGTTCTCAATCTACTGGTCGTTGTTTTGTTTACTGCTGCTGATCGCAGTACACCTGGTATGGCCCAGAGGAAGTGATACCCGCAGTCGCTGGCGCTGGAAGAGTATTCGAGCCAGGTTTACGCCTCCTGTTGCGGCAACAGCGGCGAGCGGTTTTCTGCTTTTTGTCGCGACGGGCGGGTACATTTATTACAACACCAATGTTCTCAACCAGAAACTCAGCGCCCTGGATAGTGAGGAGTTGCTGGCGGACTATGAGAAGGCCTACAAGCAATATGAAGACCTGCGCTTTCCAGATATTGTCGACCTGTATGCGGAGGTAGACATATTTCCCGAACAGCGTGAGGCCCACATCGAAGGTCGCTACACGCTGGAAAACAATTATCAATCAGCTATTCCAGAACTGCATTTCACCATGCCGTCGCGGCTTACCCTGCTTAACCTGGATGTGCCAGGCGCGGAGTTGACTCATGCCGATGAAAATCTCGGCTACTATATTTACGAGTTCGCGAGCCCTATGCAGCCCGGTGCGGCTCTCGATGTGGCGTTCGCTGTGGACTGGTTGACGCCTGGTTTTGTGAACAATGGCCCAACCACGAGCCTGCTGAGCAACGGCACATTCTTTAATAACACCGAGGCATTTCCGCTGCCCGGCTACAACAAGAGTGCTGAATTGCTGGATAACAACCGGAGGCGACGCTATGAACTGCCGCCCGCCGAGCGCGCTGCCAGCATTGACGACGACAGCAAGTATGATCAGGGCTTTGGCAGCATTCGTATGCGGGCTAGCTACGAGGCGATTGTCAGTACCTCAAGCGATCAGATCGCGGTGACGCCAGGCTACCTGGAGCGGGAATGGGAGGAAGATGGACGTCGCTATTTCCACTACAAGATGGATCAGCCGATTTGGCCGTTCGTGTCCTATCTGTCGGCTGACTATGAGATGAAGGCGGATAGCTGGAATGACGTCGACATTGAGGTGTACTACAAGCACGAATATAACGTGGACCGCATGATTGAGGCCTCGCAAAAGTCACTGGCGTATTTCAGTGAAAACTTCAGCCCCTATCAATATCGGCAGTATCGCATCTTTGAGTTTCCAAGGCAGCGCGGCACCTTTGCGCAGTCTTTCCCAAATACGATTCCGTTTTCCGAGGCTATTGGCTTTGTGGCCGACATCCGTGACCCCGAAAGCATAGACTATGTGTTTTATGTCACCGCACACGAGTTGGCTCACCAATGGTGGGCGCACCAGGTGATCGGTGCCAATGTTCAGGGCGGGGCAGTGCTCACCGAAACCCTGTCGCAGTATTCAGCG
>Ga0181602_10002965_pt1 | contig 13890 bp, 7 predicted proteins | sample 041ome_14_FD_148640 | JGI IMG/M metagenome (GOLD analysis project Ga0181602, IMG submission 148640) | Coastal salt marsh microbial communities from the Groves Creek Marsh, Skidaway Island, Georgia - 041408US metaG (spades assembly) | ecosystem: Environmental > Aquatic > Marine > Intertidal zone...
TACGTTCGACGCGCGCGCGCTCATAGCGCCGAACGCCGCTTGAATACGTCACGACGACCGATCGATACATCGACGAGTGATGATTCGCGTGTACCCCCCCGCACGAGGGGTACACGCGAAAAAATCTTTCGCGACAGCGCCGATCGCGCGCGCGCGCGCGCGTCGACGCGGGAGTCGACGACGCGACGACGCGCGACGCCCGACGCGCGACGAGGTCGGGAATCCGTGATCGTGACCGCGGTTTTAGCTCGAACGGACCGCGCGCGAGGACGCGCGGCGCGAACGCGGACGCATCGAACGCGCGCCGTCGCCAGACTGTCGAACGAACGCACGCGCGCGCGCGCGAGGGACGCGACGCGTGCGAGGGACGCGCGACGACGACGCGACGACGCGAAGAAGACGACGCGAACGCGGTGACGCGGTGGCGAAAGCGCGCGCGAGCGACGGGACGAGGGAAGACGGTGAAGAGGGACGCGCGCGACGCGACGGGACGGGACGGCGGCGACGGCGAACGCGCGCGCGGCGAGAAGAGAAGACGCGAGCGAGAGGGCGCGGGACGCGATGCGGCGAGGAAACGGCGCGAACGGACGCGAGGGAAGAGACGCGGGACGCGGCGTGCGGGTGATGCTGCCGCTGGATTGCGTGGCGAGGACGACGACGAGGACGACGCGGGAGACGCTGGCGAAGGCGCTGCGAAGCGTCGCCGACGCGGGCGCGGACGGCGTCATGGTGGATTGCTGGTGGGGGGCGTGCGAGGGCGAGCGACCGAGAGCGTACGAGTGGCGGGGATATCTCGCGCTGTGCGAGATGTGTCGAGACGCTGGATTGAGCGTGGACGTCGTGCTGTCGTTTCACGCGTGCGGGGACTCGGTCGGGGACGAGGGGTGCGAAATCGGCTTGCCGGAGTGGGCGCGGGGGGAGCCGGCGAGGGAAAACATGTACGCCGATCGACGAGGAAACGTCACTGAGGAATACTTGTCGCTGTGGGGGGACGAAACGCGGGACGCGCGACGAGGCGATCGATCGCCGTTGGAGTGTTATCGCGACTTCATGGCGGCGTTTCGCGCGGCGTTCGCGACGTTTTTGACCGGGTCCGCAGACGCGCCGCCGGTGATTTCGCAAGTCATCATAGGTCTCGGGCCGTGCGGTGAACTTCGGTATCCATCTTATCGCGCGGGTGATGGATGGCACTTCCCGGGCGTCGGTGAGTTCCAAGCCTTTGACGAGCGCGCGCGCATGTCCCTGGCGTACGAAGCCGCGGCGTGCGGCAAGCCCGAGTGGGGACGCCACCCGCCGGTGAACGGGCCGAGCTACAACTGCGATCCGGAGGGAAACGTGTTGGAACCACCGATCAGACGAACGAGTGAGGATGAACCCGACGCCAAGCGACGTCACACGATGACGGCGAGCACGTCGAATTCGAGCCTGACGAGCGCGAGCTTTTCGTGCGCCCCGGAGAGCGCGTCGAGGAGCTTCTTCGCCGCCGACGGAACGGGGGATTGGAACACGCCGTACGGTAAGTTTTTCTTGTCGTGGTACAGTCGCGAACTCGTCGCGCACGGTGAGCGCGTTTTGGAACACGCGGTGCGGGAGTTTGACGGCGTCGACGCCTCGCTCGGCATCAAATGCGCGGGCGTGCATTGGTGGCACGGTCACCCCAGTCGCGCCGCGGAGTGCACGGCGGGGTATTACAACGCCACGCCCTCGCCGCCTGCGGACGGGAACGGCGATGTGGACATGGTTTTAGGATGTGAACCGCGAGGATACTCGCAAATCATCGACCTGTGCGCTCGATTCGGCGTCGAGCTTACGTTTACGTGCGTGGAGATGCGCGACGTCGAGCACTCGCCGGAGCACATGTGCTCGCCCGAAGGCTTGTTGGCGCAAGTTCTGCGAGAAGCGGCCGAAGCCGGAGTGACGGTGAACGGAGAAAACGCGTTGGCGAGATTCGATGACGACGCGTTCGCGCAAATCGTTCGCACGTACGAACGATACGCGGGCGTTTCGCCGTCGCCGGCAAAGCCGTTGGCGCGACTTTCGTCCTCAATGAGCGCGGAAAACGTCAGCTCACCCGGCGCTGAGTCGCGGAATTCACTTTCGAGCGACGATACGATGATGACTTCGTCGTCGTCACCCGATACCGCGTGCGTTCTCGGATCGTTCACGTACCTGCGGATGTGCGACGAGCTCTTCGAGCCGCAGAATTTCGACCGCTTCGCGCGCTTCGTGCGAGACATGCGACGCACACAATTTTGAGTTTTTGACCCCACACCGACACGAAAACAGTAACAATACTCATGTAACACCATCGCTTCGAATTGTACGCTACCAACGCTACTACCGATCGTCCTCGTTCGATTACATCCGCGACCGACGAAGACTACTCGCGCGAGCTCAACCACTTGGACATTAATATTTTTTTCTTTTTCCCCCCCACGAGTCCACCGAGCGCGCGCGACATCCGCCCGAACGCGTCGTCGACCTCGCGTTCGATCACACGCGCGTATCCGCACCCCTCATACAGCGCGATCGCCCCTTCGTTATCGCTATCGACGTGCAACGCCATCGCCGCCGGCGTCGGCGTCATCTTCCTCGCGCACGTCTCGCACGCCTCCAACAATTTCACCCCCACCCCTCGTCGTCGATGCGATTCCCGCACGCACATTCCGCTCAGATACGCGTAATTACTCTGTTCCGTGAGTCCGAGCGCGATGGGCACCCGCGCGACGAGCGTTTCCTTGCTCGCTCGCGGCCCGAACGCCGGCAGCGCCGTCACGTCCGCGCACCCGCACAATCTTTCCTCCTCGCCGTCGCTCGCGCCGTCGTCGTACGCCTCGAGCAGCGCGAACGCATCGCCCGAGTACCTCACCTTGCGCACGAGCCCATCGAGCACGCGCACCGCGCTCGATTCGTCCGCGCCGAACGATTCCGCCGTGACCTCGGCGCACGCGCGAAGTCTGTCCACCAGCGCCGCGCCCTCGCCCGCGACCTGGCGCACGCCGATCGCGCGCGGCGGCGCGGCGACGCGCGTGCGTCGCGACGCGCGCGCGGGCGCGACGCGCGGGCGCGAAGGCGCGCGAAGGCGCGTCGCCATCGCGGCGCCGAGTGCGGCATCGGTCGGCGCGTCGCGACGTTCGATGGCGCGCGCCAGGTCGCGCGCGGCCGAGGGCGCGGCCGGCGCGGCGCGCGCGACGGCGCGACGACGACGCGCGACGGCGACGCGCGGCGCGCGGGCGAGGGCGCGCGCGAGCGCGAACGAAGACGAAGACGAAGACGAAGACTTCGCGCGGTGGTTGGCGCGCGCGACGAAAGACGACGGCGTGGCGACGCGCATCGCGCTGACCGAGCGCGGACGCGCGTTCGGGACGCGCGGCGTCGAGGCGGTGCGGGATCTGGCGCCGGGAGAGACGCTGCTGCGCGTGCCCTGGGGGTTGGTGGTGGAGAGCGCGAGCGCGAGCGGCGACGACGACGGCGACGACGACGCGCGGTGGTCGTCCGCGATGGCGATGACGCTCTTGGAAGAACTGAGCGAGGGAGAGTCGAACGAACGCGCGGCGTGGTTGACGCGATTGCCGAGACCGGCGCCGAAGACGCCGGCGTTGGATTTCGACGACGAAGCGCTGCGGGAAATCGAAGACGAAAGCGTCGTCGACGAGGCGTTGGCCGTGCGGCGAGCGCACGAGCGCGCGCGCGAGGCGTACGGCGAGCGATTGGCCGCGATCGGGGCGACGGTCGAGGATTTGAAGTGGGCCACCGCGGTGGTGCACTCGAGAGTGTTCACGCGGCGAGACGGCGCGGCGGAGCGAGCGACGCGACTGTTGGTGCCGGGCGTGGACATGTGTAATCACGACGCCGCGCGCTTTAACGCCATCGTGCGCGTGGTGACGTCGCCGGAGACGTGTCAGGGAGCGGCTGCGACGGAAGAAATAGCAGAGATAGCGCCGTCGTCGACGATGGACAAGTTTTTCGAGCTCGTCGTCGACCCGGATGGCGAAACCGTGGAAGCGGGCGAGGAAATTTTAATTTCCTACGGCTCGTTCCCTAACGACGTGTGGTTGATGTATTTCGGTTTCATCCCGAGGGGTACCAACGTCAACGACACGTTCGTTATTTTCGAAAACGTCGACGAATTGGTCGCGCACGTCGCCGACGAGTTCAGGCGGGACCTCGACGCGACCACGCGGGCGCGCCTACGCGACGTCTTCGGCGACGACGCGCGCGTGAAGATCAAGGTGGACTCAGTCGACGAAAAATTGATCGAGGCGTGCGATGATGTTCTCGGTATTCCGTGGTTAGACGTCGTCGCCTCTCGATGCCGCGCGTTGCTCGTCGGCGGCCGCTTTCGCACCAAAATCAAAGACGACGTCGCCGCGCTCGCCGACCCGAACGTGTCCCCCGAAACCGCCCTCGCCGTAGAATTCCGTCTCCGCAAAAAGCAAATTCTCATCGCCCCGCTCGGGCAAACGCTCGAAAAGTACGGTTTTAGCGACTAGCGTAGAAGTTGTAGCCTCGCGAACGAGAACACCGATTGACCGCACGCCTCGACGCACCGAGCGTCGATCTCGCGCGCACCGCGCGGCACGCATCGCGGCGTTCGCGCGCGCGCGACCCCGTCCGCCGCGCGACGCGTCCACGGCGCGCGTCGCGAAGCCTCGGCGTTGTGAGTTGGAATTCTGAATTGATTCGAGTGGTGTTACGCCGACGCGCGACGCGTACACGCGCGCGAACGACGCGCTCGCGATGCCCGAATCGCCGGTGATCACGGACGCACCGGCGGTGGCGTTCTCGTCGCGAACGCTCGCGCGAAGAGAGGCCGAGTCGGGGTCGACGCCCGAGCGCGCCGAGACGACGCCGACGCCGTCGTCGCCGAACGGCGAGCGAGACGCGGGCGAGGCTGGGGATAGTAAATCGAGCCCGTCGAAAGCATCTTCGCCGATGGACGCGATCGGGACAGACATGGATGGGTACGAAGTCGTCGCCGCGCTTCGTTGTAAAACGACTGGGGACGTTTGGTACGCGCGCGTCGATAAAGAGTTCAGGAGGAAGCACTACTACAATCCCGTCACGAAGGATCGCGAGGATTCAAAATGGCCGTCGTGGAAAACGATCAAAGATCCGAACGCACACGACGTGACGTCTGACTCAGAATCGGGAAGCGATGACGGACGGAACGAGGGCGAATCTTTCGTGAGCTCGACGAACGGGCGTCGGTACTCGAAGTATTACGACAAACTGCGGGAAGAGTATTATTACGTCGACGAGGAGACGAATGAAACGACGTGGGATCACCCGGACGGCGAAGCGATGGAATTTATGCAAAGGTTCGTACCAGCCGCATTCACGAGCGCGGCCCAAGCCGTCGCGCCGACCTTCAACGCGGTCGCCGAACGAACTGTTACGCACGAAGAACACGTCGAGTTGAAATTAGCCAAGATGTTGCTCGTAGAAGAGAAGTGGTTCGAGAAACAGCCGGCGTCTAAAAACGTGCCCGGGCGACCGGAAGTTTTTGAAGGCGTCTACAGCGAACGCGAACGGTTTTGGGATCCAGAGGCGGATACGTACTCGGTGGATAACAACGAGGGATCAGAGCACGGTATGGAGATTTTCGAAGAGGCGTACGAGGCCGAGGACGCGCTCGAGCGCTACACATCGGCGGTAGATTTGGCGACACCGGAAGACATGCGTCCAATGAACGTGGCGAGAGATTATTTTACCAATCTACTCCTCACCATGTTCGAAATGACGGAAGAGGAGCAGGACTTTGCGTTTGCCGAGAAGCGAGCGACGCTAAACACACGGGGGGTGCAAAAGTTTACTCACAAAGGGCATCGAGTCGTCGGCGTTCGACGATTGTCTCTTGAGAAAGCCCCTGAAATCGCTGACGAGATCCAATTTGAGAAGTCGCGCGCGAATGCGTCCGCGAAACTCTCCATCAAGCGATTACAGTTTGACCCAGACACGCCGGAGAACGTCAAGTCACTTTTCTACCGACGTCTCGCCGCGCCGATGGGCGGAACGTTCAGAGCCGCAACGATACTCCAGCGCGTCGACACGGGTAGCGATCGGCCGCATTTTGGAGGCGCTGGAAGTTCGATCGAAAGCGATAATGCGAGCGAAGCGTCGTCAACTGCCATAGCGAACGCGCCGAAGAAGGTTGCCACCGCGGGCGTCGGCGATGAACACGCGTCGGATCGTCTCGATTTCGACGCTTCCTCGAGCGGTAGCGATAACGCCGCAGACGACGAAAAGCAGCGATCGAAACCTCCGAAACGTCGCGGTTTATTCGGCAAACTCTTCGCGTCTTCTGAGTCGAAGCGCGAGAGACGCGAAGCGAAGAAGAGCGCCGAGCAAGAACGCAAGGACGAGCAGGACTTGCTCGCCAGCGGGTTCGTCGCCCCGTGGACTCGCGACCCTGAATCCGTGCGATTCTTACGAAAACCCGATACTTTCGACGAGACGACTTTACCCACGAGTCTTCGCGAAGTAGAACGTGTAAAATGAACGCGACGCGCGTGTCGATTTGCCGCACATCCGCGCTCGCGCGACGACGGGCGACGATGGCGTCGAGATCTGCTCCGACGCCGCGCGCGCTCGATTGCCGGCTCGAGCGCGACGCACGACGCGCTCGTCGTCGTCGTCGACCTCTCTCGCGCGCGCCGCACGCCGTGCTCGACGTCGACGTCGACGACACCGATGACGCGAACGAATTCGTTTTACGACGCCGCAGCGCGCTCGCGTGCGCGGTGTCGACGGCATCGAGCGCGTGCATCGCTCAGTCGTCGTTCGCTGCGCCCAACGGTGGACTTTCGGACGCGTGGGGCGCGATCACGGGCGCACCGAGCGATTTGGTTTTCCCTCGCGCGTTTGAGGGCAACTGGTTGACGACGAGTCGCACGGCGAGCGTGGACGCGCCGCTCGGCATGGAGTTCATTCGCGACGTCGACGCGTTTGAAAGATTGAAAGGAGAAGTGGACGCCACGGCGCGCGAACCATTCGTGTACCCGGTGCGATTCATGGAGAATGGACGCGGGGAGACGGTGTTCGATCGCGCGTTCAACGTCAGAGCGTTGGCGGAGGCGTCTCGAGGATCCGGAGGGAAGCGCGCGCTCGATGGTGAGATCGAATGGAACGTCGACGACCCGAATGTGTTGAAACTCGTCACCGGGGACGGTGCGAGCGTGTTTTATAAAGTCACTGCGCGGTCGAGCGACAGAGACGACGACGCGAGAACGATGACGACGTCCGAGCTCGCGCAAATCGTCGTCGACCGTGGTCGCGTCGGCGCCGAACCGCGCGTGAAATCGACGCGCATCGTCACAAAGTACAAGTGGCGCACGCCCGAGGAAGCGAAATCAGGTCCCCAAATCGTCGCTTCGCAAACCGTGTATGAATATTTGGTCGCCGTTGGCGGCGGCGAAGACGCCGACGAGACCTTCGTCAAGGCGCGCGGTCGCCCCGTCGAGGTCGACGTCTACCGCATCGCCATGCAGCCGTGGACGGAGGAATTTTTCTAAGTCTTTCATTTGGTTCACCATCGCGTTCGCCTTAGTCGCATCGCACCAGCGTTGTATTGTTTATTCTTGACGCTGAGGGTTTCTCCGCGGTGAGGTCATGCCGCACACCATGTCGGGCGTCATCGCGCGAACGATCCGCCCCGGCGCGGCGGCGCGCGCCCTCTGGGCCCCTCGCGCGAGCCGCGCGTCGTCTGGCGCGCACGCCGTCGTCATCAGGCCGCGTCAGACGTCGTCGTCGTTCGCACGCGCCTCGGCGTCGGCGATTTCAATTGGAAACTTTAGCGCGCACGCGCGCGCCGATAAGGCGCGCGCGATGCCCGCGCGAGGCGTGCGGGCGCTCATGTCGCCCGTGTCGACGACATCAACGACGCGGGCGCGCGGGCGCGTCGTCAGGCGCTCGGCGGCGACGACGAGCGGGACGAGCGCGGCGCCGGCGACGAGCGGCGAAAGCGCGACGACGACGGCGCGTAAAGACGTGCCCACGTTTCAAGATGCGATTTTAAGATTGCAAGAGTACTGGAGCTCGCGTGGGTGCGCGATCGTGCTGCCGCATAACACGGAGGTTGGGGCGGGAACGATGAACCCGGCGACGTTTTTGCGAGCGCTCGGACCCGAGCCGTGGAACGTGTGTTATCCCGAACCCTCGGTGAGACCGGACGATTCGCGATACGGTGAAAATCCGAACCGCGTGCAAAAGCATACGCAGTTTCAAGTCATCTTGAAGCCGGCGCCGGAGAACGTGCAGGAGCTGTATTTGGGCTCGCTCGAGGCGTTGGGTATCGACACCGGGGCGCACGACGTGCGCTTCGTCGAGGATAACTGGGAGTCCCCGGTGCTCGGGGCGTGGGGGCTCGGGTGGGAGGTGTGGATGGACGGTATGGAGGTGACGCAATTCACGTACTTCCAGCAGTGTGGTTCGTTGAAAGTGGCGCCGACAGCGGTTGAGATTACGTACGGTTTAGAACGGATTTTGATGGCGCTGCAGGGTGTCGATCACTTCAAGGATATCGCATACAACGATATGATGACGTACGGCGAGATGCGCATGCAAGAGGAATATGAAATGTCCGTGTTCAACCTCGATCAGGCGAGCGTGGAGACGCACCGCTCGCGGTTCGAGTTGGCGGATAAGGAGGCGCTTCGCATGCTTGAGGCGCGCCTTCCGTTGCCAGCGTTCGACAACTTGTTAAAGGCTTCGCACGCGTTCAACGTACTCGATGCGCGAGGAGCTGTCGGAGTAACTGAGCGTCAAAAGCTATTCGCGTCGATGCGCAAATTGGCGCGCGAAACCGCGCAGCTTTGGGTTGCGCGTCGCGAGGAGCTCGGGTATCCACTCGGCCTGTCGGAGGCGCCGCCGGCCAAGTCTCTCGTCGAGAACACCGGTGCGATCCCCACCGCACCGGCGGATTGCGTCATCGAGCTCGGCACTGAAGAATTACCACCTCAGGACGTCACGAGCACGTCTCGTCAGTTTCACGAAGCTGTCGATGCTTTGCTCAAGGCGGAGGGTTTGACGCACGCGGGCATTTCCGTCGGCGCCACACCGCGAAGATTCACGCTGAGCATCAAAGCCCTGAGCGCAGGCCAAGCGAACGTGGAGGAACGCGTGCGCGGCCCGCCGTTATCGCGCGCGTTCGAAGAAGACGGTACGACTCCGTCTAAGGCTGCCCAAGGATTTTGCAAAAAGAATGGCGTGGACGCCGGCGCATTGGAAAAAGATGGCGAATACGTGTGGGCCGTGGTGAAGAAGGAGGGACGTTCAGCCGTTGCTGTCCTCGAAGAAGCTTTGCCGAAGATTATCGCGGCGATCAACTTCCCGCGTGCCATGAGATGGACCACGAACTCGGAAGCTGCGTTCTCGCGGCCGCTCCGTTGGCTCTTTGGCGTCCACGGCGACCATCACCTGACGTTTGAGGCTCTCGGCGTGCACAGCGGAACGACGACGCGTTTGTTGCGCACTCGAGGCGATGTAACCGACACATACTCTGCGGCTAATGCAGCGGAATATCACGCCTTACTGGCGAAGGATTCGATCGTGCTGAGCTTTGAAGATCGTATGTCGAGCATCTGGAGCGAGGCGAAAGCTGCAGCGAAAACCGTCGGCGGCGAAATCCCCGATAGCGCCGGCGAGGGCTTGCTCGAGGAAGTCGCCAATTTGGTCGAAGCGCCCAATTTAGTCATGGGAGATTTCGAAGAAGCGTTTTTGACGCTCCCAAAGGAAGTGTTGGTGATGGTTATGCGCAAACACCAGAGATATTTCCCCGTCGAAGGCGCGGACGGAGCGCTCAAGCCGCACTTCATCACCTTTGCCAACGGTTCTTGCGACAAAGGCGTGGTGAAGCACGGCAACGAGGCCGTGCTTCGAGCGAGGTACGAAGACGCTAAATTTTTCTACGAGACCGACCTGAAGAAACCGTTGGCTGAGTTCAAGCCCGAGCTCAGTGGTATCACGTTCCAACAAGAACTCGGGAACATGTTGGAAAAGACTCAACGCGTCGAAGGCTTGGTCGCAGACGTCGCCGCAGCGCTCGGATACGGACCTGATGTCGTCGCTCCAGCCACGGTGGCGGCGGGTTTAGCGCGTGCAGACTTGGCGACGGCCATGGTGATGGAACTCACCGCGTTGGCTGGGACGATGGGCCGTCATTACGCGCAGAAAGAAGGCTTGCCCGCGAATGTGAGCGAAGCCATCTTCGAAGCGTGCTTGCCGCGAAGCGCGGGCGATGCCCTCCCGAGTACCCCAGCAGGGATCACTGTCGCCGTTGCCGATCGTCTCGACACTCTTATTGGATTGTTCGCCGTGGTCGGTGGCCCGAAGGCTTCTGCCGATCCCTTTGGTCTTCGTCGCGCGGCGTACGGCTTGGTTCAAACCATCGTGAATTCAGGAGCGACGTGTGATTTGCGCTCGCTGATCGAACTCGCTGCGGCGAAGCAACCAGTGGAGGTTTCAAATGAGCGCATCGAGGAGTGCGTGACGTTTATCACGCGTCGTTTGGAGCAATTATTCATCGACGCTGGTAACGATGTCGAGTGCGTGCGTGCCGTTTTGAAGGAACGCGGCGGCAGTCCAGCGCTGGCGAGCGCGTCCATCTCTGAGCTCGTCGCCGTGGACGGAAAGGCGCTCGAGACTTGCGTGCGCGTCCTCAGCCGACCAACCCGCTTGGTTCGAGGCAAAATGGGCGCCAACGCGGACTTGCGTATCAACGAAGCGAGCTTTGAGTGCGAAGAAGAGCGAGCTTTGCACGCGGCGTACGTCGCCGCTCAAGCCAAAATTGTCGACGGGTGCTCGGTGACCGATATGATCTCCGCCGTGTGCGAAATGGACAACGCCGCGACAGCATTCTTCGACAACGTATTTGTGATGGCGGATGATGCTGAGTTGAAGCGCAACCGCATGGCGCTGTGCGCTGCCGTAGCCAGTTTGCCGTCGGGCGTTTTAGATTTCGCCGAGCTTCCGGGGGGTCTATAGGAATTCATTAGCTGCGCGAAGCTTAGTGTGATATTATACATTTCATTCACATTGAAGATCTAAAGTACAACAGCTGACATGATGATTGTCGTTCATTTTTTGAATTAGTACAACAGTGGTGAAAGAATTTGTTGTAACAGCGGCGCGGGGAATTAGATCATCCGAACCGTGGTCCTGTCGACGGCGTCCGTCTTCGGCAAAGCGTGAATTTCGAGGTTCAAATCCTCGAACACAGACACGTCATCCGCCTCGTCCCAGCTTTTGTTTGGCGACAGAATACGCGTGCGGTTTACCTCGATGACGTCACCCATTTTCAAGGTCGTCGAGGATGCGTTCGCAGTCGCGATGGATTTTTTGTTGACGCGCACGCTCGAGACGCGGTAAAACTCACTCGATCGCGCCCCTCCAGGGACGTGCGCGTCTTCGAGCTTAAGATCAGCCAAGGTGGAGTTTTGCGCAATCTCGCGAACCGCCACAGCGCCGTCGACGACGGTGATGATGTAGTTCGGAGAGTCGTCTTCCACTTCACACGACTGGCAAAAGCCCTCCTCCCGACTGTACGCACAGTCGGCGGAGTGCGTCGGGAACATGCAAGGTCGAAGCGCCGCACCGCAGTCCACGGCGTGCGCCACGCGCGCGGGACGAATCTTTTGCTGGTCATCGAGTTCGTTTTGCCACGTCAACATGAAGCGCGCCCACTGAATTTGCTGATCCACCTTGGCGCTCGTAGCCGATTTCTCGTGCTCCTTGTAACGCCAGTGAGCGGCGACGCCAAATTCTGCGGTTCTGTGCATCGAGGCAGAACGAATTTGAATCTCGAACGTGGTTTCGTTTTCGTCTCGAACGACCGCGTGCAAGGATTGGTACCCGTTCGCCTTCGGATTCGCGATGTAATCCTTCGACCTGCCTTCGACAGACTGGAAAGTCGACAGCGCGATTTCAAGCGTCTCTCGGCACGTTTGCTCAGACTCGGCGTCGTTATCGCCGTCGGCGACGATGATTCGAATGGCGCGCAAATCCATGATGTCTTCGAGCTTTTGGTTCTTGGATAGCATCTTCTTGTACACTGAATACACTGACTTTTGACGTCCGCACAAGTCGACGACTTGCGCACGGCGGGACGAGAGTTCTTCGTCGAGCTTGTTCAGCGCGGCGACGATTGACTCGCGCTGATCGAGCGTCTGAGACAGCTCTGCGTACGCTTGCGGATTCATCCACTTGAATGTTAGATCCTCGAGCTCGTTCTTCACGCTGAAAATCCCCAGGCGCGCGGCGAGAGGGGCGTAAATGGTGAGCGTCTCATCCGCGAAGGCTTGTTGCTGCGACTGAGGCGCGCTCGCCAAGTTGCGCATCTTTATCAGACGCGCCGCGAGCTTGACGATCACCACGCGCGCGTCTGTCATCGCAAGTAACATTGCGCGGAACTGCGCGCGTTCGTTGAAATCCAACACGCGCCCCGACGCCCGATGAAGCTTGGAAACGCGGTGTACTCGAGTGACGTCCTCGACCAACGCGACGACTTCGTCTGAAAATCTCTCGCGCAAGTCCTCCTTCGTGCTCGACGTCACGTCCAAGGTGTCGTGCAACAGTCCCACGGCCACGGTTTTAGCGTCCATACCGAGCTTAGCGAGCGTGATGGCGGTGTCCACGCATCGATCAAAGTGCGGTCCCAGCCCCGGCCCCGCGTGCGACTTGGCGGTGAAATCAAACGCCTCTCGCACCGTCGGCTCGGCGAAAATTTCCGGCGCCGTCGTCAACGCGCGGCGATACGCCTCGCTATCGAAGACATCGCACGTAAACTCACCCGCGAGTTCGGCGCGAAGCATCCCGATCGGCGGCTTCGCCGACGCGCGTTCGCTCCCCGCGCCTCCGCCGACTTGGAACCCAATCTTCACCGTCGCCGGCTCCCCGCTCGTCGTGCGCGTCAGCGGTGGATTCGCTCTCGACACGCTCGCCGGCGACGGCGGCATCCCAGGCGACACCGACATCGGTGACGATCGCAACGACGCTCTCGACGCCGACGCCGACGCCGTCCCCATCGTCGGCGGTCGTCCCGCGGGCGACCCGCGTCCCGCGGGCGAACTCGCGAGCGCGCCGTTCGCCCCCATGACGGACCCGAGCGACCCTGGGGAGTGGCCGTAGATCGAGTTCGCGCTCTCCCCGTGCATCGCCGTCGCGATCGGCGACGCGCGGCGCACGCCCGGCGACGATCCCAGCGCGGCGAACGGCGCCGTCATCATCAATCAATCAATCAAACTTCAAAAGTGTCCCTTCGGTGCGTGGCGACCGACCGCGCCGCGACCGACCGAGTCGTTGACGGTCGAACGGTCGACCGATGGATGTCGCCGTCCGACGACGCGCGAGAGCGCGCTCGAGTCCACGAACGCGCGTGAACGCACGAAGCGTAAATCTACGCGCGTCGTCGACGATCGCCAGCGCGTCGCGTCGCGTCGACCGCGCGCGAACGACGCCTCGATCGACGCGCAAGATGCCGCGCGAACGCGCGCGCGATTGGGCGAACGACGTCGACGTCGACGACGGTCCGCGCGTCGACGCGGGACGAACGCGCGCGCGAACGTGCGCGCGCGCGCGTGAACGATCGCGCGATGCGATGCGACGCGACGAGTGACGCGTGTGTTGCGACGCGGTGCGTCGACGAATGACGCGCGCGCGCCACGCTGGTGGGCACCCACACGGTTCCATTTTTAAATTGATGGCGATTTTCGTCGCGGTATACGAGACGCGACGTTTCGCGGTCGGTCGGTCGACCGGCGTCCCATCGGACGCGGGGAGAAAGCGCGGGAAAAAAATTGAATTTTTGTTCCGGTGGGACTCGGGACGAGTCGTGAATCGAAAAGGTATCTAGTTTCGAGCTCCCGCGGCGCGACGCGCGGATTCCGCGCGGGA
>Ga0181602_10002973_pt1 | contig 13868 bp, 14 predicted proteins | sample 041ome_14_FD_148640 | JGI IMG/M metagenome (GOLD analysis project Ga0181602, IMG submission 148640) | Coastal salt marsh microbial communities from the Groves Creek Marsh, Skidaway Island, Georgia - 041408US metaG (spades assembly) | ecosystem: Environmental > Aquatic > Marine > Intertidal zone...
GGTCAAAGCGGGACAATTGTCGCAACGGAATAGTACTTTTCTATGTAAAATACGTACTTATCGACGGTTCATGACTCGTCAGTCATGGAGGGACTCTCTGAACCCGTGGTATATAAATTTATCCGTACTCGAGTTTGCAAATAAACGGTAAATTCCACCATATTGCAGTAAATACACCCAAAGATAGCACAAGCGCAACGTCGCGTGTCTTAGAGTTTCCCCGGCAAGCGCGCGCCGTGCGACGTGGACGGCATGCAGTAATTCTCCACGAGGGGCAGAGCCTCTGCTGTAGAAACCTTTGTGCTGAAGTTGGCCAGCTTGTAAAAAGTCACTAGTACTTGCGAACCGAGGCAGTAGTTAAGCAGAGAAACCGCGTTCGACGCGCTTTAAAACGGCTTGAAATTTGTGTACCATGCCGACAGAAGAGAAGGAATCAGGAGCAAAGGACGTTACGCTTTTCGCAGAGGTGTGTATTTTTCTATTCGATTGCAGATTCGTACACCTCACTCTGACGAAGCTTTATGGTAACATGGATCCGACCTTGCAACTAGAGCAAGAGACATCTTCACTCAATACTGGCATACAAAGGAGCCCGGCTACGACGACCAAAAGTTCTCACCGACAGAATAATTGTGACATACAAAGTGCAACAGAACCGGAGGTGATATGTTACAGTAGAACATTTATATCATTATGACGTATATGAACAGGTGTGTAAACAGAGACAACGATTCGGAGGTGTAAATCAACTGAGTGTTGGCATTCCCGCACCTCCTCCTGGAGCCCCAAAGCAACACGATGTTGACACGTGTTTGACATATTTGCCGGACGGAAGATTGAATACATATAATGGACAACAACCAAATGCTCGCTTCAATGAGAAGGGGCAGAGGATCCTTCCAGGCGGTGGAGGAGGTGCACGATTCATACCACCCGAGGAGTATAAAGAATTTCTTCAACTGGGGCACGGTGGTGTTTTCGATCTAGATTTGGACTGTATAGATGTAGCACCTTGGAGACAACCGAACGTCGATCAAAGCGCATATTTCAACTATGGTTTAGATGAGAGAAGGTGGCGCAAATACGTGAAAGGCATTCGGAAGGCCCGGATGGAGCAGCACCTCAATAACAAGATTGAAACATACACCGTGGAATTCAATGGTACTGATACTGATCTTCCTGTAGAAGTTCGCAGAGCTATCAGTGGCTGGGAGCACTACACTAAGCTGGATAGTAGCCAGACAGAAAGTCAAGCTTCACCGTTATTCAAAAGCGTCCCAACGTCCTACGAGCAAAACCATACAAAAGATACAAAATTGGAAAGTCGACAGATAATAAAAGCAGCCCATGCTATTAATGTTAGTTTGTCTGATGACTTTCGTGCTCTTGAACGTCACAATCATGCTGGACGGACCGACTTAGTTGAGCTGCAGAGGAGGGTAGAATCACTTCAGCACGAATATAAGCAACTGTTACAAACCGGCTCGCTAACACCTGAGAACAATTTAATCATGCAACAAGAAATGTTGAAAGTGAAAATGCAGATTATGCATGGAAAAGGTTTGCGTGACGTAGCATAGATCGCGATTTATGCTAGCATGCAAACGAGCATCGAACCCAAAGATAGATACATCTTCAAACGTCTCCTCAACTTTCGCGGAGAATCTCTCGCTCTGACTCGTTGAGTATCTACAGAAATCTGTGCAATACATTTCGTATTCCCTTACCTCTTTGATTCTTAGCACTCTGTGAATAGTCAGCAGATATCGACGTCGCGTAAAAGAATTTTCTTGGCCAACTAGAGAGTGTGCGCGTCGCACTCTGCTCTCACACAAGTGACGATGCGCTGGAAAATATCGTAACAGTGCATATACATATATACCCAACCCACTACACCTATATACTAGTACTAATATTGGCATATAAATTATAATACGAGAGCGAGTCACGTTGCTGAACGAAATGTTTTGACAAAAACGCACGGCTGCCGATCATGCGTTTTCGACGAGAAAAACAAACAAACGAAACGTCAGTTTTGTGTTTTTCGTCCCACCGACGATGTCGACCTCGCGTTGGCGCGCGATTTCCCCCTAAACGTGTGCGAAAAATCAAAATTGTAAATTCTCCACACAGCCCCCTTCGTGCGCACGAATCGTGTGGTGGAGACGCGTCGAGAGGGGCCTTGAGAGGCGTTTTCCGAAAATAGATCCTCACTTCGCGGCGCACGTGATCACGTCGTGGAGTCCCCTTGACGACGGATAGAACGCGGAGAACAAAGAGCGTTCGCACATTCAACGTTAACGGTACCAGATCGAGTGCTCGCGTCGAGTCGGATCGGGCGCGCGCGCACTCGCATCTCAAGATCGATCCCACGCGGATGTCCGCTCGCGGATCGCGCGCGCGATGTCCTTCGGGCGTTACGCGCGTGGTCGGCGTCCGCGACGATCGAAGCTCCATCGCGAGCGAGTTTAAAATGAAAAAATTAAAGTACTCCATACTGTATCAGTCGTTCTACGGTGCGGCGCGTGCGTAGCGACATCACGCACACGATTGCGGTATGGACTCCCCTCCTCGATGCCACGGCCCGCCAAGGCAGGCCGTGGTTGGTTCACCGGTGTCCCTCGGGACACCGGTGACGATGTAAACCAAAATAGGGGATGGGGTATGGGATGTGATGCGGTCTCGGTCGGGGTTATGCTGAAAGGCATACGAGTTCGTGTTGTGATCATTGCCGAGGCAGTCCTCGTAGTAATTTTGTAATCCTATACCGGCCTAAGGTCCACACTATTTTGAAACGGCGTCGCGTTTTGCAAAATATCAAAATTTTATTCTAGAATTTTGATTTTTTCGGCAATTTCAAAATTTTCCTAAAACATTCAAGCGAACACGCGGTCATCTGAAAATTTTTTCTTCGCTGCGCGGCCAAAAAGTATACATAGGCCATCAACACAAGTTACGACGGCTATAGACCACTTTAACACCCTTATAATGACTTCACCGCATGCGTAAATCGCTCCCTACTCCGTCGCTTTCGCTCTCACGCGCGTGCGCGACGTTTTGACGTCGTTTACGCGCCGTTTCCGACACTTTTGCGACGATTGTAAAACCACCCCTCGCCACCACACCGTTTCAAAATTGAAGTGAATTTTGCAAAATATCGTGATATTTATTCTGAAATTTCGCTAACGCGAAATTTCAGAATCCCAAAGTCTGGACCTTACCTATACCCTTTTGAATAAAGGGCAGGGACTTGACGGTGCTCGTTGGAACCGCCCGGGACAATACGGACTGCGCGACGTGGACGGCTCTAACAGAAAACGAAAGACTTGGGAGCTGCGTCTAAATCTTTCAACATAAGCATCCACAACAAGAGATTACGCACAACAGCTGCGACACTGTTGACGGAGTTTTCCTCGTCGGCGAGGGCGTGTTTCGTGCTTGTGTGTGTGTCATTAGCGGGTGCATTGCCGACACTCTTGTGTAAAAGCGAATTGATTGCGCGAGCACAACGAATGAACTCTCGCATGTGTCTTTCGTGTCCAACTTCGCTTAAAATAGGAAGTAATGTCCTTGGTGTTGTCGTCGCGTGCCACGTGGAACATTTGTTGCTCGACGTTGGGTCAGATACTTTTGGATACTTGCCTAGGAAAGCTATCTGTGATTTACGAGGCAAATCGCAAGTTCAACTCGGTGCAGTGATTCATGCAGTTGTAATTCATATCAACTCGTTGGGTCACATCGTTTTGAGCTGTGCCAACGGGAATGGGTGTGGACAAGTTTATGGAGTCTTGAACGGCGGGGTTGGCGTAAACACGCATCGCCGTAAACATCGCAGCAAGGTTTGGTGGAAAGTCCAGTTACTGCAACAGCGAAGTGAGAGTGTAGAGATCAGCGCAGGTTCGAGCTGCATGGTCTGGATGGGCTCCCGTAGTACACGAAATCTAGCAAACATATACAAGGTGCTCCGCGCTTCAGTAAAAACAAAAAGAGATTTGTCGTGAATCTGTCTTATCAAGTCGTTGTGTCTTTGTAGAAGTAAAATTTGTGATTAAAATTATTTATGATACTATTACGAAATTTCCTACGGATCGGGGATCGTGCAGGCACCAGTTTTGTAACACGGGTACGACTGCATCGGCGCGAACGCGCCCTGCGCGAAAAGAAGCGCCGTGGAGCTGCCAACGATGACAAGGGTGATCAACCAGCCAACGACAGTCTTACCGATGATATACCAGTTGATGCCCTTGGCACCTTCGAGACAGGCGACCCCGACAGTGGCACCTACTTGGCAGTGCGTCGTAGAAAGAGGCCAGCCAAGACGAGAACCCATAATGATGACGCATGCGGCGCCGAGTTCGATGCAAATGCCACGGCTCGGAGTGAGCTTGCAAATCTTCGTACCAAGCGCGTGAAGAATCTTGTAACCATAAAGAGCTAAGCCAACCACGATGCCGGCGGCGCCCAAACCGAGAATCCAGTAAGAATCAGATCCCATGTTGGCTTTTGAATCCACATAACCAGTCTTGAAAATCACAACCATTGAGGCGAACGGTCCAATGGAGTTGGCGACGTCGTTTGCACCGTGCGCAAAGGAATCGCAGCAGGCGGTGAGAATTTGCAGATAGCGCATGGAGAGCTCAGTCTTCTCGTCAAACTTTTCAGCGTTGTCGTGAATGGCCTGAACGACGGCGTCTTCTTCGACGATGCTGTCAGCCTTATGTTCCAAAGCATACGTCAAGTGGTCAACCAATGCGTAGTACACGCGCTGCGGCGCACCAAAGACGCCCTTGGGAACCTCACGCGGTTGACGAACAACTTCTTCGACTTCAACCTTCTTCGTACCACGCTCAGCCTTTTCAAGTTGACGTTGCTCATACAACGCATCGGTCGTGCGAAGGATGTACGGTACGGCGACAAAGTACGAAATCACACCTGCGCCGCAGCCAACGCCAAACGCGGCGGCGAACGCCGTACTGAGCGGAGTGTCATCGAGTTCAAGGAATGAAGCACCCTTGTACACGATGAAAAAGATGTTGATGATCAAAGTGCACGCGAGCAACACCGGGAAAGCCAATCTCGCACGCGAGTAGCTGTTTTGGCTGCGCATCACGATCGCGCGGAGGGTAAAGAAGAAAACGAAGGCAAACACACCGGAAACAATCGGGGAAAGAAGCCACGAAACGACGATGGCTGAGACACCCTCGATGTACGGAAACTTATCCGATTTTTCGCTCCATTTCACACACGTAGAACCGCGGGCAACCATGGTCATACCGATCATACCGCCGACGCACGAGTGCGTGGTGGACACTGGCATTTCGAGGAAGGAGGCGACAACGAGCCAGATGGCAACAGAAAAGATAACGCAGAGGCATCCATACATGAGCAAACCGGGATCATCCTCGAAGCAACTTTGCTTGGCAATGCCTTTGCGAATTGTCTTGACGACGTGACCACCCATAAACAGGGCGCCACAGAACTCAAACACAGCGGCGAGCATAACGGCGTGCTTGATGGTCAACGCACCAGAGCCAACAGAGGTGGCGAAAGCGTTCGCGACATCGTTAGCGCCTGTTGTAAACACAGGAACGAGCGAAACGAAGCGTCAGTCCGTCGCCTTGGCGGTCGGTAGTTTCGCGTGCATTCGTGACAAGGCAACAAGAGCATCACGATGGCGTGGCGGCGACTTACCGATACCGAAAGCAGCCAAGAAGGCAAAGAAGCCTCCCATGACGACAATCCATTCGAACTTTGCAGTGGTTTCAGCGCCGTTCGACAGAAGTTGTCGGGACGCGTGCACGAGAGCGTCAGAGGCAGCCATCTTTGCGGAACGCTCGCGTCAAAGTGTGACGTCGTGTGCGGCTCGTTTCGTCACCGCTTGCACTTTTTCGACGGAATATTCCTCGGGAATTTCACGCCTTCTGGTTCACGACTCGTCGTGCAAGGGACTCTTCGTTTTTTGAACCTCGGGTATATTCTCCACCAGGCCTCGGGATCTGGGGAATCTGGGAATATTCAAAATTCAATTTCGACATCCATATACAGTCCCTCGAATGCGATGAGTCTTGAACCAAAGCTTCGCATTTATTCAAGAAAATAGCCTATCAAGTCTGGTTCGAACTGCTTTTGTCACCAAAACTCGTTTTTTTAGTGACCTCTTGCGTTTTATTAAATTATTACCACGTACTAAAGTACTCGTAGTACTAATAGTGATCTAGTACATTAAAAATACACAATATTGAATATTAAAATACCATTAAATGCGATTTCACGCGAGATTCGCAGTGCCGACGACGAGGGCGTCGACGCGTCGAAGTAACGACTTAGAATGATGACAATAAGAACCCTTACTTCGTTTATCTAAAAAATTCGCGTTTCCGGAAGTTTCGCTCGTCGACGTTAATGCGCTTCGCGCGAAGAGCCCTATGTAAGATCCCTACGCGTGGGGATAGTGTGTTTTTGTATAGGCAAACAGTAAGAATATGAATCGCGTGACACCGTTGTACCATCGCCGAGCTGAAATCGGGAATCATGACATTATCATAAACTGCGTCGTCAATCGACAACCGTATGCGCTGAAAATTCTAACAACGCATTAAACGTGTTTCTAAGACATCACTTGCGCCGTATATCGCGGCGTCTCGTACGCGCCGTATATGCGCACCCGGAAATCCGCGCGAGAACCGGCTCGTGAAAAAGTAATAAAACTTGTTAGCGCACCACGTGGTGTACGGTCGGTCGAACCGTATTGTGATAATAAAAAGGTTGTGAACTTAAATCATGCGAGTTTTTTCGTCATCGTAGTAATCATGATAATCGACAGAAACCGCGCAGAAAGGGGGAGAGGGATGGAAGGAGGAGAGTTTTGGTGAGCCGGCGGAGCACTTCGTAAATCTTGTTGCAAAATATCGTAATATTTATTCTGAAATTTTGCTAACGCGAAATGTCAGAATCCCAAAGTGTGGTCCACAATTTGTGGACCTAACTGGCACGGGGGCAGAGTTTGGGTGGAGCTAGCGAGGCAAAGTTGCGGACGTACGTGTAAGAGGGTGCGCTGCGGCGCGAAAATCACGCCGGGTGTATCTCAAGGCCTATTCCAAACGTAACTTTGAATGAAATACTCTTCGGTGGCAAAGTTTGGTGTCACGAACGCGCGCCCGCTGCATGCCTTATCCCGGGCACAACGTAACTTCTCGCCTAGACTGAGAAGAATCGTACCTGTTGCAAATGCGGCGTTTGTGAACGCAGATGCGATCGTCTCGTGTCGTATCACTCACGATGATATTACTGATTTCGTCTCAGTCGAGTTCTTAGCCAAAACCGAGAGTAATCAGAAAATATGGTACGTTCAGCCTTAACTGCTTCATGGTTGAACTGAGAGCTGTTCTGTTCAGGCTTCCAGCTACAAACGTTTCCGAGGATCTTCGCAATGACTATGAAAGAGCTTGGTGGAGAGTATGTCGAGAGGTGAATAATTATATCAGGAGTGAGCCCGTGTTGAACGCTTGACCAAAATTGTAGGGCGGAGATAATCTTCTAGATAGCCTGAAGGCTGGCGGTGACGTTTTGGTTTTAGCTAGAGACAAGCAGCAACGGAGGTAAACAATATTCCACATGTGTTCTGATTTGGGGTTGAATAAGTATAGTGGGCTTCATTATGCGTGTGGCCTGGGTGATGTTGACGCAGTTCGAGCTTTGATAAGCTGCGGTGCGGAAGTCGATGCCCAGGTAATATGGTTTTCATTTATTATTTGACAACTTACAAATATTGTTCAGGATATTGATGGCTATTCACCGCTACACATTGCAGCTGGTTACGTGCACGAGAATGTCATAAAACTTTTAATGGCATCCGGTGCGAATCCCAGTCTCGAGGATAACACTGGGCGTTCAGTAAGTATCATCCGTTTATTCAGCCTATCGACCTCACTGCGATCATAGGCGCTGATGCTTTTAGAAACACTTTTAGAGAACACACCTGCCACGACAGCTTCATTCTCAAAACGACTAGCGATGGATGCGGTTGCTACGTCTCTGAGAAGCTTTATGTTTGAGGAAGTAGTTCCAGACTCTATCACGCGCAAGCGGTCAGATTCCAACGAGCGTTCCCAGTTCCTCGTCAGCTGGATGGATGGTAAGTTCTTATGATCACGCCAACGTATCCACCACTGCAGACTGATTTAACCATAGGTTTCGAATCCATTTGGATGGAGGAGGCAGATATAGCAGACGACTTGTTGGATGAGTTTGAAAGCGGAGTTGAGAGGGCCAAAGTAGAACGTATTATACAGATTATGCGTCCAAGTGGAAATGAAGAGCTAATTAAGGTAAGATCACACATTCAAAGCGTCAGACGACTCTCACCTTGATTCCCAGTGGAAAGATAGCCACGTACTCAGTTGGCGTAGATATTGACATGTTACATTTATTTCTCTCAGACAGCAGTTAAGATCTAAAACGCACGGAGCCGCTCGCTCACCCAAAATGTAATTATCATTACTATGCTTCGTAATCTGTGCGCGTCATTGAACACGCGCGCTTCAAAGTGCAGTCACGACGCCGACAGCCCTCATGCGCACACAGTGGATGGATTGCCAGTGAGTTCATCATCCTTTCTGTTTTCATAAATTGCATAGATTCAGTCTAGTTTGCACTTTTCAAATTCAATATCCACTGACTCGATGTCGAATGTCAAGTCGTGCTCGCGTGTAATTTTTCCCAACCATAGTTTGAAACAACAGTATAATGTCCGATCCAATATGGCCACTTTCATAAATACCACTATGTTGCAAACGTCTTTTACTCGCCTTTGACTTGAAAACGGGAAATGAACACAGGAGTGCCAAAGTTCATGCACGTGCCCCATTTCGTGGCGCATCTGCGCCACAATATCGTACCTTCATGCAACAAGGACATTCTTTTCGATCGCCTGAGAAATTCATAAAAACTCTTCAAGATTTGGAGAGGTTTCGTGGGTCGAATACTTGCTCAAAAATCTTGAACTTCATCAAGGTGAGGTGAAACGTCAATTTCTTAGGCTGTTCAAGTACTTACGCGTTTTCCAGGATATAAATATTCAAATGCCGGGTACAGATGTCTTGACCGAGCAAAGTTCAGCGGTTCGCGTTCTGCTAGACTTTTTTCTACGACTACGATTATCGCTAGAGTCGCCGAGTTCAACGTCAAACTGTCGTTACGGAGATCCGAAATTTAGAGTTTGGCACGGCTATCTATATAACGAAGTTCAATGTTGTCACGCGTGCTTCAAGATCGACGAATACTTACTTTTAACTGCGTAGCACTGCTGACTGTTTTGCTACCTGAGAAAGTTCTTGTACGTCGACAAATTTCCTGTTGTTAACCTCTGTGACTGACAAGCTAGGCTTCCCGGATCGAGCTAACTCCATATCTCATGGCAAGGTAATTAAAATTGTAGGTTTAGACGATTTCACTCACCTCCGTAGTTTCGGTGACCCCGACCGCTTGGACTTTGGAACGGGGCATGAACTTTCGTTTGTTTCTTTTTTACTATGCTGTTATGTGTTAGAAATATTCTCTTTGGTAGACTTACGATCACTTGGAGCCGAAGTATTCCCAATGTATATCGCACTAGTACGTGCATTGCTTCGCAAATTTAGGTTAGTGATGTATGTTCCAAGATTCGTTTTTTTCTTCACATAGAACGGGAAGGCTAGAGCCAGCAGGCTCACGGGGTGTTTGGGGACTGGACGATTACTTTTTCCTACCATTTTATTGGTAAGTCATCATCTTACATATACTCGACTGTGATTATGTTTGTGGACTAGGGGCTCAGCACAGCTCATCAATCACGAATCTCTTTTGCCATCGTCAATACATGATGCTCACTTGATCGAGAAATTCAGAGAGTCCTTCTTGTATTTTTCAAGCATCGATTTTATCATGAAGGTAAACTTTAGTGAAATATATGTAGATTTGGTTGATTTAACGAGAGCTACTTTAGTCTAAATCGGCATCTTTAAGTGCAACTTCGCCACTGCTTGTTGATGTAAGTCAGATACGTACTTGGAAGAAAATCAACAGTGGCCTGCTAAAAATGTATCAGGTGCGTCAGTTCATCCAGTACGCTTTGGCACGATCAAAATATTATGATGAAATTCACGTAGGGCGAGTGCTTGTCCAAACTTCCAATAATGCGCCATTTTCTATTTGGAAGTATTTTGCCTTTTGAATGATTCGAACTGTCGATTTATTTTATGTGCATTTCGCAAAACGCACAGCCACGAACTGATTTTCATGGAATTTTCTCTGTGTGTTCGCTATTTTCTTCCATGTCTCTTACGACTGATGGGTTCAAATATATCAATTGATAGACGAATTCATCTTTACTTGGGTAAGATATTGTTGTTTTCTTCTCATAGAACTGGTGCGCACTGGTGCTTCACGGTGCATGGCTAAGAACAGGTCAGTCAGAGTGATGCTTCGCTTGAGTATTTCCTGCGCTTTAGGTTTCAACGGTTCAGGTAAGCACGTGAGCGTGCTCTCGCGTTCAGGTTCTGTTGAACTCTGCTTATTTTGAGAGTTCTTTAGTGACCAACGTAAATATTTTGCATCACCACCAAGAGCTGAGCGGGCTGCCTCGTTTGCGGCTATTGCTCTGGCGCGATCTTCCTCCTCTTGTAGAACTTTTGTAACCTTCTCTTTTAGCTGATCGTCATCATCAGGCGCGACTCGACCGCGTTTGAGCGTCTCTCCGGCTAAAATGAGAGCCTTCCGTTCCTCAGCGCACCTAAGATTTTGCCGTTCCTCTACACCGGCGTTCAGTTGCCTCACACTTTGTCTCGGTGAGCTAACCTTGCGAGATGTCCTCGTGTGAGCACCGTGAGACCCAGCTATCGTGACAACTGTATTCACAAAGAGCTCCAAGCGTGATTTCAAGCCCATAAATACCACATCGATTATGTCATCAGTAGTTCTTCTGATATTGTATTTGCGCAACAAGTGTAAGCGTTGCTTCACGAACACTTCAAGATGTCTTCGTTGTGAGTTATTGGAAAGTTGTAGAGAATTGCTACGATCGCTTCTGGGGTTCCCTGTGCTGCGACCTTGTAGTTCATTCTGATATAGACTCGTCGGACGAACGCCAACTTCAGTAACGTCTTGAAAAGCTTCCTTTGAGCTTGAAACTGGAGAGCTTTTTGTGAAAAGTTCATAAGCGGCCTTTAAAACACATACACGACGCTCTAGATAGATGTCACGAAACGCATTTTGCTTGTTTACGCGACCACCAGTCTTATTGGAAAAGTACGCTTCAACGAGTGCGCCAAAATCTTCTGTGCTTTCATATTTTCTGACATGAAGCAGGAAAGTACTCAAGTGTAACTGAGGAGGAGTCCGCGCCTCTATGGGGTCAACCGCGATTCCGGACATCGTGATACCGTACGATTGTACGCTACTGTACAGTTATGCCGGCTGAGAATAGCACACGTGGGGCGCGCAATTGTATCACGTTGTACCAGTCCGGGACAACAAAAATAGATTACTTCCGGGTGTTCCGTACGAGAAATTGATTGACCTGTTGACAGATTGATAGATTGACGAGTCATGACCAGTAACGAGTCCCATTTATCTCTATTTTTAGCAACAAAGTGGTCAGCTCCGAGTCAACTCGACCGCGGACTAATAACTCGTGTTGGGTAATAATCCCTCCGACTACACGCTATGACTTGTTTAATTCCTACTACTTCGATCGCGTACGTACGTGCACGGCGTACATGAAGATGTTCGTAGTTCAGTATGAATAAGTCCGTCGAATAAATACAGCTGTGGCTGTGGCGACGCAGAAAGTCCAACGCAGAACGTAAGACACCGACGGTTGTCGCGCACTGTGGAGCTGCTGTGGAGTTGTTTCAGAGCATAGCGGCCGAAGATGGCACCGATATTACGCGTACACGTTCCTTTCTTGAAGATCTCGCCCTCAAAAGTTGCCTGGCGAGAGCACGACGTGTCAGCTTACGAAGCCGTGCATATTCGGTCGACCGGTACTCAACCGCGTGTGATGTCAGTTTCTACTTCCGTTGACTATCACGGAGTCTCTGCACTTGTTCGTTTTACTCGGCCGCACACTGTGTTGGGTACAGTGGTATTTTCTCTGAAAGCACGCGCCGTACTCTTTCACGCTGAGTTCTTTTTGTCTAGACCAGCGTATGCTCCATGACGTTATTGGCAGCGTCACATGTTCGTATCTTTGACGTATTCGGCATACTCGGTCAAGTATGAAAAGAATGTTCTCCATCCCATCGCGTTGTCCTAAAATACACTGTTCTAGGCACTGCTGCCCGCCGTCTTCATGAATATTGCAATTGTCGGGCTTAATCAGGTGTATGATAAACGAATCGATATGGTACTTTTCGAATGTGCCTCATATTGTATCAATATCAACTTAGTCCCAGGTCAACAAACCATATTTACCTATGGCAAGTGGTGAATTTAGCTCGAATACTGGACTGCTCTTGGTTTCTGCTTCTACAGCTGTCGCTTTTGTGTGGGGTATCGTGTATTGCTTGCCTTGCGTCAATATGTATTAAGTAGCTGTAGGCGCTCTCAGCAAATCTACTGCGCTCATTTCAACTCTACTCGTGAGGTAGGTAGTTTTGAGTCTTATGTACGCTTAGCTTCTCACGAAAGTACTTTCAGCCTCGTACTCGGAATACTTTATTCAGTTGATTTGAAAATGCTTCGTTGGAAGGTACTTTTATTTTCTTGCTGTTTCTGCCTTTTCTTATGATCGAAGCGCTTTCCGCTTCTTGCGGCTAGTTGCATATTATTAGTCAGAGCTCTCACTGTGCACGTCGGATTTTTTTTGCATGCTAGGTTCGAAAGTTGCTGTATGAGTTGAAGCCGCAGATTGACTTTTCACAGCCCACAGCCCATAAATATTATACCACCATCGTTAATGCATGTCGTGGCAGTGATGACTATTTATTCTATAGTTATAGCGATTTTCAAGGCAACTTAATTAAAGCAGTAGAACCTATATTCGTGTGAAGTTTGTGTGTAGGATCTTCCTGATATTTCTGGCGACGCTATTCATGGGATAAGAACCATAGGGATACGGTTAGGAGCACGTTCTGAATTGGATTTCACTTGCGCGCGATCTGACCATATTATAGGTAAAAACGGCATTCTGGTTGTGTGTATTTTTATTGTTTCTTGCTCAGATTTGGTATGTTGATTTATGTGAGGGCTAGAATTAAATTTATTGGCTTCTCCTCAGGGGAGCGGTGCATGGTTTTCACAGTGGCTCCATACTTGGATCTGGTGTTCTGGTGAATATGATGAGTCAATCCATCTGATGCTAGCTGAAGCTGTAAACCTTGTTAGATCACCAGTCACGTGCTCGGTGTGGTGTTTGTACTCACGAAAGCATTTAAAGTAGACTTACTGTCTTCTGCATCGCTACACGCATATTACATGTTTATTTGGAAGGTGATTTATTTCCCATCACTCTCGAGCTACTGAATTGACAATCACAGCTTTTTTATGTGCAATATCTTCTTTTTCCATTCTTAGCGTGAACTTTATCATGAAGAAAACTCAAGTTGAACGCAGCACACTGAGTCAGAAATCCGAACGCAGACGCACTTGCAAATACAACTGTATTTGCATTACTTTTGACGCATGGCGCTGATTCGAATCTAATAGTTAATATGCATTATTATGATTGTTACTTAGGGTGACTAAGAGTAGAACTTCATAACTTGGGCGTAACTTCGTACTTTATGGCCGAGTTATGAAAATGACTCTTAGTGCAGAGCGCCTCATAACTTTTAGACACGAGTTATGCGAAAATGACCAAGAGCTAATTTTCATAACTCCTTCGTAACTCG
>Ga0181602_10002987_pt1 | contig 13837 bp, 7 predicted proteins | sample 041ome_14_FD_148640 | JGI IMG/M metagenome (GOLD analysis project Ga0181602, IMG submission 148640) | Coastal salt marsh microbial communities from the Groves Creek Marsh, Skidaway Island, Georgia - 041408US metaG (spades assembly) | ecosystem: Environmental > Aquatic > Marine > Intertidal zone...
TGTCCGCGGCGTTACTCTCTTCCTCGGTAGCGTCGTCTTCCTCCTCGGAATCCTCGTCGTCCTCGTTATCCATGATGGACGAGTGTAACTCCGGCGCTAACGTCTTGGACGTTTTCAAAACAGCCGGATTCTCCTTGTCCGAATGCTTATTTGACTTCTTCTTCTTCCCGGAATCACCTTTTTTGGCGGAATCTTGCTTGTGCTTCAACTTGTCTCGAATGACTACTTTACCTTTCAACTGGTTCGGGCTCGGCCACTCCTCTTTCGTCCCGGCACCTTCCGGCGGTCGGTACAACATCGCATCGCCGAAAATTTCCTCCAACAAATCGCCCATAACTCCCCGCTGTTCCACGTTCGCGTGGTTCTCGAAAGTCACGATGACCGGATACGGCGTTTTCGCGAAACCAAACTCCTTAATCGCTTCTAAACACTTGCGAAGATCAACCGGTTTACACGCCGTCCCACCGTGCGTGACTATCGGCGTTCCTTTCGGTCCGTCGTAACAATCCAACTCAATCACGCGACCGCCGTGTAGTAGAATATCTTTCACCGCTCTCCCGCTCGATACCCCGGTGAGTTGGTTCCCTTCCAAGTACGAGTTGTGACTGTTTTCGCGTGAACGAGCGAGCGAGCGAGCGAGCGAGCGATATGATAAAAGGAAACAAAAGGAAAGGAAACTCGGTCAGTACACGCGAGCATACAAACAAAACGACGATTCTTCGATTTGGAAAACAAAGAGATGCTGTCGATTTCAACACCACTGATAATACCCGCGAGCGCGAGAAACGAACGAAAATATCTCTCGCGAAACGATTCCTACCTGGAATTTATAAAGTAATGACTCAGCGGCGAATCCATATCGTTCTCATCTAACGCCGTCGGCACGCCGAGAAAGTTCTTCTCGTCGATCACGTGCGTCTTCAAAACCTCCTCCGCGTGCACATCTCTCACCTCTTCCTCGGAGACGCTCACGGATTTTCCGGTCGCTTTGTTTAAAAAAAGAGCGCAACTGTCGATCGATGTTTCGTTCATCGACCCGCCGTTGTTCGTCACGACATCTCTTACTTCGAACGAAGGGTGGAACGAGGAGCCGTTTTTGAACGCGCGGTCGATGTTTTTGTTCGAGCGAAAGTGGTTTTTTGACAGCGATATCCCCATTCTTCTTAAATCCCCTTAAAGCTCAACTCTTTCAAAGTATGCGTCGTAAAGGTGTTTGATGCGTGTGTTTAGTGTCCGTCGTACGCGCGCAAAAAAGCTTTTCTGAGGATGGATTCGTCCAATTTCGAACCAAAAACAGTTGTGAAATTCCGCACTAAATATCTCTATTAATAAGAACGCTTTCAACGCGCACCACAACCATCTTTCAACGATGACGATGACGATGACTTTTAGCAGTAACAGAGCTTTAACGAGTAGTGGTCGCATTTCCCTCGCCCAAAAAGGGATCCGTCGATCTTCTTCGAGAGGAATCTTTAAAGTACAAAAAACCATCCAATCGAAAGCATTCATCCTCCGAAACGTTGGGGATTTGGACCGGAATCATTTAGAAGAGGAAGGCAATACCGAGAAACAAGAAGACGCAATTCCTCGCGTTTTACGCCTGAACGGCGCGAAAAGCGTCGTCGGGAGAGTCTCTTCGAGCGCGGTGAATTTAGCAGTCGGCGTGGCGACGGTGAGTTCCGCGCACGCGATGGTGGATTTGACGCCGGATGGGAAAGTCATGGTGACGGATTTAACGTCCACGAACGGGACGTACATCGACGGCGAAGAGTTACTGCCGGGTATTCCTCAGGAGCTGACGGAAGGGGGGGAAGTTATATTTGGCGACGAACACTGCGCGAGGTTTGAGTTAGTCGTTGAACCGTAGAAGATCTTCTTCCAATTCGGGTCGTTTAATGCGCTTTGCAACGAGTTGAGGAGACGTCGAACGTGCGAGATTCGGGAGGATGGAGTGTTGTTGTTGTTATTATTATTCTTATTACTATTATTCGCAGCGAACGTTTACAATGTACTACTATGTGTCATAACTACTCTATGCAACTCTTCTACGTATACAAAACAATTTTCTTCTTTCTACCGGTCTGCGCGTGAATATTCGCGATATTATCAATCATCGTCGTCGAAACTTTACGGAGGATATTATGCACTTGCCGCCTTCGAAGCCGCCTCGAAGTTCTTCTATCGATGCGGCGTTTTCGCCATTTTTGTCGTCGTCGTCGTCGTCGTCGTCGTTCTTGTTGTTGTTCTTGTTGTCCTTCAAAAAATCTCGGCAAACTTTCAAGACGTTTTCGCACGCCTTTACCCGTTCGTCTTTGGAGACGCTCAAAGGTTCTTGGCTATACGTAACTCTTTCCGAGGTGATTTTACCGAACCACGGGGCAGTTTTGCGCGACCGAGACGCTTCGGAGATGTTGGCGAATGTCACGGTTTCGAACGCATCGTCTGAATTTTCAATTGCTGACATCGTCCACTCGCATTCGTCGAAACGGGGACAGGCGCGAAGGCCGACGCGCAATCGAATCTCACGAATTTCATCGCCATCATCCCCGATCGAAACGGCAAAGCTTTTTTCGAAATGATTCGCGCGACGCACGACGACTGCAATGGACGCCTCGGACTGTTTTATCTTGTGCATGGCGCGACGCTTCACGGCTTCAATCGTCCAAATAGACGCCCAGATATCCGAGATGGCTTTGGATACGGCTTGCGAGTTGTTCGCTTCGCAATGCGTCTCCATCAAATCGAGCGTGGCATCGTCGACGTCGTTGTTGGAAGAACCTGAAACAGACACGGCGATTATATCGTTGGAAGTATCGCTATTGATTCCTTTCAGAGCATTTTCGATGAATTTATCCGGTAAAGGATTGTTCTTGATAATCTCCTGAATGTCATCGCAAGCGTGCTCGGCGAGTCGTTCGTCTTCCGCGTTGGAAAGCACACCTTCGCCGTAAGATTCGATCTGCTCGATGCGTTCAGCAAGCGACGTTTGCCTGTTGAAAATATCGCACATACCAAAAGGGACGACGATGCCAACATTTTTGAGCACGCGAAACGTATGAGCCGTTTCACCGCACGTTTGTCGTGTAGCGTCGTCGAGTGCGAGGAAACATCCGTCGCCGGTTTCCCACTTGATGGTGTTTGCATCCAATCGTTCGTGATCAGTTGGCGTCTTCGCGAAAGTAATGTCATCTTCATCGTGGGCAGAAATTTGGACACCGAGAGCAGGCGAGATGGACACCATCGCGCGCTGGCCAACTTTTGCCATGCTCATCAAGTTTACAATCTCGTTGGTATCGTCCGTGGAAACGATGGGATACTTTATGCTCGCGTGATTTCTCGCGGACGTTTTCATCGCTTTCATGAGAAGTTTGTCCACATAAAGAATATCCGTTTCGTCGTACGCTTTGCCAGCAGCGATAGTTGCGTTTGACATCTGCGGTTCTTTAGAGGATAACGAGCTCTTTTTCTTCTTTCTCTTCTTCTTTTCTGAGGCAGATGATGACGAGGAAGATGCCGAAATAAACGCGACGCATTTAACGCGATTGGCATACGCTTCGCCAAACTCAAATTCAGTTTCATCGCGATATGCGGCATCATCGTTACTATTCCTCCGCACGACAACGAACAAGTTATCGTTTTCACTTTGCACTGTACCGTTTTTCTTCCTACTACCTGATTTGGTCGTCGTCGCGCGTTGCAACGCCTCTTCGTTCAGCGCGCCGTCGATGACGACTACGCGACACACATCCGTTCTCGTGGTATCCATCGCAGTCGAAGATATAATCTTAAACGTTTTCGTATTCTCGTTTGCTGATGATAACGACGATGCTGCTTTGTGAATCGCCGCATTAATGGCTTTCTCGCACGCGTTCAATAACAGGAGAATTTCGAACGATACGTCTTCGCGAATCGCAAACTCGACGTGGTCTTCGCCAACGTTTTCGGGTAATCCGAGCGCGTATCCTAAAATTTCCGGTGCGAGCGCGAAACCTTCCACGATTGAGTTCAATTTATTATCAACAATGCGTCGAGCTCTGTTTAAACTCGCGCGAAGTCTTCGAAGCGATTCGATTGATTCAGTTGGTGGACTATTCTTTGAACTCCCGCGAGATTTGACGTTACACCACGTTTCCAATTCAGCGGCGACGGTTTCGCACTCGCGTCGCTCATATCCACTCATCCCAACGTGTCTTAAACCAATGGCGAGGATTTCACTCATGCGTTGCCACTGTGCGTCCACGTTCGAACCAGAGGAAGACAAAACCTCCTCGTACACGTTCGAAGTTCGCGCCATCTTCTCAATCGCCGCCAACCTCAAAAACGCGTACTGTTCGAGCGCCGTTTCGCACTGACGCCATCGATGGCGCTCGTTAATCGCTTCATCCGGAGCATCGTTGCGTAGCCCGGTGACTAGACCGGAGCAAAAGTGCGCGCGAACTCTCGTCGCCGCTCTCAACGCGTTCAAAGTTTGTTCGCCTTCCTCGGAAAACCACCCGCGGTTCTCGTTGATATTTTTAACGTCATCGTCGTCATCGTAGTTATTGTTGTTGTTTCTACCACCGCTACCGCTCGTATTAAACGAGGAGGTGATCCGCGCCGATTGCGCGGCAAAATGTGCCGAATACAACGTCGCCACGCTTTGCATGACGTCACTTTCGTCGTCCAATCGATCTCTCACGTCGTCTAATCTCTCAAACACTTGACCGCCGCCGAGGAAGGATTTCAACTCGACGTAGAACGCGTTCAAATCATCCACAAAGCTTTCATTAATCGACGCTTCTTCGTTTTCGTCCGTGTTGTTTAATCTTCGAACTTTATCCAAGATGCGACGCGTGGCAGTTAACGCATCCGCGTCAAAGTTTTTGAGCAAGTTACCCTCGATGGAGTGTTTTACTTCTGTTTTCAACCATTCCGGCACGGCGTCTTTATGTTCGTCGTCGTTTTCGACGGCGTTGCACAAGTCGCGAATTTTTGTCAAGGGTGCCATCGGAGCAAACCTCGCGTCAAAGCTCGGTAACCACGGGTTGATGTGCCTCACTAAGCTCGCCTCAGAGGTGGTTAATTTTTGACCAAACTGGTACGTCTCGCCTTCGACTTTTTCCACGCTGGCAAAAATTGATCGCGCTTCAATCGCCGCTCGTCTTTTCTCGTTGTACTCTTCAGCGTTTTCAGTTTCGTTGCGAGGAATCGCGCCTTCAGGATGCGTGCACTCGATCGTACCCGCGGAGACCCATCGTAAATACGTGGCTGCCGTCGCGAGCTTCTCGTCGTCCAACTCCGGAACGTTGAAACCAACGATACCTTTGACTGATTCTAACTTTAAGTGCCATTTGCTGTTCATTGTGTCGACGTTGGCGACGCGCACGACAGACGGAGTGAACTTCGATTCATCGATGATACGTTTTCTTCTTATTCTTGCTGCTTTTTCTTCTTCTTTAATCATCTCGGATACTTCTTGCGCGTCATCTGCTTCTTCCGCTTCTTCGTCGTGTCGCGCTTTCGCGACGTCCTCGCCGTCGCTACTACCGCTACTACTACTACCGCTACTACTACTACTACTACCACTACTACTCGTAAGGCTTCCTTCTTCTCCTTTCTCCTGTTTCTCCTCCCACTCTATCAAGCACTCTCGACTCCGTTCCGCCGCATCCATCGCCTCTCGTCTTCCTTCTTCGCTTTCGTTTTCCTTCATTATCTTCTTCGCGTACATCGCGTCGTCGAAAACCACCGTCGTTTCTCCCGGATGGCCAAACGCTCCCGTCACCGTGGCGTCCGGGTACCTCAACTCTCCGTTTATACACGCGACGTCGTACGAGAACAACTCAACTCCTCTGTTCTTCCCTTCCTCCCACACGTAATTATTGTTATCGTCATCACCTTCCTCGTTATCATCACCTTCATTATTCCTCTTCTTTTTCTCAATCACGCACTTCATCGTCGCCGGTTCGTCCATCGCCGCCGCGCGGGGAGCTCGAAAATCCTTCTCCTTTTCCTCTTCAAACGTATCACCACCATTTTCGTGATGATGACTTCCAAAAATCAATCGTTCAATTTCAATCGAGCCTTTCCACCGGTGATTTTCCGACCACGCTAACGCCAACCCATTTTCACAATCCCAATTTCCGAGCTCAGGAATCGACCCGACAATTTTGAGCGTTTCTCCTGGCTTGAGTTTCGCCACGACGTCGAATCTGAGCGCAGTTTTAACGACGGTAACGTTATTCTTCGTCTTTTCGTCGTCGTCTGAATCGTCGAAATCATCCTCGTTTTTGTTGTCGTCGTCGTTCGACTCTTTCATCTGAGAGTCGTCGTCGGATGATGAAAATGAAAATGAAAACGATGATGGTCTCGGTGCCGCCAATCCAATTCTCGAAAAATTTCTTCTTCTTCTCCCACAAAAACGCCTCCTCTGCGTCGTGCAAAGTAAACTCCTCTTCGAGAAAGAAGAAGAAGAAGAAGACGACATTTTCGAAGACGCGCATTTCACCGCTTTTTGCATTTCTTCTTTTTTGAGAGAGAGAGAGAGAGAGAGAGAGAGAGAGAGAGAGAGTAGGTAGGACGGCACTAAAATGTAAATGCAAAAAGGCAACAACTGACAGAAAACTGAAGCGAAACAAAAAGAAAAGAAAACAGAAAGAACGGGTGTATTTAGGGTTTGAAAAACCCGAGATTTTTCCTTAACTTTTGCCCCCTTATTATTTCTTCTCTCACAAAAATCATCGTCCCAAATTAGGGCGGTGGTTTTGTGTTGTTGGTGTCCGTCTCTCGTCGTCTAGAAGAAAGAAGAGATAAAGAGACGAAGACGAAGACGAAGAAGAACGAAAGCTTTGGGCGAGTGCAGAAACGAAAGATATATTTGACGACGACTCTGCAAAAAACACGATCAGGAAAAGTGAGAAGAGAGAGAAAAAACATCAGCGGTGTTGAAAATTCGTTCAAAAAGCTCCGCCCCTTTTCTTTTGCAAAAGTTTTTATAAGTTTTATTAGACTTGGGGCGGAAAAAACGTCAGAAGAGCACGACGACGCGTACTCAAAGCGCTCTTTTATTCACGACCTTTGTCCCCTCTCCTTTTACCTATTCGGAAAAACAAAATCAAAGAAGGGATTACAGACTTTTGAGTCGCGTTTAACTTTGGACGACTGCGTAAAAAGCGCGACGACACCCTTTGGAAAGAAAGACAAAACGCAAGGAAAGAGAGGGAGAATTTCGTTCAAAGAACAACTTAATAACCCGGTCGAGAAGTCCTTTTTTCGTCTCCCTCCCTAAGAGGAAGCTCGAATGCCGAGACAAAAGTCAGCGCCGAAACGATCCGGGATCGATCTCGAAAAGTTACTTCTCAACAAGGACGACGAGACGACGAATTTTACCCCTCTTCCGAGAAGAGGTGGAGAAGGAGGAGAAGTAAAAAAGATCAACCGCGAAGCCGTCGCGAAATTGTTTTTGAGAGCGGTAAAAAACAAGGAAGAAGAAGAGGAGGAGGAAAAAAATGCGACGAAACTTTCGCCAACGGTAATAACGAACTTTAACGATGATGTTCTCGACGACGACGACGACGAAAAGGCAGAGGACCGAAATACGAATAACGTCCTGCGGTTGGTGAAAACGTTGGAAAATTCTCACGAGGCGACGCGACGAGCGCTGGCGGAGGCGTTGGGCGTGGTCGCGGGGACGCAGCGGGAGCGCTTAGAGACAGAGGAAGAGAGGAGGGTGATTCTTGATGAGAACGACGACGACGACGACGACGACGACGAAAAGGAAGAGGATAAGGCGGGAGAGGTTTTCGGGAGGAGCACACACGGCGAAGGGGTAGAGGAGGACATCGCCGCGCTTCCATCGACCACTTTTGGCTCGGCGACGTATGCCGAACAACTCAAGCAGCAAGTACAACGACAACAAGAAAAGACGGAGCAGCACTTGCTGCGGGTACAAAAACAAATGCACGAACAACAGATACAGCAGCAGTATATGCAGCGGTTGCGGCAACAGCAGCAAGCGTACGGGGCTTTGAGCACGATCAACGACGATATTCCGTACGCGGCCGCGTTGGCGAGGCAGCAAGAGATTGTGCATCAGCAGTTACAATCGCAACAAGCGCAGTTCTTGCTGTTGCAGCAACAAGCGCAGCAACAGGCGATGTTGTCGAATCCGGAGTTGATGATGGCGAATAGCGCGCATCCGGGCGCTCGCATATATCCGTTCAACGCTGCCGCGCAGAAACCGCAAAAAGGGAAACGAGGGAGAAAGAAAATGCCGTACATTGATCCAGAAACCGGGTTAGAGCCGGTGTGTGCGTTTAGTCAAGACGGAACGTGCACGTTTGCCATCGGATGTGCGAAGAGAGGGAAGGAGGTGAAGTACAGCAAGTTGAATTTGAGAGTACCAAAGGTGGCGGGGAAGTACGTCGGGAAGCTTTGTTGTCAAACGTGTTATTATCGAGTTAAAGCGGCAAACTCGATGTGCGCATTTGTTGACGAAGGGTGCAGGTTTGCGGACAACTGTAAACGGAAAGATGTGCCGGTGAAGTACGCGAAATTGAGTTACAGGGTCCCGAAGAACCACGATTCGCACGCGGGCGAGCCGTGTTGCGAATCGTGTCATTACAAGATCAAAACGAGCGGGTTAAAGTGCGCGTTCACGCAAGACGATACGTGTGTGTACTACAAAAACTGCCTGAAACGCGGCGTGGAGAACATACAGTTCAACAAGTTGAAGTATTTAGTCCCGTCGACGCACCCGCTGTTCGCCGGGCAACGGTGTTGCGAACCGTGTCATTACCACTTGAAGACGAAAGGCGTACGATGCGCGTTTCACAAAGACGGAACCTGCTCGCAATTGAAACGAAAAGATTTATACGACGATGAGACAGAGCCTTTGGCGTATAAGGTCTTGTCGTATCGAGTTCCCGAAACGGTCCCTGAATTTGCCGGCGAACGCTGTTGCGATACGTGTTATCGACGGTGCAAAGCGATGGGACAAATGTGCGCGTTCGCCAAGGAAGGAACGTGCACGTTTGCAAAATCGTGTGAAAGAAAGAACATCCCTTTGGTGTACAAGCAGTTGAAGTATCGCGTGCCGAAGAAGAACGCGAAATATCCGGGCGAGCTGTGTTGCGAAGCGTGCCATTACAAGTGCAAAGCGCTAAACGAAAGGTGCGTGTTCTTTGACACCGGAGAGTGTCAGCACCTCGTGAACGCCGAGAAAAAAGGCGTCGAGGTGAACTACACGCAGTTGAAGTACCACGTTCCGAAAGGTAACCCGCAATACGCCAAATACGCTGGGAAAACATGCTGCGACGCGTGTTACGTGAAAATCCGCTCCATAGGGAAGGAGTGTGTATTCACCAAGGACGGGTTGTGCGCGTCTATCGACGGTAAACTGGCTTTTTTTACGACGCTACTGACCAGACGCGTGCCCGCGACGCACGGAAGGCTCGCGGGGGCGTTATGCTGCAAATCGTGTTTCGATAAGTGCAAAACGGGCGCAAAGCCTGGTTTTCGCGCGGACGAGTACCCCGTGCCGGATGTTGCAGAGGATGAGACGCAGATGGGTAAAAGAAAAGAGCCCGAGAAGACTGGCGGCGCGCCTTCGAACAACGGAGTCGAAGAAAATACGACGACCAAAACGCCACCGGCGACGACGGATTCGCCGAGTAAGAAAGCGAAGAAGGACACAAAAGCGAACGAAGACGACAACAACCAACAACCTCAGTGAATGAGGAGAAGGATAAAAGATAAAAGAAGAAGCTCTTCTCGCGAGAGAGAGTTTTTTAAAACATCCATGCACACACACATTTTTTTGAGACGAAGAAGAAGATATTTTCTTTCTCAACAACCTCCTCATAATTCTTTGCCACGTTCCTTCCTTTTTCTCTCTCTCTTTCTCTCTCTTTCTCGAACGGGTCATGCCGCGCACAGTCGAAGAAGAAGAAACAGAACCAGGTGATTTTGTCCACCAAAAGAAAAGGAACAAAAACGTCGCCTGTATCCGTGGAAACTCCGATTTCTGTTCCGATTGGAAACTCTTTTCACTCGAGTGTTTGGGGAAAGATTTGAAAAATGCGCAGTCGCTCTTGCTGACGGAGAAGCTCTTATCGCGAAACGCGGCGGAGTACACCGTGTGGTGGTTTCGCTTGCGATGCGTGAAATTTATGTTCCACGCGTTCGCCGGGAATGGGACGACGATTCAGACGAAGACGGGAGGAGAAGAAGATGTAAAAAATGAAAACCGATTCTTTGAGGCGACGAAAGGAAAGCTTTGGCGAAGCGACCGGGAAAGGAAGGAGAAGATTGAACGTTTAGTCGCGAGTGCGGAAGAAATGAATAGATTTAGAGAAGAGTTGATAGATTTAGGCGTGGATGAAACGCGTGTGGATGAAGCGAGAGAGTATTTCCGTAGCATCGATTCGCCGTTGATTTGGTACTCGGCGGAGACGCTCGCAAAGTTTCGAAGCGGCGCGTTGACGAGAAAGGTGTTGGAGAGGATGGAGGAGGAGAGGAGGAGCGACGAGGAAGCTGTTGAAGAGGAGCTCCCGACGACGTCGTTGTTCTGGCAACACGGGACGTATGAAGGCGGTTTAAAAGCTTTGACTGGTGCCAATTACCGACGAGATTACATCGAGCGCCTTCGCGAGTGTTGCGAAAAGGTGAGAGAAATTTTCCCTCGAACAAAGTACGACATTTTAGACGAAGAGTACGCGTTTGCCGAGGCGATGGCGTCGAGAAATCCAAAAAATTACCAGGTTTGGAACCACCTTCGTCAAATAGCAACCTTAGACGACCGACAATTTCGTATGGAAACCTCTCTCTTGGATCAACACAGCTATCGCCGACGGGCGTTTTTCTTTCAATCGAACGTGAATTGCGACGGACCATTCTTACATCATTTCAACGACCAAATGCGTTCCGGTGCGGCTATTCGTTCAAAATATTTCGTCGAAAATGTCATACTATTTGGCGACGACGGGTTGAAAAACATTCACGCGTGGACGCATTACGTTTGGATTGCGAAAAATATCGATCCAAACGTCTGGTTGGACGTGTTCTACGCAACCGAGATGTGCGTAAGGAAAGATCCGAGGAATAATTCCGCGTGGACGGCGCGAATGAACTACGCGAAGTTTATGATTGTTGACGAAAGAGAGAATGAGTCGAATACGATCAGCGGATGGAACAATTCGGAACATTTGAAATGGGCGGTGGGTAGAAAAGACGACGAGACGAGTACGAATTCGATTTTCAGCGACGCCTCGAGCATTGAAGAGAAAGGCGTCGAGATGATCACGCGAGAAACGAGCGAAGACCGTGCGATGGATGAATCAGGCGAAGGATCAGTAGATGTCGTCGAAGGTACTAGAAATATTTACGCGTGTATAGGTGCCGATTACAGCGTTTGGTGTACACCTGGACCTCGTTTTACTCCTGAACATTTTCTCGCGTACGATGCCGCGGTGATCATGGAAGACGTTCTTGGATTTGACTTGACTTCGTTCCACAATCTTGCAAAAGAAACGAGTAGGGAACAGTACGAAAACGTATTGCGAGGGTTTGGAGAGGATAACGTCTACGCGCCAGACTCGGAAGCGGCCATGAACTACGTCCTAGGTCTCTTCTCGCTCATGAAAAAAATGTCCCGACCTACCCTTCTCGCTTGCGAAGGCGAGTTGCGTCGAGCGTTCCTAGAAGAATCCGAGAAGAAAATCCATCAAATGAACGCGCTCACTAAACGCGATTACGAGGCAAAAATAGCGTCAAGCGAAAGCCGGAACGACTTTACCAATCCTAGAGCAGACACCGAAGCGGCGCAGTTCGAACGAGAACTGAACGCATTTAGACGATTGAAAGTGAGCGCGAAACTGAGCGCCGCGCAAGTCAAAGCCTTTCGACTCGAAAAAGAAAAAGACGAGGAACTCCCAAGCGCGACAAATCCGTCCTCGACGACCTTGACACCAGAAATGACGACGAGTTTGAACGCAAACGAATCGCCCGTAAACGCGTTGAAGTCGCTCAGGCGATGTCTCGTCACCGACCCGGTCCGATCGAACTTTTACAGAAACCACTTCGTGTTGCGCAGATGAGCAAAATTTTCGTATGCATGTTCAATTAAGTGCAATGCATCGAGAAAAGGAAAGAAAACCTGTAAATACGTACTTCTTATTTTCTAAAACTACTGACAACATCAAAGCGCAAATCTAAACAATTAATCTAATTTCATCACATATCGCACATCACGAGCCGTCGTTACCTCCAGCGTTCTTGTTGACTAAATAAATCCCGCCGAGCGTCACTGCGGCGCCGACGAGTTGTTGCGCGTCCAACGTTTCGCCGAGCGCGAAATAGCCGCCGACGACGGCAAAAACGGGCGTTAAGAACGTTAAACTAGACAATTTCGTCAAGTTTCCAGAACTGGCGAAGTAGAAGAACAGGGAGTACGCCAACGCGCCGCCAAACACGGAGGCGTAGAGCAAATTCGCGCCGTCCGCGATACCTAAAGCACCCCCCCCGTCGCCGAAGATGTTTTCGTACACGTCCCGTTCAGAGACGAGCGAATATATCAACAGAGGAATGCCGCCGAGAAACATGTGTAACCCAGTCGCCATGACTGGATCGACGTATTTAACGACCCAGCGAACCATGACGGTTCCAACTGCCATGCTTTGTGCTGCGAGAAGCATCCAAAACTCTCCAGAGTCAAACGGGTGCGCCGCGAACGACTGTAAAAAAGTGCTCGCGCTTCCCCCATCCGCGCCACCGCCGCTACTACTCTTACTCATGAACCCAGCTAAAGTCTCGCTCGGTATCTCCAACAGCGACAAACCAACCACGCCTAACGCTAACCCACCAATACCAGCCGCACCTAACGTCTCGCCAAAGAAAATCGACGCCAAAATTGCCACGGTCAGCGGCTGCGAATCGATGATGACCGATCCCAACCCGGCGCTCGTCTTCGCCAACCCTTCCGCTAAACACCCTTGAAACATAGCCCCATCGACTAACGCGAACAACGACACCGCCAACCACCCTTTCGCATTCTTCGGAAACTTTCTATTCTTTGACACGGCCCACAAAATGAGAATCAACCCGGCTGGAATCAACCTCACCGTCGCGACAAACATCGGCGAAGTGAGCGGCAGCACCTCCTTCATCGAGACCATGCTCGTCCCCCAGAGAAAGAACGGCGCGACGTAAAACAACGCCGGAAATTCTTGCTTCTGCTTCCCACTCTTCGCAGCAGCGGCGGCGACAACGCCCTCTTCCACCTCCACCTCTCTCGTCGTCGACGACAACAACAACAGTTCTTCTTCTTCTTCTTCAATCGGACACTCCGCGTCGATCCCGACGCCGACGCACGACTCGTCCCGAGACGTCGAGTCGACGCCGCCTTTCGCCATCGTCGTTCGCTTTTTCTTCCGCTTTTCAACCGTTGAATTCGCAACGAACCGAGTATCTCCTTCTTCTCCTTCTCCTTTATTACACTGAACAGGAACGGGAGAAACGACGCGACCATCCATGTCGTCGTCACATTCCGCGATGATCGGTATTTCGCACTCCACGTTCATCCCAACGCCGACGCATTCTTCACCAAAATCTGCCGACGAAGAAATCGTCGCGCTTTCAAAGTCAGATTGTCCATTTTCCTTGTTGGCGGCACGTAAAGGAGGCACACAAAGACTCGACCCCGCGTTCTTTTTCACCCCTCTCCTCCAAATCGCCTTTTCGCGTCTTCTTCTTCCTTCGTCGTTTCCGTCGTCTCGGGAAACACCGGAGAAGGACGCTTCCCCGGAGTACACTTTCAAAGCGTTCTCGAGAAGAAGACGTGGTTTCGAAGATGTCCTCTTCG
>Ga0181602_10002998_pt1 | contig 13803 bp, 9 predicted proteins | sample 041ome_14_FD_148640 | JGI IMG/M metagenome (GOLD analysis project Ga0181602, IMG submission 148640) | Coastal salt marsh microbial communities from the Groves Creek Marsh, Skidaway Island, Georgia - 041408US metaG (spades assembly) | ecosystem: Environmental > Aquatic > Marine > Intertidal zone...
TCGGGCGCAGCTCTGTGCGAGTGGTGGTAGAGGTTTGGATTAACTCGCGCCACGATGGGGAGCCTATCAAAGTCACCGAGGGCACTTTTGTCTACGTAGCCATCGATGATCAGCGCCGCACACGACCAATAGAAGCCTGATCCCTCAGATTACCCGCTGGATTAATCCTGTCCCTGTAAAACAGGCGGCAAGACCTTGTCTCGCGCGTTGAGATACGCCCGCTCAGAAATTTCATGATAAGCCCTGACGTCCCTAAAGAACGCCCGGTAAGAGTCTGCAATCTTCGCCGCCATTTGATCGCCCTCAATTAGCTGCTCTAAGGCGATCTCTGATTTTTCATAGAGGAGTGCAAGCACGTCATCGGGAAGGCGGCGCAACTGCGTGCCACCTGCGAGTAAACTACGCAATGACTCGTTGTTTCTTGCCGTAAACTCGTCGAGCATATCCTGATTAGCGGCGCGAGCAGCATATTTAACGATAGCCTTGAGATCCTCTGGCAGCTCTGCCAGCGCATTAGCGTTCACCGTAAATTCCAACATCGCGCCGGGCTCATGCCATCCTGGAAAATAATAAAACTTGGCCACTTCGTTCAGCCCCAGCGTACGGTCATTGTAGGGGCCTACCCACTCCACTGCATCGATGACGCCGGTTTGCATCGAGGTATACACCTCACCGCCTGAAATACGAACGGCGGTGCCACCGGCGGCATCAAAGACCTCGCCGGCCAAACCAGGGATCCGCATTTTAAGTCCACGCAGATCCTCTGCAGACGTCAGCTCACGATTGAACCAGCCGGCCATTTGTACACCAGTACTGCCACCGGCAAAGGGCACCACCCCATAGGGTTCATAAAGTTCCTGCCACAACTCCAGACCACCGCCATAGTGCAGCCAGCCATTCATTTCTTGGGCGGTCATTCCAAAGGGCACCGCGGTAAAAAACACTGACGCCGGAATCTTGCCCTTCCAGTAATAGGAAGCGCCATGTCCCACTTGGGCGACCCCCTGGGAGACAGCATCGAACACCTCAAAAGCGGGCACGATTTCCCCCGCGCCAAATACCGTCACCTGAAGGCGGCCATTGCTCATCTCACCAACGTAGCGAGCAAAATTTTCCCCCGCGCTACCAAGTCCGGGCAGATTCTTAGGCCAGGTGGTGACCAATTTCCACTCAACAACCCGGGTTTCATTGCCGTCGCTGGCAACAGCCCCCCCCAACGCGCTCTGTGAGTAGTGTCTGCCTTTATCGGCGGCCCATAGCCCGACTACAGTCACCAAAGCTGCGACTAATAACACAACAAAAACCGGCAAATAACGACGCTCAAACATAGTCTGATCTCAAATAATTATTGTAGGGGCCCTGTAACCTAGGCACAGGGCGGACCAAAACCATCAAAACACTTGCAGATTGGCATACTGTAATACCAACCACTTGCTGCCCTCAGCAAAGTTGACTTCTACACGTGCATTGGCGCCCCGGCCCTCAAAGTTTGTCACGATGCCTTCACCAAATACTTGGTGCATTACCCGTTGACCAAGCCCAATACCGGCTTCTTGGTGCGCGGAGCTCAGACCGGCACTCAATCCTGCTAAGGGACGGGCCACCGTAGAGCCCAGCCGTACCTCTTGAATAAATTCGGAGGGTATCTCTCTTACGAATCGGCTGGGGGTGTTGTAATTCTCACTGCCATGGAGCCGGCGACTCTCAGCATACGTGAGTACCAACTTCGTCATAGCTCTCGTTATACCAACATAACAAAGGCGACGCTCTTCTTCTAAGCGCCCCGGCTCATCCAATGACATGCGATGGGGAAATAGGTTTTCTTCCATTCCCGCCAAGAACACTAGAGGAAACTCCAGTCCCTTAGCCGAGTGCAAGGTCATTAACTGAATACTATCTTCATGGGGGTCGGCCTGTGCGTCGCCGGCGTCGAGGGCTGCGTTATCTAGGAACTGCTGCATAGGTGAAAGTTCACTTTCCTCTGCGGAGAACGACTTAGCCGCCGAGACTAGTTCCTCAAGGTTTTCGACACGCGCCTGTCCGCGCTCACCCTTTTCAGATCGGTGGTATTGCAACAATCCCGAGTGTTGAATCACGTGCTCAACGAGCTCGTCTAGGGGAAGTTCTAAGGTTGATGAGTCAAGCTCATCAATCAAGACTTGAAAACCGTTTAACGAGGTGATTGCTCGGGCAGAAAACAACTTCTCATCACTAGCCACCTGTATCGCTGACCAAAGCGGCAGCGATCGAGTTCGAGCTAATTCCCTTAAACTATCTACGGTTTTACTGCCAATACCACGGGGTGGAATATTGAGCACTCTCTCCAGCGCGGTGTCATCACTGCGGGTCAGTAGCAATCGCATATAGGCGAGCGCGTTACGAATTTCCAGTCGCTCATAAAAGCGCTGCCCGCCATATATTCGGTAAGGAATTTGCGCCCGAATTAATGCCTCTTCTAGCACCCGCGACTGGGCATTGGATCGATACAGAATTGCGATTGAGCGGCGTTGATTACCGTCTTCTATCCACGCCTGAGCCCGCTCGACGATAAAACGAGCTTCATCTTGCTCGTTAAAGCCAGCGTAGAGGCTGATAGGGTCCCCCTGATCACCAGCCGTCCATAAATCCTTACCCAACCGACCAAAATTGTGGGCGATAAGGCCGTTAGCTGCGCTGAGGATAGTTTGGGTGGAACGATAATTCTGCTCCAATCTGATAACTTGGACACCCTCAAAGTCATCGCTGAAACGCTGTATATTCTCAATTTTGGCGCCACGCCAACCATAGATTGATTGATCGTCATCACCCACGGCAACCACAGGAATGCTATTACCCGCTAACACCCGTAGCCAGGCGTATTGGATCGTGTTGGTGTCTTGAAATTCGTCGACCAAAATCGTTCGAAAACGGTCCTGGTAGTGCTGCAAGGTTTCCGGGGAATTCAGCCAGAGCTCGTGGGCCCGCAAAAGCAACTCAGCAAAGTCAACGAGGCCGCCGCGCTCGCAGGCTTCTTCATAAGCGCCATAAATGCGATGCATGGTTTTGGCATATAAATCCCCGAAGGGTGGATCGATGTGCCTAGCTCGCAGACCCTCATCTTTTTGGGCATTGATGTACCACTGTGCCTGTTTCGGCGGCCAGCGAGAATCATCAAGATCTAAGTCTTTACACACTCTTTTAACCAACCGAAGTTGGTCGTCACTATCGAGAATTTGGAAGTTCTGCGGCAGCCTTGCCTCTTGCCAATGAGCTTTAAGCAGCCTATGGGCCAAGCCGTGGAATGTTCCAACCCACATACCATGAGTCGGCATGTGCAACATTTCCTCAATCCGGCCGCGCATCTCTCTAGCGGCTTTATTGGTGAAGGTAACCGAGAGGAGGGCATGGGGTGAAATACCCTCCGCGCGGATCAACCAAGCAATGCGGTGAACCAGAACACGGGTCTTGCCCGATCCAGCCCCCGCCAGCACCAGCAAGTTTCCACCGTCGGCCGCAACGGCCTCGCGCTGGGCTTCGTTGAGATCATTAAGAATATGCGATACGTCCATGGAGCTAGTTTACCGGAAAAGCCCCCAACGCCGACTCGAACCACAGCAAATAATGGTGGTGAGAGTGCACTTTGCACTTGTCTTTCGACGTCTTTATACGACACTCTTTAGGCAGCAGGGATAAGCGAAACAAGGATGCAAGCGAGCCATGGACAATCGTGACGACGAAAATGATAAGCGTCGAGTGATGACGCCCCCAGCAGAGTGGGGTGGGGCTGACGATGATGACGGTTTAGTTGGAGACATAGATTGGCTCAGTGATACAGAGTCAACGGAGGTAGGCGATCCGGAAGGGGAAAACTCTACGCCAGAGAGCGAAGCAACTCAGCCAGAGGCCCCATCAGATACAAATATAGTGGATACAGGACTCCTTGAACCCATTGAAGCGGAGTCGGCATCCGAGCCTGACTCGATGACTGATTCCGTAGCGGAATCCGCGGATCCTCCAGCCAGTGAAGAAGATAGCTCCTTTGCCCTTGACGACACATCTGAGTTAGCGATGGCACCCCCCGTCGAGGACGACAACTGGTTGGACACCCCAGATACCAGCTTAATTGATCTATCCCCAATCACGTCCCAAACGGAAGATACTGGGGATGTCGGCACCCGAGCTTCAGACGCCTTCGCAATGGCCGACAAATCCAGCGAATCGTCTAAAACAGATGACGGCTGGATTAGTGCGGTTGAGCCTGGGCCGGCTGCAATCGCTGACACAGTAAGCGCCAGTGATGAGGTTCAGGACAGCGGCGATGATTGGCTTACCGACGATGTAGAACCGACAGGGCCAGTACTTCCTGCTACTGATGCGCCTACACAGGAAGATATACAGGAAGATAGCAATCAAGGGCACACAGCTGAGGCGCTACTGACGGACCATCAAGTGGCTCAGCAAACCGACAATAAGAAGCTGCCTATTTGGCCCATTGCTGCGGTGGTGCTTGCACTGATTCTCTTGGGTGTGGGCAGCTGGGGGGCTTATACAGAGCGCGCTGCACTACAGGCGCAGGTAGCGAACCTCACCAACCAACTCAACAAAAAAGCACGCCAGGGCGACTTATCGCCATCAGAAGAACAAACGCTGCAAGCCGATAATCAATCCCTGCGCCTGCAGTTGGCGACATTGCGGGAACAATACGCCGGCATGTCTTCTGAAATAAAAGCGTTAGAACAGCGCTTATTGACATCGCTAGAAGAGAGCGCCCAAGAAGCGTCGATGCCCAGCAATGCTGGGGTAAAAGAAAAACCCGCAGAGATTACATCTAGTGCTGACACAAGTATTGCAGCATCCGATGGAGCAGTTGCATCTGAAAAACAAACGAGCAGCGAGGCGAAAAAACAACCCCAGAACGGGCGGGATAATACGTCCGGCGGGAGTTTTGCATCCACCCCGAGCAGCGGGGCATGGTTTGTCAATATTGCCAGCTACTCTCTTGAATCCACCGCTGAAAAATGGGCAGAGAAAGTTCGCAACGATGGCAATACAGTCTCGTTGCAAGCAGTCGAGATCAACGATAAGACACTTTACAGGGTGCGTGCGGAGGGCTATGCCTCTAAATCTGAGGCGCAGCGCGCCGCCAAAGAATTCCAGGCCAAATATAAAACCGGCCCACTCTGGGTGGGGGAGGATCCACTCGCTTCAAGCACGAAAACACCAGCACGGTCTGATATAGAGTCTAAACCACCTCTCGAGCAGGCCGACTCCACGCCAGACGCCAACCTGGCCGACCAACCCAAAGCAAATGAACCCAGCGGGCAAGCTAGCCCCGTCACACTGCGTCAGCCCGCAGCTACCGGCGGCTGGTTCATCTACGTAGATACTTACTCCCGGGGAGTGGATGCAGATGAAAAGGCGAAGAAGATTAATAACGCCGGCTATGAAGCCAAAGTAGCTGTTGAATACCGATCGGGCGAGTTGTTTTATCGAGTTCAAGTGGTTGGTATTAGTAGCAGAGAAGAGGGGGAGCGTATGGTCAAAGATTTGGCCGCTATTGGCGACCTACCCAACCTCCAACTGAGACAGTATTAACGTCATCTCCACATCTCAATCACTAAGAAGGAAGCTTTTATGCGACGCTCAACATCCCCGTTAACAACATATTCACTCAAAGTCCTGGCCGCAGCCTTCATTCTCAGCGGAGAAGCCTTCGCCGATGACTGCGTTGCACCCGCTATTCCCGAAGTACCAGAGGGTGCTACTGCAACCCTCGAAGAAATGATTGCGGGCCAGAAAGACGTAAAAACATTTCAAGCGGACGCCCAGGCTTTTCGTCAGTGTCTTGAAGACCAGCTGAGCAGTTTGAAAGCCGCGGCGGCGGATGGCGACGACGATGCGGCGGCTGCGTTCAAAACCGCAACCGATGCATACAATGGGTCTGTGGCGGCGGAAGAACAAGTAGCGGGAGACTTCAACACCCAGATTCGTGCCTACAAAGAAGCGAATCCCAGCTAAGCATATGTAGGCTAAGAGAGAAGCGGCTTATGCCGCTTTTTTTATGCGCCTTGGCGGCGGATCACCGAGAAAAAAGAATTAAAGAAACACCGGGAGTATAAGTGGTGTCTGTTAGGTAAGGTCGGCGAGGGCATGAGCGGCGGGCCTCCCTCCAAGCATCGTAAGAGTGCTCACGAGGTCAGTCTTTGTTAGTTTTTCTGGACTTTACGCTGAAATAAATCACCCTTCCCAAAAGCGTTGCTAGTACCAGCGCAATCATCACAACAACCAGCTCTAGCCCATAAGTCCGTAGCAGATTTTCCAAAGGATCCACTGCTAGTTACTCTACCGTCACTGACTTCGCCAGGTTCCGAGGCTTGTCCACATCGGTACCCTTGGCAACTGCAACGTGATACGAGAGCAACTGAAGGGCGACGGTGTAGGCGATTGGTCCCACCAAATCAGAGCAGTGCGGCATTGGCAGCACGTGTATCCCCGCACCATCCGTGAACCCCGCTGCTTCATCAGCAAATACGAATAGCTCACCACCGCGTGCCTTTACCTCCTCTAAATTAGAGCGAAGCTTGTCTAGCAATTCATCGTTGGGCGCCACTGCAACTACCGGCATATCGGCATCCACAAGCGCCAGTGGTCCATGTTTCAGTTCGCCGGCAGGATAGGCCTCTGCGTGAATGTAAGAAATTTCTTTGAGCTTGAGTGCCCCTTCCATGGCAATGGGATGATAGATACCGCGGCCCAAGAACAAGGCATGATGCTTTGGAATAAACCATGGTGCCAATGCCCGAATGGCGGGTTCCAGTTCAATAACTTTGGCTACCACCCGGGAGCACTCTTCTAATGCGTTATTAAGGCGGTTCAGATTGGCATCATCTGCATCGCTGAGTTGTATTAAGCAGCCAGTTAACACCATCAGCGCCGCTAACTGTGTAGTGAACGCCTTGGTGGATGCCACGCCAATTTCGGCGCCAGCCCGGGTAAGGAATACAAGCTCGCTGGCACGCACAATCGCACTGTGGTCAACGTTGCAGATCGCCAGCCGAGCTATGACGTTGGGGGAATCTGCGTGCTTCAGTGCGGCGAGGGTATCTGCCGTTTCTCCTGACTGAGAAATGCTCACAATTAAGGTGCCCGGCAAAATCACCGATTGCCGATAACGGAACTCTGATGCGACCTCTACCTGGCAGGGTAGTCCCGCTAGGGCTTCTATCCAGTGTCGAGCGACCAAGCCTGCGTGATAACTTGTGCCGCAGGCGATAATTTGAACCGCGTTAACCCGCCCGAAAATGTCAGCCGCCTTTGCGCCAAAAACCTCGGGTCGGATCCCAGTCGTCGCCAAGGTATCCTGTAGTCTTGCTGGTTGCTCGTGAATTTCTTTGAGCATGTAGTGCTCGTAAGAACCCAGCTCTTGGGCTTCCTGTTCAGCCTCGAGGCGAGTACGGGGTCTTTCAGCGCGGCCTAATTCTCGATTGAATATGATAAAGCTTCCAGCACAGAGCTCCGCCGTATCGCCGTCTTCGAGGTAAATAAAAGTGTCGGTTACCGAACGAAGGGCGAGGGTGTCTGAGCCCGCAAAACTTTCGCCAATTCCAACGCCCAATACCAAAGGACTGCCTTCTCTAGCCACCACCACTCGATCAGGAGTTTGTGTATCAATTACAGCAAGCGCATAGGCGCCCTCCAACCGGGCGATAACTTGCTGTAAGGCGTCGAGCAATGACTCCCCTGCGCTCAAGGCTGCATCCATGAGATGCACAACAACTTCAGTGTCGGTTTGAGATAAAAACTCAACTCCAGCAGCCTCTAATTCAGTACGCAGGGTTTGGTGATTTTCAATGATGCCATTGTGCACAACCGCTACACGATTGCCTGCGGTGTGGGGGTGAGCATTAATGGCACTAGGCTCACCGTGGGTAGCCCAGCGGGTGTGAGCAATCCCAGTACACCCGTGAATAGGGTTCAGCGTTTGAGCCCTCTCTAAGGCTTCTACTTTTCCCGAGTACTTATGCAGCTGCAGGTTGCCATCATTATCAATCACAGCCATGCCGGCGGAATCATAGCCCCGGTATTCTAATCTACGCAGTCCCTCCAGTAAGATCTCTGAGACTTCGCGTTTTGCGGTTGCGGCTACTATTCCACACATTATCTAGGCGTCCTTAGAGGCAGGCGGCTGCCAACCGCTGATATTTTTTTGTCGCGCTCTGCCAACAGCGAGGTCCTTGCTTGCCACCGGTTTGGTGACTACAGATCCAGCCGCTACGAATGCGCCGTCATCAATGCTGACAGGAGCAACCAAGGTGCTGTTAGAACCGATGAAGACCCCGTCTCCCAAGGTTGTTTGGTGTTTGTTGACGCCATCGTAATTACAGGTAATGGTGCCAGCGCCAATGTTGCTCTCGCGTCCAACGCGAGTATCACCAATGTATGCCAGGTGGTTAGCTTTGCTGCCTGCGCCTAACGTTGCGTTTTTAGTCTCCACGAAATTTCCGACTCGCGCGCCATCTGATAGTTGGGTTCCCGGCCGGAGTCGCGCAAAGGGCCCAACGGAGCAACCTATCCCAATGTTCACTTGTTCTAGATGACTAAAGGGGTGAATTTCGGTGTTGGGACCGATGATGGCGTCCTTTATCACAGTATTCGCACCAATGCGTACGCCGTCACCCAAACTCACTTGCCCTTCGAAGATCACGTTGACGTCGATCGACACGCCGGAGCCACAGACTAGCTCGCCTCTAATATCCAGACGTCGGCGGTCCGAAATGGCGACACCATTTCGCATTAAGTCCTCAGCCAAGCGGGCTTGGAAGGTGCGCTCTAAAGACTCGAGCTGCAACCTATCGTTTACACCCATCATTTCTATTGGGTCTTCGGTAACTACGACCTGAACCCGGCGACCCTGTTTGCGCGCAACGCCTAGAATATCGGGCAGATAGTACTCGCCTTGGGCATTGTCATTATTAAGCTTGCTTAACAGTTCGGTCAGCAGCACAACCGGTGCTGCTAGAACCCCTGTGTTTACCTCTGAAACTCGTAGTTCGGTCTCACTGGCATCTTTGTGCTCTACCACTTTCACGAACAACCCATCGGGGTCGCGGATCACACGTCCATAGCCGGCGGGGTCTGGCACGTTGGCTGCCAGCATGACGGGATCCTTACCCGCTTTGTCGATCAACGCCGCCAAGGTGGCTGAACTCATTAGAGGTACATCCCCAAACAGGATCAAAGCCACGTTATTTGGGTTACAGGCTGGGAGCGCTTGCGCCACCGCATGTCCGGTTCCCAGTTGTTCTGCTTGATAGTGGAAGGCAACGTCTTGCGCTGCAGCCTCGGCTTTAACAGTCTCTGCGCCATGTCCAACCACCACATGTATTCGCTCCGGCGAAAGGGCTCGCGCGGTAGCCAAGGTATGAGCTAGCAAAGATTTACCGGCAAGCTTATGCAGAACCTTGGGTAGTGCCGAGCGCATCCGACTCCCTTTACCCGCGGCAAGAACAATAACGTCTAACATAACTAACGAATCCAAAGACTTTGTTGAAGATGCAAGGGAAAGCTACACGTTAGGGAGCGTTTGGTTTTGAAACAAGCGCTTTATACCCAAAAAAAAACCGCCCTGAGGCGGTTTCGCAAGTACGTGTGAGACTAGCCACGTCCTGCTCTGTTTTTCAGTTTGCGCAAGGTTGCAAGTTGAGCTGCTGCTTCAGCCAACTGAGCCGACGCCCGTCCGTAATCCAACTCACTGCTCTGGTTGGCCAACGCCTCCTCAGCAGCACGACGAGCTTCCTCAGCTGCGGCCTCATCTACGTCATCTGCGCGTATAGCCGTATCCGCCAACACGGTTACCACGTCACCCTGGACCTCCAAGTATCCGCCCGAAGCGTAATAGATATGCTCCTCACCACCTTGCTCTATTATCCGTATTGGACCCGGCACCAAGCCGGTCAGCAAAGGCGCATGCCCATACCCAACACCCAACTCTCCGTCGGAACCAGTGGCAACTAACATTTCAACTAGGCCAGAGTAAATCTGAGCCTCTGCTGAAACGATGTCGCAATGTATAGTCATAGCCATCGAGTGCTCCTGGTTCGCAATGCTTAGAGCTTGGCTGCTTTTTCGACTGCCTGCTCAATTGAGCCGACCATATAGAAAGCCTGCTCAGGCAAATGGTCGTATTCACCAGCCAAAATACCTTTAAAGCCAGCAATCGTGTCTTTCAAAGATACGTACACACCGGGGGATCCGGTAAAGACCTCTGCAACGTTAAAGGGCTGAGACAAGAACCGCTCAATCTTACGAGCTCGTGCAACCGTCAGTTTGTCTTCCTCAGAAAGTTCATCCATACCCAGAATAGCAATGATGTCCTTCAATTCTTTGTAGCGCTGCAAAACTGACTGCACGCCGCGAGCAACGTCATAGTGCTCTTGACCAATGATCAGGGGGTCAAGCTGGCGAGAGGTAGAGTCAAGAGGGTCCACCGCTGGGTAAATACCTTTAGCAGCAATATCCCGGCTCAAAACCACGGTTGAATCCAGGTGCGCAAAGGTTGTAGCGGGTGACGGGTCAGTCAAATCGTCAGCCGGTACGTAAACCGCCTGAATAGAGGTAATAGAGCCTGTCTTGGTTGACGTAATACGCTCTTGCAACACGCCCATTTCCTCGGCCAGCGTTGGCTGATAGCCCACCGCCGATGGCATACGACCCAATAGCGCAGATACTTCCGTTCCGGCCAGGGTATAACGATAGATGTTATCAACGAATAGCAATACGTCACGGCCTTCGTCTCGGAACTTCTCAGCCATGGTCAGACCCGTCAGTGCCACGCGCAGACGGTTGCCGGGTGGCTCGTTCATCTGGCCGTACACCATCGCAACCTTGGATTCCTTGAGGTTTTCGATGTTTACAACCTTGGACTCCTGCATTTCGTAGTAGAAGTCGTTACCTTCACGAGTACGCTCACCTACGCCCGCAAATACTGAAAGGCCCGAGTGCTCAGTTGCGATATTGTTGATAAGCTCCATCATGTTTACGGTCTTACCAACACCCGCGCCGCCAAACAATCCAACCTTACCGCCCTTCGCAAATGGGCAAACTAAATCGATAACTTTGATGCCCGTCTCGAGCAGCTCCTCAGAGGCAGCAAGCTCCTCGTAGGTGGGCGCTGCACGGTGAATCGAAGCACGCTCTTGTTCGCCGATAGGACCCTTTTCGTCAATGGGGTTACCCAACACATCCATAATTCGGCCGAGGGTTTCAATACCTACGGGGACTGAGATGGGAGAGCCTGTGTTCTCTACGCTCAAGCCGCGGCTGACGCCTTCGGAAGAACCCATGGCGATGGCGCGAACTACGCCGTCTCCCAGCTGCTGCTGAACTTCCAATGTTAAATCACGCTCGGTGACCTTCAGCGCGTCGTATACCTGCGGCACGCTGTCGCGGGGAAATTCAACGTCAATAACCGCGCCAATGACCTGTACGACTTTTCCGCTACTCATGTGTGAGTCCTCTGTCTTGATTCACCGTGTGATCGATCGGCGATCACACCAGTTCCAATGCGTTTCAATTTAGTGGTTAGCCGATAGCGGCTGCGCCACCTACGATCTCTGCTAATTCTTGTGTGATTGCTGCCTGGCGAGCTTTGTTGTAAACCAACTGAAGCTCATCAATGATGTCACCTGCGTTATCCGAGGCGTTTTTCATAGCAATCATCCGCGCGGCTTGCTCACAAGCCCCATTCTCTACAACCGCCTGATAAACCAGGGATTCCACATAGCGCGTGAGCAATCCATCCAGCAATTCGCGAGCATCGGGCTCGTAAATATAATCCCAATGATGCGAAAGATTCTCTTCGTTGCTGGCTTCCAGTGGCAAGAGCTGCTCTACCTGGGGCTGCTGAGTCATGGTGTTCACAAACTCATTTGCCACTAGGTAGAGGGCGTCGATGTTGCCGGCAACATAGGTGTCAAGCATGTGTTTGACGCCACCCACTAACTGGTCGACCGATGGCTCCTCACCCACATCGCGCACGGTGGCCACCACATTACCGCCTACACTCTTGAAGAAACCCTGAGCTTTGGCGCCAATTAGGCAAAGATCAACGTCAATATCCTGCTCGGCAAACTGCTTCATGTGGTTAATGGCGGCCTTGAACAGGTTAATGTTCAAGCCACCGCACAAACCGCGATCGGTGGATACAATGATGTATCCCACGCGTTTTATCTCGCGTTGATCCATATACGCGTGACGATATTCAGGTGCCGCGTTGGCGATATGGCCTACGACCGAACGTATGCGCCGCGCATAGGGTTTTCCCAACTCCATGCGGTCCTGGGCACGACGCATCTTGCTCGCCGCGACCATTTCCATTGCACTAGTAATCTTCTGCGTACTACGAATACTCGAGATTTTAGTGCGGATTTCCTTACCAACGGCCATCAGCTATTACCAAGTCTGGGTTGAGATAAAGGTTTCTATCGCACCTGTGAAGGCCGCTGCTCTATCGTCGTTCCAATCACCATCAGCAACGATCTCTTGCATCAATGACCCATGCTCAGAGTGCATGTACGACAACAAGGCGGATTCAAAAGCGAGGATTTTGGAGACCTCAACTTTTTTCAGATAGCCTTTGTCAGCGGCAAACAGCATGACCGCCATCTCAGCAATTGACTGGGGCGAGTACTGCTTCTGCTTCATCAACTCCGTAACCCGCTCACCGTGATCAAGCTGGGATTTGGTTGCGTCATCAAGATCCGAAGCGAACTGAGAGAACGCCGCCAGTTCTCGGTATTGTGCCAATGCGGTACGAATACCACCTGAAAGCTTCTTAATGATTTTTGTTTGTGCTGCACCACCTACACGAGATACCGAAATACCGGCGTTCATCGCGGGTCGAATACCGGCGTTAAACATGTCAGCTTCAAGGAAGATCTGACCGTCGGTGATCGAAATGACGTTGGTAGGCACGAAGGCTGATACGTCGCCTGCCTGGGTCTCAATCACGGGTAGTGCAGTCAACGAACCGGTTTTACCCTTAACTTCACCGTTGGTGAACTGCTCAACGTAATCAGCGTTAACGCGAGCGGCACGCTCTAGTAGACGTGAATGCAAGTAAAATACGTCACCCGGGTAGGCTTCTCGGCCTGGCGGGCGTCGTAACAGCAGGGAGATCTGACGGTAGGCTACAGCCTGCTTGGACAAATCGTCATAAATAATCAGCGCATCTTCACCGCGATCGCGGTAATACTCGCCCATTGTGCAACCGGCAAAGGGTGCTAAAAACTGCATGGCGGCAGGGTCAGCAGCGTTAGCGGCGACAACAATGGTGTGGTCCATTGCGCCGTGCTCTTCGAGCTTGCGCACAACCGATGCCACCGATGAGGCTTTCTGGCCTACAGCGACATAGATACACTTAATGCCAGTGCCTTTTTGGTTAATGATGGCATCAACGGCGATAGCGGTTTTGCCCACTTGGCGGTCACCAATGATCAACTCGCGCTGGCCGCGACCGATTGGCACCATGGCGTCGATCGCTTTCAAACCAATTTGGACTGGCTGATCAACAGACTGGCGCGCAATTACGCCGGGAGCGATCTTTTCGATAGCGTCGGTCTGCTTAGCTTCAATCGCACCTTTGCCGTCGATGGGGTTACCCAGCGCATCCACTACTCGACCTTGGAGTTCTGGACCGACGGGAACTTCTAGAATTCGCCCGGTACATCGACAGGTTTGACCCTCTGCCAGCTGCTTGTAGTCCCCCAGGACAACCGCACCGACAGAGTCACGCTCAAGGTTGAGTGCGAGACCGTATACACCGCC
>Ga0181602_10003017_pt1 | contig 13773 bp, 10 predicted proteins | sample 041ome_14_FD_148640 | JGI IMG/M metagenome (GOLD analysis project Ga0181602, IMG submission 148640) | Coastal salt marsh microbial communities from the Groves Creek Marsh, Skidaway Island, Georgia - 041408US metaG (spades assembly) | ecosystem: Environmental > Aquatic > Marine > Intertidal zone...
CCCCATTCGAAAATTAGTTCCCTTTGCTGAACATGCGGAACGCAATGGTAAGAAGGTATTCTACCTAAACATTGGACAACCTGATATAAAAACCCCTGAAGTAGCACAACAAGCCATAAAGAATGCAGATATCCCGGTTTTGGCGTACAGTCACAGCGCTGGATTCCAGAGTCTGCGCGAAGGATTAGTAAATTACTACCATGGCAAAAATCTTCCTGTGGACCTAGAAGATATCATCGTAACCACAGGAGGATCAGAGGCGTTATTGTTCACCTTTGGATCCGCTATGGACGAGGGAGATGAAGTAATCATACCGGAGCCTTTCTACGCGAATTACAATGGTTTTGCTACCGCAAGCGGAGTGAATGTAGTACCCGTGGAGGCAAGTATTCAAAATGGGTTTGCGCTCCCACCGATTGAAGCATTTGAAAAGGCAATTACTCCAAAAACAAAAGGTATTTTAATCTGTAATCCTGGTAATCCAACAGGATACTTGTACAGCAAGGATGAACTCAATAAGCTCAAAGAAATCGTTATTAAGCATGACCTATTTCTCATTGCTGATGAGGTATACCGCGAGTTTACATACGACGGAGCCGAACATCATAGTGTGCTGAGCATGGAAGGCTTGGAAGAGCACGCCATCGTTGTGGACAGCTTTTCAAAGCGTTACAGCATGTGTGGGGCACGCATTGGTTGTTTAGTGAGTAAGAATAAGGCGTTCATGGCAGCCGCAATGAAGTTTGCTCAAGCCCGTCTGTCCCCTCCCACCTATGCACAAATCGCAAGTGAAGCTGCGCTCCAAACACCGCAGTCCTACTTTGATGAAGTAAACGCAGAATATCTAGAACGTAGAAATGTATTGGTTGATGGCCTCAATAGTATAGATGGAGTTTTTTGTCCAAAGCCTAAGGGCGCTTTTTACGCTGTAGCAGAGTTTCCTGTGAAGAGTGCAGAGCATTTTGCAGAATGGCTTCTCAGCGAGTACGACTTCAACGGTCAAACACTAATGATGGCACCAGCGGCAGGCTTCTATGCAAAAAGAGAACTGGGAGAAAAACAAGCAAGATTGGCCTATGTATTAAACATTGATGATCTAAAAGCTTGCATTGAAATTTTACGGGAAGCACTGAAAGTATACCCTGGAAGAACCAATTAATCGATTGTGATCGTACAAATCAATAAAAGCCTCAAAACCTTGAACACCTTTGGCATAGACCAACAGGCGGAACGCCTTATTTGGGCGCAAAGCAAGAATGAGGTGTTGGACTACCTCAGTCACCATGGTGCGCCGGCATTGGTGCTTGGCGGAGGCTCCAACATGCTTTTGACGAAAGACGTGCAGGGTGATGTTCTTAAAATAGACATCCAAGGACGTGAAGTCATTTTTGAAAACGACGAAGTGGTTCATCTTCGACTAGGTGCAGGGGAAAATTGGCATGAAATAGTGTTGTGGTCCCTAAGCCAAGGATTTGGAGGAATGGAAAATCTAAGTTTAATCCCGGGCAACTGCGGGACTGCTCCAGTGCAGAATATTGGTGCTTACGGAGTCGAACTAAAAGATATCCTTTTAAGTGTGGAGGGCGTTCAACTGGAACCAGCACAAACCTTCGAGTTGGATGCTGAGGGCTGTCAATTTGGATACCGCGATAGTATCTTTAAGAACCTTTGGAAGGGAAAGGCCATCATCACTCACATTACTGTCGTCCTCACCAAGGTCAATCATAAACTCCACATGGAATACGGCGCCATTAAATCTGAACTAGACGCAGCCAATATAGATGCACCTACTCCTCGAGATATAAGCGATGCCGTAATTAAAATCCGCCAAAGCAAGTTGCCAGACCCGGCAGTCTTAGGAAATTCCGGATCCTTCTTTAAGAATCCAGTTGTAAGCGAAGAAACAGCAAAATCCCTACTCGAAAAATATGAGGACATGCCTACCTATTCAGTCAAAGGGGGCATGAAGCTCGCCGCAGGTTGGCTAATCGAGAAAGCCGGCTGGAAAGGATTTCGCAGAGGTGATGCAGGTGTTCATGAAAAGCAGGCATTAGTGTTAGTGAATTATGGAAATGCCACCGGTGATGACGTGCTCACATTGGCTAAAGACATCATTGCAGATGTTGCAAAGAAATATGACGTACAACTTCAAGCAGAAGTGAACTTGATCTAGATGAAAAAGACCGTAGCCTTCCATACGCTTGGATGCAAATTAAACTTTGCAGAGACATCGACGATCGCAAAAGAAATGGTCGAAGCTGGTTTTGAGAAGGTTGAATTTAGTGCGGCTGCGGATGTCTACATTATTAACACGTGTTCCGTAACTGAGAATGCAGATCGAGAAACACGCAACATCATTGGTCGTGCATTGCGCGCCAATCCTGATGGATTTATTGTCATTGTAGGATGTTACGCGCAGTTAAAACCTGAACAAATCATGGAACTTCCAGGGGTTGACTTGGTTTTAGGCGCCACAGAAAAGTTCAATGTACTTCAATTCCTTGGGGCACTTGAAAAAACCGATGGATTGGCTCAAGTACATAGCTGCGAAATTGAAGATGCTAATGCATTCGTCTCGAGCTATAGCGCTGGAGACCGCACGCGTGCCTTTTTGAAAGTTCAAGACGGATGTGATTACAAATGCACCTATTGCACCATTCCATTAGCCCGAGGCATCTCTCGAAGCGACACTCTAGAAAATGTAGTGGCTAAAGCCAACGAAATTGCAGCGCAAGGCATTCCAGAGATTGTTTTGACTGGAGTTAATGTGGGAGATTATGGAAAAGGTGAATTCGGTAATAAGAAGCACGAGAACACATTTTTAGAGTTGGTACAGGCTCTTGACCGCGAAGTACCCGTTCAACGTATGCGTATTTCTTCGATTGAGCCTAATCTGCTCAGGGATGAAATCATCGCTTTTACGGCCTCAAGTAAAAAGTTCGTGCCGCATTTCCACATACCACTACAAAGCGGAAGCGACGATGTCCTCAAGAAAATGAAGCGTCGGTATATGACTGCCCTTTACACAAAGCGGGTTCATGCTATTAAAGCTGCGAATGAAGATACCTGTATTGGCGTTGATGTCATTGTAGGATTCCCTGGGGAAACAAATGCACACTTTACAGAAACCTACAACTTTCTGAATTCACTGGATATTAGCTACCTGCATGTTTTTACCTATAGCGAACGTGAGAATACTGCCGCTGCAGAAATGGAAAATGCAATTCCTATTCCCGAGCGCAAGAGAAGGAATAAAATGCTCCGAATTCTAAGTGAAAAGAAAAAAAGAGCTTTCTATGAAAGTCAACTCGGAAAGGTCCGCCCTGTACTGTTTGAGGCGGAAAACCGAGAAGGCTACATGTTCGGTTACACGGACAATTATGTTCGCGTCAAAACCTATTGGAACCCCGAACTCGCAAACACCACTAAATCATTGAAATTAAATGACATAGGTACGGATGGAATTGTTAACTTAGAGATTCCTAAACACGCCACACATGTCACTGATTTTTCTAGAATTTAGACCGCTATGCAGCGAGCGAGAGTTCTCCAGGTACTGGAGTAGCTTGCGAAAGCGTCATCAGAAAGAAGGCCTTATTGTGCAAAGTGATTTGTTCAAAGTAAGAGAAGGCCTTTACCTGGGCCAAGTCGAATTCAACGACACACAACGCCAAAATGTATTATCCTACTACGACTCAAAGGACGAACACTCCGATGCCTTGCAAGGTATGTGCAAGAGCATTCGAATGATTTATACTGCGACAAGAGTTTTATGATTGACCTGCCCCTACTAATCACAAAAGTCGAAGCTATTGCCCGATCTGCGGGTGCTTTCCTAAGACAAGAACAAAAGAATTTTTCTCAAGACCGCGTTTCATTAAAGAGTTTAAATGCGCTAGTAAGCGACGTTGATAAGAACACGGAAAAACAATTGGTTCGGGATTTGAGAGCGCTCCTTCCAGAGGCGGGATTTCTCACAGAGGAAGGCACCACAAGACAAGCTACTTCAGATGAATACTATTGGGTCATTGACCCATTAGACGGCACCACAAATTTCGTGCATGGCCTTCCTATATACAGCGTTAGTATTGCCCTAATGCACAACGATGAACCTATTTTAGGTGTGGTATATGAGGTGGGGATGGACGAATGTTTTTCAGCTTATAAAGATGGAGGCGCAACCCTAAATGGAAAGAAAATCACTACTTCTTCAACCTCGAATCTTTCTGAAGCACTCTTAGCTACGGGATTTCCTTACTATGATTTTACGGGGGTAGATGGTTTTCAAGAGACCTTAGCCTATTTTTATCCAAGAACACGTGGAATCCGAAGAATAGGTACAGCGGCCGTTGATCTGGCCTATACCGCATGCGGTAGATTCGAAGCTTATTTCGAATACGGGTTAAGCCCTTGGGATGTTGCCGCAGGCATACTACTGGTTAGAGAAGCTGGGGGCCAAGTATGTGATTACCAAGGAGGAAACGCACCTATAGATTCAAAAAGCATTATTGCATCGAACAATGGGGTCTTTGGGGATGTTCTCAAAGTGATACAATCAACAATGGGCAATGGCTAAACCTCGTGTTTGGGTGCTTCCAGGAATGGGAGCCGATTCTCGAATTTTCAGAGCATTTTCTTTTCCTTGGCAAGCAACCTACCTAGAGTGGATTATGCCGAAGGAGGGAGAAACTTTGTCTTGCTATGCTGACCGCCTACTAGACCGCTACCCCATTCAAGAACATGACATTCTTTTCGGATACAGTTTTGGGGGGATTATCGCCCAAGATTGGGCAAGCCGCAATCAAGTTCAACGGGTGGTCCTATTAAACTCTGTTCACTTTTCGAGCCCTATAAGACCATTATTTCATAGGATTGCAAAGACAGGTTTACTCAAATGGGCGCCTAATGGATCCGTTCGGAACTTTATATTTTTCATGGCACGGCTCAATAGCAAGTCCAAACCTTCGATAGATCATGTATTGGAAATGATGGAGCAGTTTCCCTGCAGCTATTACCGATGGGTCTTACGTGCTGTTCTCGATTGGGAAAGGAAGAGCCCCTTATGTCCAGTAGATAGTATTCGTGGTGATCAAGACGTAGTTTTTCCGTTCGAGAACAAAAATGCACAGCACGATTGGGTCCTTAAAGGGGCTACTCATTTGAGCTTTCAAACGCACACGGGAGAAATCGCAAAGTTGTTGAAAGAAGGGGTAGATCCTTTACTTTCCTAAACTTATCCGTGTATTTTTGAATACATGAAATTCATACCAACCTCCATACAAGATCTTTTTGAAATAGAACCCGCCGTCTTTGGTGATCACCGAGGGTATTTCTTTGAAAGCTATAACGACGACCATTTCAAAAATCAAGGCATAAAAGCAGATTTTGTGCAAGACAACGAAAGCTTTTCTAATGCTGGCGTAGTACGCGGACTGCATTTTCAAGCTCCACCAAAGGCCCAAGGTAAATTGGTGCGCGTTCAAAGAGGCAGCGTTCTGGATGTTGCCGTTGATATTCGCGTTGGATCGCCTACCTATGGCAAACACCATAGTGTCATACTTTCAGGAGAAAACAAGAAAATGCTTTGGATTCCACCTGGCTTTGCACACGGGTTTGCAACACTGGAAGACCATACGGTATTTCTGTACAAATGCACGGATACCTACAGCCCAGAACATGAAGGCTCGATTCAATGGAATGATGAAGACCTTGGCATAGATTGGGGGATACAACAACCGCAATTGAGTGCAAAAGATGCAACAAGTCCTGCGTTTGGAACATTTAACTCCCCGTTCATCTATGAAAAATAAAATCTTCGGCATTATTTCTTTCGGGGCACTGTTTGTTTCGGGAAGTTTGCTCATTGCCTCGAAAAGTGATACTCCAAATCCAATAGAGGTAAAACCAAGCACGGTAAAGCCGTTCGAGGTTCCCCAACAACTTAGTTTTTGTGATGAGGTTCTTCCACTTAATCGGTTAGACGTTCAAGAGAAACTGGATCGAGAAATTCTAGTTAATTCCTATTGGCAGAGCAACAATCTTCTGATGCTAAAGCGCTCCACCAAGTACTTCCCTATTATTGAACCGATTTTAGAAAAGCATGGCATACCCTCAGACTTCAAGTACCTCGCATTAATTGAAAGCGGACTACAAAATGTCGTCAGTCCTGCTGGCGCTGCGGGCTATTGGCAAATCATGAAAAGTACCGGGAGAGAAAACGGGCTCATCGTAGACAGCGAAATAGATGAGCGGTATCATATTATTAAGTCCACTGAAGTTGCATGTGCTTATTTAAACGAAGCCTATGAACGCTTTGGTAATTGGACCCTAGCGGCGGCCTCCTACAACATGGGTATGGCCGGCACAGATCGAAAACTTACTGAACAGCGTGTATCTTCCTACTACGATTTACTTTTGAACTCTGAAACTGCGCGTTACGTTTACCGTATCGCTGCTGTGAAGCACATACACGAAAACCTAGAATACTTCGGTTACGTTTTTCATGAAGACTACGGTTATGCTCTTCCGGAATTCGACACACTACAAGTGAGTGGTCCTGTAAACAGTTGGATTGATTGGGCGTTAGACCATGGTACAACTTACAATACGTTGCGAGAGTATAATCCTTGGATTCGCGACGATCATTGGACTTCCAATGCGGAAGGCCAGACTTTAACCATTTGGTTACCCAAAAAATAATGAGCGAAAACATTGAGGTTTTTGGAGCACGTTCCCACAATTTAAGGAACATTGATGTTGCCATACCACGTAACTCGTTGGTGGTAATCACCGGCTTAAGTGGTTCAGGAAAAAGTTCTTTGGCCTTCAACACGATTTATGCGGAAGGTCAGCGTCGCTATATGGAGACCTTTAGCGCATATGCGCGTCAGTTCCTAGGCAATATGGAGCGTCCAGATGTTGACAAGATTGAAGGTCTATCTCCGGTAATTGCAATTGAACAAAAAACGACTTCCAGAAATCCGAGGTCAACGGTTGGCACGGTCACGGAATTGAGTGATTTTTTGCGCCTTCTGTATGCTCGAACTTCAACGGCTTATTCCTACAAGACGGGTGAGCCAATGATCAGTTATACAGATGCCCAGATTGTATCATTGATTTCTGAACGATTTAATGGCAAACGCATCGCCGTACTTGCACCCGTTGTGCGTGCTAGAAAGGGCCATTACCGTGAACTTTTTGATCAAATCATACGCATGGGCTTTATTAGAGCCCGTGTGGACGGCAAAGTGGTAGAAGTCAGCAGCGGTTACCGATTGGACCGTTACAAGACACATGATATTGAGATTGTTGTTGATAGAATCGTAGTTGCTGCAACGGCTGAAGGAAGAATCGCTCAAAGCGTAGAGACCGCCATGAATCATGGGAAGGGAACAATAGCCGTATTGGATCTCGACACAGATGAATTGGCATATTTTTCGCGTCAGCTCATGTGTCCATCCACCGGCATTGCATACCAAGAACCTGAGCCAAACACCTTTTCCTTCAACAGCCCTAAAGGGGCCTGTCCACGCTGTGATGGTTTGGGCACCACGAAAGAGGTCAACTTGAGTAAAATCATTCCTGACACTTCAAAGAGCATTCGTAAAGGCGGAATTGTTCCTATCGGAGAATACAAAAAGAACTGGATGTTCAATCAGCTCGAGATCATTGCACTGAAGCATGGCTTTACCTTGGATTCGGCCATATCCGAAATACCAGATGCAGCAATGGAAATCATTTTGCAAGGATCTCATGAGGTCATGACGGTGGAACATAAGGCCATTGGGGTGACCAAGGAATACAAACTGAACTTTGAGGGCATCATTAGCTTCATCGAAAATCAGAGTAAGGAAGTAAAGAGCCGCTCCATCCAACGCTGGGCAGACGAATACATGGACGATGTCGTTTGTAGCAAGTGTAGCGGGGCCCGATTGCGAAAAGAGAGCCTCCACTTTAAGATTAACGGCAAGAGCATCTCTGATATCAGTACGCAGAGCTTAGAGTCATTTCGAGAGTGGATTAACAATTTGCAAAATGCATATTCCGACAAGGAATGGATCATAGCAGAGGAAATTGTGAAAGAATTAAAGGCGCGCAGCCAATTCCTTTTAGACGTTGGCTTGGGCTATTTAAATCTGAATCGAAGTGCACGCAGTTTGAGTGGCGGAGAAGCACAGCGCATCAGACTTGCAACGCAGATTGGCTCGCAATTGGTCAATGTATTGTACATCTTAGATGAGCCTTCAATTGGTTTACATCAAAGAGACAATGCTCGACTCATCAGATCCTTGCAACAACTCAGAGACATCGGAAACAGTGTTTTAGTTGTGGAGCATGATAAGGAAATGATTGAAACCGCAGATTATATCCTAGATATTGGACCCAAGGCGGGACTCCATGGTGGAGCAATTGTTGCCCAAGGAGATTTGACGGCAATTAAATCATCCAACAGCATAACGGCGCAATACCTGAACGGAACAAAATCCATTGCTGTACCTGCTAATCGACGAAAATCAACGGGTAGCATCCGCCTTTATGGCGCATCCGGCAACAACTTACAGAATGTTGATTTGGAAATTCCATTGGGTGTTTTAACCTGCATCACAGGGGTCAGCGGAAGTGGAAAATCGACGTTGATCAATGGAACCCTCTACCCTATTCTCAACGCAGCTATTTTCAGAGCACTCGACAAACCGCAACCTTATGAACGGATTGAAGGTATCGAGCAAATCGACAAAATCATTGATATCGATCAGAGTCCTATTGGCCGAACGCCACGCTCTAATCCTGCGACGTATACCGGTGTTTGGTCAGAAATACGTCAACTCTTTGCGGGGCTTCCAGAAAGCAAGGTTCGTGGTTATAAGCCTGGACGATTCTCGTTCAATGTAAAAGGTGGACGTTGTGAAACTTGTGAAGGTGCTGGATTGCGAACCATTGAAATGAACTTCCTCCCGGATGTTTATGTGCATTGTGAAACTTGCCAAGGCAAGCGTTTTAATCGTGAAACGCTCGAGGTGCGTTATAAAGGAAAAAGTATATCAGATGTGCTCGACATGAGTATTGAAGATGCTCTAGACTTCTTTGATCTCGTTCCGAAAATCAATATTAAGTTGAAGACTTTAGTTGATGTTGGCTTGGGCTATATCCGATTAGGTCAACCCAGTACAACTTTAAGTGGCGGTGAAGCGCAACGCGTTAAATTGGCCACCGAGTTGAGTAAGAAAGATACTGGGAATACGTTATATATTTTAGATGAGCCCACAACGGGACTGCATTTCGAGGATGTACGCGTATTAATGGAGGTCGTTCAGCGCTTGGTGAACCACGGGAATAGTGTGATCATTATCGAGCACAATATGGACGTAATTAAACAGGCCGACCACATCGTTGATTTAGGTCCTGAAGGTGGCTCAGGAGGCGGTAGAATCGTCGCAACGGGCACACCTGAGGAAGTTGTTGAAATTGCAGAAAGCATAACCGGACAATTCCTTAAATTGGAGTTATAACCTAAATCACATCATTATGAATCATCAACCGCGTAAATCCTGGACTGAAATCCAAAGCGATAATAGCTGGGGGTTGTTTAAGGTAATGGCCGAGTTCGTTCACGGCTATGAAAACCTCAGCCGTATTGGTCCGAGTGTAAGCATCTTTGGAAGTGCACGCACGGATAAAACTGAGCCGCACTTTTTGGCGGCCGCCGAAGAAATCGCATTTCAATTGGCCCAACGAGGTTTTGGTGTTATCACAGGTGGCGGACCCGGCATTATGGAGGCCGCAAACAGGGGCGCCCAGAAAGGAAAAGGACCTTCAGTTGGCTTGAATATAGATCTCCCCTTCGAACAAAGTTCGAATCCATTCATCGACCACGATAAAAATTTGAATTTTGATTACTTCTTTGCTCGAAAAGTGATGTTTATCAAATACAGCCAAGCCTTCGTAGTGATGCCCGGCGGATTTGGTACACTTGATGAGCTGTTCGAGGCTGTAACCTTGATTCAAACAGGTAAAATCGACCGATTCCCGATGATTCTAGTAGGCAAAGATTTCTGGGCTGGACTCAAAGATTGGGTGGAAAACACACTCAAAGCAACGGGCAAGATCTCGCCCGATGATACCGACCTATTGCATCTCGTAGATACACCGGAAGAGGTTATCGAAATCATTGAAGATTTCTACCACGAAAAGGGCTATACCACCAACTTCTAGGGAAGAAGGATTAGCGGGAATTTTCTGTTTTGGTAGGAATGATCCAAAGAGATGATGTAATGTCCGCTCGGAAGTGAAGGCAACTCTATCCAATTTTCTTGGGCTGTACCGCTGTACACCGGCATTCCTGCGGTGTTGTATAACGTAAATGAAGCATTTGGCGCTCCATTTAATTGGAATGTACCATGGGATGGATTAGGCTGAATGACAATTGGTGCTTGGGCTTCTTCCCCTACACTTATGTTGTTCACATTCAACAAGGCCACTCTAATGGTATCAAATTGTCCACCAAGCCAATTATAGGGTTGTTTGTGTGTCACAAAACCGGCCAGACTTACACTGAGTGAATCCAATCCTTGCATAGGCGTACCCACATCTACAAGACCGTCAATACTGCTGGTGTAGTTCATTGATAGCCTGTCGAATTCTATGGTTGCGTTGCTCAACGGTCCTTTGGTAATACTATCATAGACGACCACATGAACGCGCGATGCTTCGACATATTCAGGATCAAGAACCCAAAGGCCTTCTTCAATATCAGAACAAATCAACAGGCCTGATTCGAAATACGGATATGCGCCCCAATTGCCATAAAACCCACCTCCGGAAAAACTTGGTGATGTATCGAAATACCCCACCTCAACCATTAGTTCAGGGTATTTAGCATCGACAATTTGAACGCCGGATGTGTAATACGAAGTCACTACCCATTGGCCTAGGACATGTGCGTTGTGCGGGATCACTCCTGAATCCAAAGATGATTGAATACGATCGACCTCTGTAATGTTGTTCAAATCGCTAACATCATATGCACTTAAAAAGGCTCCTCCGACTTCATCTGTACAGAAGAGCGTGTTATTATCATCACTGATCCACGTATTGTGCGTAAAAGCATTCGGTGTTCCGTGGGTTGCTAATGTTTGTGCCGAATCCTTTTGCGAGACATCCACCACAACAAACTTACCCGCATAGACGGCGGATCCCCATAGCGTATCTCCACGTACCATACCGTCGTGGAAATAGTAATCATCATAGATACCCACAACACTTGGGTTCCAAGGATCACTGGCAACATCTAAAATTAAAGCACCCCCATTGGCAATATTGGCCCCGAACAGATAGCAGTACCCGTTCTCATCAATGTATAAGTTATGCGCCGTTTTCAAGGTGTCCCAAACTCCTGCAGGATATTCGAAGGGAATATTCATGTTTTTCCAGGTTGGATTGGGGTTGTTCACACTATCCATGTCGATAATCAGTATTCCGTGGGATGGAATCTGATTCCATGAAAAGGGACTATCGTGTGTAACGTAGGCGTAGTGTCCCCAAGTTTTCAGATCCCTCCAGATGCTGTAAGGGCCTTGCACGAATTGCTTCTTTACCGGTGCCGTAGGTGTGCTGATATCAACAATACTCACTCCTCCAGTAGTGCCCACTAAGGCATATTCAATACCTGTAGTCGAATCCGTATATCCCCAGATGTCATTATTGTCATTCAAGTAGGTTAGATGACTCTTCTGAGTAATGTTAAAACTGTTTTGCGCAACGGCTCCAACCGAAAGGACAAAACTGAAGATTAGGAGGCAGTGTTTCATTCTAAAAATCTAAGGTGATTTGGGGAGCCTGATCATCGGCACCATAGGATCCCTTCCGAGGATCCTTTGTGATTTCAGGCTTTTCTACTACTTTTTCTTGACTGTCGGCAGGTTTACTTTCTGAAGATTCAACGGAAATCTCTTTTTCCTCTACAGTATCAGGTTGATGCTCTTGCACTGGGCCGTCTGGCGTTATTTCAGGAAGTTCATCCACTTCCACTTCAGGCTCTTCCAATGGCTCCAATCCGACAACCTTATTTAGCGTATCCGAAGTCAATTGATTCCCTTTAGCCTTGATTCCTTTAACCGAAATAAACTCGCTCAGCAATACCTCCTCTGGCTCTTTCTCAACACCCTTCTGTTTGCGGTATACCATTTCAATTCTCGGTAATGACGCATTGCTTAGGAATACCAATTCACTTTTTGGATGCGCAGTGATGATGTTTTCTTCTTTATCTCCACCTTCCCAAAGGAAGCGCTTTACGAAATAACGGTCTTTCTCTCCATCAAAATAAACGGCACTAATTGGGCGATCCTCCTCCAGCTTTTCCAAATACAGCATATCCGGATCAAAATGAAGGGTTAATTCCGGAACGACCACTTTCAGCGTTCCATTTTTATCTCCTATGAGTATGCGGTCTTCTCCTTTGAATGAGCCTAATAATCGGCCCCGGCCATCACTATTGAGTCGTTGCACAGTAGTATCAAACCATACCTTTCTTGCCTCCAGCGTACTTTCTCCTCGTTCTTTTAATTCGATACGCTTTACAGAGAACTTCGTTGCAATATTTCCTTTCGAAGCGCGCCCTTTCACTGCGATATCCGCAAAATCGAGATCGAACTTCAGTTTTTTCAACTTGGCCAATTGACGTAGCATCACAGTTACCACTTCTGCTTCACCGTTTGGATTTGCTGTGAAATAAAGTAATTGAGACCCTTTTGAACCTTGGGTGATGTCGTATTCACGATCGCGTGTTATGCTTGTTACGCTGAAGCGTTTCACATAACTCACCTTGCTCGCTCCGTCCAAATAAATCACATTGTAGACGGTACGCTCATCCCCCTTCTTCCAGACGGCAACATACTCGATGTCCTTTCCAAAAAAGGCTTTGTCTTTAACCTTGCTAACGCTGAATTTCCCGTCTTTTCTTATGACAATAATGTCATCTATATCGGAACAATCGCATACATATTCGTCGCGCTTCATGCCGTATCCAACGAAGCCTTCTTCGCGGTTCACGTATAGTTTTTGATTACGAATAACCACCTTAGCAGCTTCGACACTGTCGAATGTTGCTATTTCTGTTTTGCGCTCGCGGCCCTTGCCAAATCGCTCCTTAAGATCTTTGAAATAATTGATCGCAAAATCCGTTAAATGCGCTAAATCATGTTTTACCGCCTCGATTTTACCTTCAAGTTCGAGAATCTTATCGTTGGCTTTATCACTATCGAATTTAGAGATGCGCTTGATTTTTATCTCTGTCAAACGTGCAATATCCTCATCCGTTACCTCACGCATTAAATGCTGGATATGGGGTGATAGTCCTTTTCGGATAAATTCGATGACTTGCTCCCAGGTCTCGGCCTCTTCAATGTCTCGATAAATCTTATTCTCAATGAAAATGCGCTCCAGGGAGGCAAAATGCCATTGCTCCTGCAGTTCAGAAAGACGGATTTCAAGTTCAGCTTTTAATATACCCTTTGTCGCCTCTGTACTTCTCCTCAAGACTTCACGAACACCAATAAACAAAGGAGTATCTTCATGGATACTACATGCAAGAGGCGCAATACTTACCTCACAATTGGTGAATGCATATAGGGCATCTATGGTCTTATCCGGACTAATACCCGGAGGAAGGTGGATGAGAATCTCTACATTCTCCGCCGTGTTATCCTCAATTTTTTTGATTTTGATTTTGCCCTTGTCATTGGCTTTCAAAACACTATCAATAAGGCTTGAGGTTGT
>Ga0181602_10003018_pt1 | contig 13765 bp, 10 predicted proteins | sample 041ome_14_FD_148640 | JGI IMG/M metagenome (GOLD analysis project Ga0181602, IMG submission 148640) | Coastal salt marsh microbial communities from the Groves Creek Marsh, Skidaway Island, Georgia - 041408US metaG (spades assembly) | ecosystem: Environmental > Aquatic > Marine > Intertidal zone...
CCGACCCGATCGCCACCGGCAACGACCGTCGCGTGGGTGGGTACTCGCCCGAGGAAGCCGAGCACGTGGTCCAACTGATTGCTGTTATTCACCGGACCAACGAGGATGTCATCTTGGTATGGGCTACCAACTTTTGCATCGCGAGCCTGCTGAGCAAGAGCGTCAACAAAATCCTGACGAATCGCCGAGTGGACGAGCACACGAGTTGCTGCTGTGCAGTCTTGACCGGAGTTGAAATATCCGGCGAGAGCGATTGCCTCCGCAGCAGCGGCAATATCGGCGTCATCAAACACGATGACCGGAGCCTTCCCGCCGAGTTCAAGATGAACCCGCTTCAAATCAGCCGAAGCTGCTTGGGCCACCTCGGTACCCGCTCGCACCGAACCGGTCACCGACACCATTGCGGGAGTCGAGTGTTCCACCATCATCCGCCCAGTGTCACGATCACCGCATACGACATTGAAGACCCCGGGCGGAAGGTGCTCGGCCGCTAGTTCGGCCAGCATTGTCGTCGTCACAGGGGTGGTGTCGCTTGGCTTAAGAACGATGGTGTTTCCTGCGGCAAGTGCTGGCGCCAGTTTCCACATTGCCATCATCATCGGGTAGTTCCATGGAGCAACCTGGGCACACACTCCGACGGGTTCTCGCCGAATGATGGACGTCATGTCCTCCATGTATTCAGCCGAGGCCTTTCCTTCAAGATGCCGTGCTGCTCCAGCAAAGAACCGCAATTGGTCAACCATTGGGCCGACCTCCTCGCCTCGGTGAAGGTCGTACGGCTTCCCGCAGTTCTTTGATTCAGCCGCCATGAGATCGTCTCCCGCAGCCTCAACCGCATCGGCGAATTTCAGCAGTGCGAGCGAACGCTGAGACGGAGTTGTTCGCTTCCAACTGCGAAATGCTTCACTCGCAGCTGCCATGGCGCGATCAACATCTGCAGCGCCCGATACAACGGCCTCGCAATACACCTCACCGGTGCTCGGGTCGACGAGATTACTTCGGGCACCAGCAGCCGAATCACACCATTCGCCGTTGATGAAGTTTTTTACCAAAGATTGGTCATTTGCCATAGAGGATATTTAGCACCTGCTGGCACCCTCTCGTACCACTCGGAGAATGAAACGCGTTTCAGTCCTCGCCACCGCTGGATCGGCCCGAAGCCACCTGACTAACCCATCGAGGCCCTCGGAGCCTTCGCACTCGCACTGCAGGGAATAATCGGACGAGCCGGTGACATAAGCGGCAAATGCAATCTCTGGTCGGGTTCGCAGTCGATCTTCGAATTCTTCTGCATGAGCGCCAGCAATGAGACCGACTTCGACAACCGCTCTAGTGGTACGTCCGTATGCCGCCGGATCAACATCAGTTCGATATCCACGGATAATTTCTTCTCGTTCCATCCTGCGAACTCGATCGGCGATCGCCGTTGGGGAAAGGTGGACCTGGGTCGAAAGCTCCGACCACGATACTCGTCCGTTCATTTCCATCTGACGAAGGATTCGAGCGTCAAATTCATCTATTGCACTCATAATCAGTGAGAATACTTGTTTTCCAGCGTGATAACGCCCGGAAGCAATCCAACATTTAGGGCAGAATTCGCTTATGACTTCGGCAACCACACCCGCACTTGGATCGATAGGCGTACCAAAAGAAATCAAAGGTGATGAGCGGCGAGTGGCCCTCACCCCTGATGGTGCTGCTGAACTCGTTCAGATGGGGTGCCAAGTCGTCATCGAACATGACGCAGGTCGTGGTTCTGGATTTTCGGATGAGATGTACATCTCATCCGGGGCACAAATTGTCGCAACGGCAAAAGAGGCTTGGGCCGCAGATCTTGTTCTCAAGGTGAAAGAACCTCAGGAAGCAGAATTCGACTTCCTTCGACCTGACCTCACGTTGTTCACGTACCTACACCTTGCTGCGTATCCGCAAGTTGCGACCGCACTCAAAAATTCTGGGTGCACCGCATTCGCGTACGAAACGGTTACCGACCGAAATGGCGGGCTCCCCCTACTTGCCCCGATGTCCGAGATTGCCGGAAAGCTTGCAACTCAGATGGGCGCCCATCATCTCTCAGCTCACCTCGGAGGGTCAGGCGTGCTTCTGGGCGGAGCACCGGGCGTGGCCCCAGCCTCTGTCGTCATCATTGGCGGAGGCAATGTTGGCTGGGCATCAGCAACAATGGCTCTTGGGCTTGGAGCACAGGTGACCGTGATTGATGCTTCGCTCGATCGGCTTCGATGGATTGATGAGCATTCCTTTGGTCGCCTCATTCACCTCGCCGCAAACCGTTCGACAATCGCTCGGAGTGTTGCGCAAGCCGATCTCGTCATCGGAGCGGTTCTCGTCGCAGGCGATAAAGCTCCAATAGTCGTGAGCGAGGAAATGATCACGACCATGCGCGCAGGATCCGTCATCGTCGATGTCGCAATTGATCAAGGTGGCTGCATCGAGACATCTAAAGAAACAACCCACGCAAATCCAACGAGGGAGATACATGGCGTTCTTCACTACGCCGTCGGCAATATGCCCGGTGCGGTACCGCAGACGTCAACCTTGGCACTCACCAACGCAACGCTCCCCCGAATTGCAAAATTGGCACAGCATGGCCTCTCCGTCGTTGATGTCGATCCGCACATGGCTGAGGGCCTCAACGTTCAGGCCGGCGAAATAGTCAACGAGACTGTTGCGCAATCTTTGGTGTAAGCCCGAATAGCCGATCGGTTTGCCCTACTGACGTTCAAGAAGAACCCATGTAAATGCCTGAGATACTCCCCATGGAGTCTCGTGAACTTCAGAAAGACTTCTGACAAGCTGAAACTGCGGGTGGAAGATCGCCGAAAGGTCCTCAGCTGAATAACCGGACACATCTAACCCAGAACACTGAGCAGGGCCCTCTGGAGCAAAGACCCCCATAAGCAAGTGTCCTCCTGAGCGCACTGCCGTCGAGGCCACCTCGACGTAACGAGCTCGTTCAGATTCACTCAGGAAGTGAAACACCGCCCGATCGTGCCACACATCGAATAAGCGGCTTGCTCGCCAGGTACAAATATCGCCCGTCACCAAATCGATGCCAACACAACGTGCGCTCAAACGACGACAAGCCTCTTCGAGTGCTGCCTTAGACAGATCAACCAGAGTTATGTGGTTCCACCCATCATCGATGAGATGGTCAACCAATTGCGAGTTTCCTGCACCAACATCAACGACGGAGGTGCGCCCTTGACGAGCGCCGAGCAGTTCGAGCGACACAGAGGGGACTCGCTGAGTCCACGAAAGCTCGCTGGATTCTTTGGACCGATAGATTGTGTCCCAATACCGAGCCATCTCCACGAAGACACGCTACGCGAAACGCAACCACTTGTCCTGGGTCACGGTCGAGGAACACGTGAATAGATGCTGACTTTTCAAAGAACCCTGTCGAAGAGCCGAACCTCCTCCGAGATAATCCAGCACTAGGGTGGTTGCATGGCTTTACGTTTGGCATACGGAGTTGGTTACTGGTCTGCAGGCCCCCCGCGCGGGGCGCTTGACAGCATCATTGAGGCTGAGAAACTTGGATTTGAGTCAGTCTGGTCCGCCGAGGCTTACGGCTCGGATGCTCTCACCCCGTTGGCATGGTGGGGCGCCTCAACCTCAAAGATCAAGCTCGGCACAGGCATCATTCAGATGTCGGCGAGAACGCCATCGGCAACTGCGATGGCAGCGATGACTCTTGACCACCTCTCCAACGGAAGATTCATACTGGGGCTGGGCGTTTCGGGACCACAAGTTGTCGAGGGGTGGTACGGCGAGCCTTATGCACGACCGCTTCAGCGCACACGAGAATATGTATCGATCATTCGATCAATTCTCAAGCGCGATCAACCTGTGAGCCATGCCGGAAATCAATACCGCCTGCCCTACGACGGTGAGGATGCAAGTGGGCTTGGCAAACCTCTGAAGTCAACTGTTCATCCCCTCAGGAATGACATCCCGATCTACCTTGGTGCCGAGGGTCCTAAAAACGTGTCGCTTGCGGCAGAAATCTGTGATGGTTGGCTACCACTATTTTTCTCACCATCTGAAAACGATTTTTATCTCTCCTGCCTCAACGAGGGCTTTTCCAAGTCAGGCGATAGCACGAAATCAGCAGATTTCGAAGTCGTTGCACCCGTTACCGTTATTCCAGGTGATGACGTCGAGGCTTGCGCCGACATGGTTCGTCCAATGCTCGCTCTCTACGCCGGTGGCATGGGCGCTAGAGGTGCGAACTTTCACTTCGACGTGTTCGCGCGAATGGGTTACGAGGACGTCGCTCTCAAAGTTCAAGATCTTTACTTACAGGGCAAGAAGGAGGAAGCTGCGGCAGCCATTCCTCTGAAAATGGTTGAGGATGTTGCGCTCGTCGGGCCAGCCGAGAAGATCAGAGAAGAACTCGACCGCTGGAATGACACTGTGCTCACCACTTTGCTGTTGTCAGGCCCAACTTCCATGCTGAGGCGATACGTCGACATCCTGTCCTAGTCGGTCGCAATTTCATCTATCCACAGCCGAAGTAAGAGCGAAACCATGTCACAAACCGCTCTCATCGCATGACATTCCAGTAGGTTTGCTCTGCCCCCATGAGTTCATCTACTTCCACCATGCCCCGCCCAGGTACTGCGCGTTCTGCGCTACAGCACCGTCACTTCAGGGTTCTATTCATAGGTGCATCGTTATCGAACGTTGGGACTTGGATGCAGAATTTCATGCTCCCTGCCTACCTGGACGTCCGCACGGGATCGGCCGCATTTGTAGGACTTCTGATCTTCGCCCAGCTCGGTCCGATGCTCTTTGGCTCTGTTCCTGCCGGTGTACTTGCCGATCGCGTGAATCGAACGCACCTCATTCTCGGGATGCAAGCATCGATGATGGCGATGTCGGTTGTGATGGGTGGACTTGCGAAGTGGCATGCGCCGGTATGGACAATCTTCGCCACCCAATTAGCGATCGGCGTTGCGAATACAGTTCAGGCGCCAGCATTTAATGCCAGCCTCCCAACACTGGTTCCGCGGGAAGACATCGGTGGAGCGGTCAGCTTGAACTCTGCGATGATCAACGGAAGCAGAATTGCTGGACCATCTCTTGCAGCGTTCCTCGGATGGGTTGGCCTCGATCTCTGGCAATTGTTCATCATCAATGCTGCTACTTACTCATTCGTGATGATTCCGCTCGCTAAAAATCATCTCCCATCAGTAAAAGGAATGAACACCGCAAAAGGTTGGCGAGCACTCACCACAGGCGTCGGGCTTGCAAGGCGACGTCGTGTGCTGCTCGTGCTCCTGCGCTCAATGTTTATTTTCTCGATTATCAGCCTTCCCTACATCGGCCTATTTCCATCGGTGGCCCGTCTCAACCTGGGACTTGCTGCTGACAGCGGCTCTTACAAAATTCTGTACATCGTTTGGGGGCTCGGAGCATTTCTCGGTGCGCTTTCTGTCGGCACAGTGTTTTCCGAGATGGAGCGACCAGTGCTCATCAGGTGGAGCTTCCAACTCTTCGCCGTGTTCCTCCTACTCTTTGCCATTACGAGCAATTTCAACCTGGCATTGCCGGTGGCGTTCATGCTTGGAGCGGTGTATTTCCTGCTGGCAACCGCCATGATGACGGAACTTCAACACAATCTCACCGACGGTGAGAGGGCATCGATCATGCCCCTTTGGTTCATGTCGTTTGGAGGGTCGATACCAATTGGCAACCTGCTCGGAGGACCAATCATGGATGCCGTCGGAGCTCGGTGGGTTCTCGCCGTTGGTGCGATAGCTGCTTCACTCAACGGCGTCCTGTCAGATCTTGGTCGCCTTACGGAGGATGATTTCCTTGATGGCGAACCGACATCAATTCCAGAGACGGGACCAAGTCGTCTTCACTGAGATTTCAGTAACTCTTCGACAACTCGTTCAAGGCCCACAACTCGACTACCTTTCACCAGCACTGCAGCCGATCCGGCTGCCAGCGCATCGGTAAGAACCCGCGGGACCTGCCGAGTGCCAGGAATTCCGTAGAGATCGGTGTCAATCGCAACAATTTGAATGTCGAGTTCGGATGCAATTTCTGCCACTAAGCGATGTGCCTGTTGAGGTTGATCGACCTCTGCCATTTCGCCGAGCACTGCAATTCTCTTCGACACGGGTAAATCGGAGAGTGTCCTCAACGCAGCAATCACCGATGTCGGATTCGCGTTATAACAGTCATCGATAACTACCGACCCTGAGTCAAGTTGGTGAATCACCATTCGGTGGTCTTCGGCCGCAACGGACTCAATACCGACGACAACATCTTCTAAAGCGACGTTGAGAGCCCCGCCAACTGCAATTGCTGCAAGGGCATTTTGCACCATGTGAAACCCAGGAATCCGAAGTGCGACCTCCCCGCTCCCCCACGGCGACGAGAAGCCAAATTGATATCTACCGACTTCGTCCATCGCCGAGTGGCTAATAGAGACATCCCCTGTGGACCCGTACATGAGTACCGAGCCGGCCGTAAGACTCGACATCGCACGAACGCGTTCATCATCCGCATTGAGCACCGCTATCCCATCGGAAGAAATAGCCTGCACAAGCTCTGATTTCGCTCGCGCTACCCCGTCGATGCCTCCCAGCCGAGCGGTGTGAGCCTCACCAACTGCGGTGACCACACCAATTGTCGGCCTCGCAATTGTGCAGAGACTTGAAATCTCGCCGAATCCTCGCATTCCCATCTCGACAACTACTACTTGCGATTCGGGCAGTGCATTAATCAATGTGAACGGAACACCCTGCTCGTTATTAAAACTTTTCGGACTCGACGAGACCACTGTTGACGACACGGCGCCGGCAATCAGGTTTTTTGTTGACGTCTTGCCCACACTTCCAGTTACACCAACAACTGCGGCATCTGTAAGCACCGTCGAGCGAATCGTTTTCGCGAGCGTCGAGAACGCTCGCATTGTCTCATCGACCTCGATAAGAGTCCCTGACACCCCGGAAATCCGACGTGACACAAGTGCGCACGTGGCGCCCATAGAGAATGCATGAGCAACGAAATCGTGTCCATCTCGCTCTGCCTCAATCGCTATGAACAGCCGACCGTGAACGTCGCTTCTCGAATCGAATTGGACGCCGTCAACAATGACATCCTCACCAACTAACCGTCCGCCCACAATCTCCGCAATATGTGATGCCTTCAACTGCACAACTAAGGACAGTACCGTGATGACTGTGACCAATCTTCGCACCAGAGTCGTTGTCGTCTTCGGAGGACAATCTGCTGAGCATGATGTGAGTTGCACCACGGCCTGGCACGTAACATCCGCAATCGATCGAGCTACGTATGACGTCAGTCTGCTTGGGATTACTCGTGACGGCCTTTGGAACGTCGTTTCCGACCCATTCGAGAACCAAACAGCCGATGCGTCCGATGCTGGCCTCTTGTCTCCCGAGGGCCTACCGTCAAACCCTTTTGAGTTCTTGAACCACCTGAACAACGCCTCAAACGCACCAATTGTCGTGCTTCCGATGTTGCACGGCCCGCTCGGAGAAGACGGCACAATTCAGGGCCTTCTTGAGGTTATTGATGTGCCATATGTCGGATCAGGAGTCCTTGGCTCGGCGGCAGCAATGGATAAGTCATTTGCCAAAACAATGATCACCGCTGCGGGCATTGCTGCACCCCGACACATCACAATGAAGAATCCAGTGTTGACTGATCTCACCGATATCGGTGACCGAGTCGCCGACGAACTTGGATTTCCGTGTTTTGTGAAACCAGCAAATATGGGCTCATCAGTTGGGGTCTCACGAGTTGATCAGCCCGAACTGCTCTCAGCTGCGATTTCTGAGGCGTTGTCGTTTGATTCCACCATTCTCATTGAGGAAGCAATTCATGGCCGGGAGATCGAGGTTGCAATCCTAGGAAATGACGACCCAATCGCATTCGCTCCTGGTGAGGTGATTCCGGCCGATGCGTTCTACTCATACGCAGACAAATATCTCGACGGAAACTCAACCGTCCAGATTCCCGCAGACCTCCCTCCGCACGTCGCGGACAATATGTGTGAACTTGCGATCAAGGCGTTCGAGACTCTCGGGTGCTCAGGGCTCGCTCGTTGTGATTTCTTCTACGAAGAACCAGGACGAGGCATCCTCTTCAACGAGATCAACACGATGCCCGGATTTACACCGATTTCGATGTATCCAAAAATGGTGACTGCCAGCGGGATGTCGTACTCCTCACTCGTTGACCGCTTGATTGAACTCGCACTTGAACGACACTCTGCGCGGGTGCGAAATACAAGCCGGTCGGCAACCTAACTGCTGTTCGTCGGCGTCAGCGCAGCACGAACAAACCCTCGTAACTCTCGTCGAACCTGACGCAGTCCAGCCGAGTTCGCTTTCCATCCAAACGTCTCTAACACAATCGGTTCTGTTCCAGTACCTGACACGGTCGAATACAAGATTCCTGCGAGCAACATTGGATCACAGGTTCGTAGCCGGCCGTTCGCCATCTCTGCCGTTAAATAGGCAACGCAACGATCAACAACAACAGCGAGTCTGGATCGAAGATGATTGATGTGGTGATCCTCGAGCCGAATTACCTCTCGAATTAATCCGAGGAGAGCTGGACGACGCACCACCGGTCGAAAGACCGCACATACAACAGCATCAACTCGCTCTAACGGGTCGTCGCCGCGTGAGCGAATTGCGGCCTCGACGACGATGAGCAATTCGTCGGCGGCATGATCGAGCACGGCATCAATGAGTCCGCTGCGCGACTTAAACCAGTAGAGAACCGTTTGCTTTCGTACACCAACTTCGTCGGCGATGTCGTCAAGTGACACCGCTCCGAAGCCTCGCGTGCCAAACAAGTCGAGGGCAGTGTCGAGAATTCGCACGCGTGTCGATCTGCTCACCACATGGCAGTTGTAGCACGTTTGTCTACCAAATGGTAGAGACGTGATAGAAATACAGATGTGATTGCACAGTCACTATCGAAGAGGCGCATCGCGATAACGGGGTCAACGGGGTTCGTTGGCACTGCCCTGGTTGAGCGGCTCTTGCGCGGAGTCCCTGATTGCGAACTCATTCTTCTCGTACGCAATGGCCGGAGGACACCCGCCGCCCGTCGAACCACGCGTGAAATTCTCGCCAACGATGCATTTGACAGGCTTCGAGAAACCCACGAGAACTCTGACGAGTCGTTTGAAGACATGTGCGCTCGACGCATCACCACGATCGCAGGAGACGTGAGTGCCGATGGTCTTGGGTTGTCTGATGAAGACCGCCTCATCTTCTCGACTGCCGACACGGTGATTCACTCAGCGGCGACTGTTTCATTCGACTCTCCGCTCGACCAGGCAGTTGAAATCAACCTTCTTGGCCCTGTGCGTATCGCCGAACTATGTAATGAGTTGGGCATCACCCCCCACCTTGTCGCTGTATCAACCTGTTACGTCGCAGGTAACCGTCGTGGCACAGCCCCAGAGGAACTGGTCTCAGAAGGGCCTTTCGCAATCGGTCTCGACTGGAGATCTGAAGTTGCCTCGGCCCGCCGACTAAAGGGCGACACCGAAGCGGCCTCACGCCAGCCAGACCGTCTGAGCGAATTTCGTAAACGAGCCCGTAGCGAGCTCGGAGCAGCTGGCGCTCCAGCGCTTGCAGCAAAGACCGAACAACTCCGGGAACGTTGGGTACGAGACCAACTCGTGGATGCGGGTCGTGCTCGAGCCGCATCAGTAGGTTGGCCCGATGCCTACGCCTTCACGAAGGCGATGGGCGAACAGGCCCTCACGGAATCAAAGGGCAATGTTCCGATCTCGATTGTTCGGCCGTCGATTATCGAATCAGCGTGGGCAGAACCTCGGCCGGGCTGGATCCGTGGATTCCGAATGGCAGAGCCTGTCATCATCAGTTATGCCCGCGGTTTACTGAAAGAGTTCCCGGGGGTACCTGAAGGGACAATCGACGTCATTCCCGTCGACATTGTTGTTGCTTCGATCATTGCTGTCGCCGCTGCAGGACCAGATAAGGCGCCATTCATCACGCAAGTTGCATCGGGAGGCATCAATCCACTTCGTTATCGCACGTTGGTGAACCACGTCAGCAGCTGGTTCACCGAGAACCCGCTATACGACAATGATGGACAGCCAATCCTGGTACCCGAGTGGCGTTTCCCCGGTAGGGGCAAAGTCCAGAGTCAGTTGTCACGTGCCAAAACAGCGATCGAACGGGTCGAAAGCACGATGCAAATGCTTCCGCTCCGCGGACGGCAGGCCGAGTTTGCCGCAACTCTAGAAACCCGCCGCCTCGAGGTAGAGCGGGCGCTCGAATACGTCGAACTCTACGGCCTCTACACCGAATGTGAGGCGATCTACCAGGTCGACAATCTCATGTCACTGTGGAACGACTTGCCGACTGCTGATCAAGATGCGTTCTGCTTCGATCCGCGAGTCGTCGACTGGACGCATTACGTCCACAACATTCACTTGCCGTCAATCATTGAACACGCTCGAGTCAAGAGCACCCCTGGCAAGGTGAAAACCACCGACCGCATGACGCGACTGCGCTCCCAGGTTCTCGATCCGAAACGTCAGGTCGCGGCGTTCGACCTTGAGAACACGTTGATCGCATCGAACGTGGTTGAGAGCTATTCATGGCTTGCGACTCGTCGTTTAGACGGTCGTGAGAGGTTGAAGTATGTGACTCGAACACTCGCCGAAGCGCCGGGACTATTGCGAATGGATCGCCGAGACCGAACTGACTTCCTTCGGCACTTCTACCGACGGTATGCGGATGCACCGCTTGAGCAAATAGAGACCGATGTTGATGCCATGTTGACTGGCCTCATTCTCTCGAAGTGTTTCCCAGAGGGCATTCGTCGAGTTCGTGCGCACCGAGCAGCCGGTCATCGCACCGTCCTTATAACTGGTGCCCTCTCATTCAACGTCGCAGGGTTGCGGCCTCTGTTTGACGAAATTGTTGCTGCTGAGATGACGGTTCGACCGGACGGCACCCTCTCAGGCGAGATGAACAGCGTTCCGCCCACAGGCGAGGCTCGTGCTCAGATTCTTGCCGAGTACTGCGAGGCTGAGAATTTGCGACTTGAAGAATGTGTGGCCTACGCAGACTCTTCATCTGACCTACCTCTCTTCGAAGCAGTCGGTTTTCCCGTTGCGGTGAACCCTGAAACTCGATTGGCCTCGATTGCCCGTAAACGAGGGTGGCTGGTCGAGCACTGGTCCAAAGCAAGAGGCGGACCTCGAACACTTCTACCAATTGGACCGATCCTGTCGGAACGTGAGCAGCGAAGGCAGTTTCGGTGAAGGCGCTACAAGTACGACACAATGTGCGTCGCTTGGGCGCGGCCCGTCTGCTATCCGTGACGAGCCCAAAGACATCCGCTCGAATCGCGCCAGTCGACCTCAGAAACGTTGACGATCCTGCTGAACCGAGTGGCGCAGGATGGGTCAAGGTCCGTACCCGGCTCGCGGGCATCTGTGGTTCGGATCTCGCTCTCATCGATGGACACGCCTCCACCTACTTTGAAGACTTCGTGTCATTTCCGTTCGTTCCAGGACATGAAATTGTGGGCGAACTCGAGACCGGCGAACGGGTTGTCATCGAACCAGTTCTTGGTCACGCCGCAAGAGGTTCCGTGCCACCATGGGATGGTGCCGCCCCGGCAGATGGCGATGACTACGCCCATCTCGTTCGAGGTCATCTAAAGCCTGGTATTCAAACCGGATTCTGCTGCTCCACCGGTGGCGGCTGGGCACCATGGTTCTGGGCGCACGAGTCACAACTCCACTCCGTGCCGACCGAGATGAGTGATGAGCGTGCAGTACTTGTCGAGCCCCTCGCTGGTTCGGTGCACGCAGCGCTGATGGCGGTGCAGCACACGAACCATCATCTCACCGACACAGAGTCTCCGATTGTTGCCGTATTAGGTGCTGGAACGATGGGTCTCGGCGCAATAGCCGCTGTTCGTGGCGCTGTTCCTAACGCTCGAATTGTTGCCGGGGCTCGTTACCCCCATCAAATGAGGTTTGCGAAGGGCTTCGGAGCTGACGTCGTTGCCCCGGGAGACGAAGTGTTGCGGGCCGTTCGGAGGATGTCGGGTGCGCACCGAATCGGAGCAGGTCTGTCATCGGGAGCTCACGCAACGATTAACGCTGTTGGCGACAGTGCATCACTTGCATTGTCCATCAATATCACCCGACCGAGAGGCGCAACGGTGCTGCTCGGAATGCCTGGGGAAAGCAAACTCGACCTCACCCCGCTATGGCACCGTGAGGTCGCTCTCCTTGGCGCATACACATATGGCACCGAACAGATTGAGGGCAACGACGTCAGAACCTTCGATCTTGCGATGACCCTTGCCAACAGAATCGAGGCAGAGCGTCTACTTTCTGCCACCTATCGCCTCGACCAGCATGTCGAGGCTCTTGCACACGCGGCGTCAGCAGGGCGTCGCGGTGCAGTCAAAATCGCGTTTGATGTGAGAGAGGACCAGTAATGCCACGTCCAGGATTCGTCTTAGATGTTGATCGCTCAACGCCGCCAATGCTGTTTTGGCATGGCGAGAAATTCAGCTTGGAGCGCCTACCTGCCGATCGAAGCAGAGTGATCTACCCTGCCGAATCATTCCCAGGTTTGACTGACCCGCAGGCTGCGATCCGAGATGCTCTTGAACATCCACTCGACATGGATCCGTTGCGAGCCCTACTTCATGCCGACATGAAGCTCACGATCTGTTTCGATGACGCGAGTCTTTCTCTTCCAAAGATGCGGCGTCCCGATTCTCGGCAACGAATTATCGAAGCAGTTCTTGACCTCGCAGCAGAGGCAGGGGTCGATGATGTTCACATCATCGCTGCTCTCGGACTGCATCGACGGATGCACGACTACGAATTGCGTCATGTGCTCGGAAACCGTATTTTCGACGCCTTCGCGCCGAACGGCACCTTGTACCAACATGATGCTGAGGATCCCGAAAACCTGACAGTTCTTGGTGAGACCGATCACGGCGAGGTTCTTGAAATCAACAAGCGTGTCGCAGATTCTGATCTCGTCGTGTACGCCAATGTGAATCAGGTAGCGATGGATGGCGGCTGGAAATCGCTGGTCACAGGGGTGGCCTCGTATCGATGCCTGAGCCATCACCACAATCCGGAATCGTTGCAGAACACGCGCAGCCTGATGGATCGTCATCATTCAGCACTACATCACTCCATTTGGCGTCTTGGGAAAGTGCTTCGCGATAACGGTCCGAAGGTATTCCAAATCGAATCGACGATTAACACTGATGCGTTCCCGTCTCCATTCGAGTTTCTTTCTAAACGAGAGTGGGAATGGACTGCTCGCGATCGAATGACCTATCTCGCAACTGCGAAAACCCTCGATCGTCTCCCCCGTCGTGCCGCACGCAAGATCTTCCACGGAATCGAAGCGCCGTACGCGATGACCGGTGTGTACGCAGGTTTCACTGAAAGTGTGCATGAGCGCACTCTCGAAGATGTGTATCGCCAGCACATCGTTGAGGTTGAGGGGCAGACCGACATCCTCACGCTCGGAGTACCCTTCATCAGTCCGTATAACCCTGAATCGATCATGAATCCGATTCTGGTGATGTGCATGGGGTTGGGGTACATGTTCAACATGTACCGGAACAAACCGCTTGTTCGTGAAGGTGGTGTCATCATCATGACCCACCCGACGTATCGCGACTTCCATCCGGTTCATCACCCGAGCTACATCGACTTTTTCGA
>Ga0181602_10003041_pt1 | contig 13720 bp, 10 predicted proteins | sample 041ome_14_FD_148640 | JGI IMG/M metagenome (GOLD analysis project Ga0181602, IMG submission 148640) | Coastal salt marsh microbial communities from the Groves Creek Marsh, Skidaway Island, Georgia - 041408US metaG (spades assembly) | ecosystem: Environmental > Aquatic > Marine > Intertidal zone...
CACGGGAGCATCTAGTGGAATTGGCAGATCGCTAGCCTTAAAGGCTGCAATAAAAGGCTACAACGTTGGAGTAATCGCCAGAAATAAACAGGCGCTCGAAGCCCTAAAAAATGAGGTTATCGAAAGCTACAACATAGATTTTCATTATCACATTGGAGATGTCAGCAAAGAGGAGGATTGTCGTGCCTTTATAAATGGTTGTATAGACAAATTTGGAAGAATCGATTTCCTGTTTAATAATGCCGGCATCAGTATGCGTGGAATATTCGCGGATACAGACTTAAATGTGATTAAACAGTTAATGAATGTGAATTTTTGGGGATCGGTATATTGCACCAAATATGCTCTCCCGGAGCTTTTGAAAACCCAAGGTAGTGTTGTTGGCATTTCTTCCATTGCAGGGTTTAAAGGACTTCCTGCTAGAACAGGTTACTCAGCGAGTAAATTTGCCATGCAAGGATTTCTAGAAAGTTTAAGAAATGAAAATCTAAAAACTGGATTACATGTGCTGATTGCTTGTCCAGGCTACACTGAGTCCAACATTCGCAAAACCGCTTTGAATCCGGAAGGTAAAGCACAAGGAGAAACCCCCCTGAATGAAGAAAAATTGATGAGTGCTGATGATGTAGCCGAAAGTATTTGGAACGCTACATTAAAACGGCGGCTATATTTAATACTCACGGCACAGGGAAAAGCAGCAGTATGGATCAATAAACTATTCCCAAAATTGGCGGATAAACTCACCTACAACGTGATAAAAAAAGAGCCTAATTCCCCATTCCAATAGTCATGAATTTTAACGAAATCCTTACTGTCTTTTTCACGCTTTTTGCTGTGATTGATATCCTTGGTTCCATTCCTATCTTGGTTACACTCAAGGAAAAGATCCCAGATATACATCCTGGTAAAGTGACCTTAGCCTCATGCATATTTATGGTTTGCTTTTTATTTCTTGGGGAATATTTCCTTCAGTATTTGGGAATAGATTTAAGCTCGTTTGCCCTTGCCGGAAGCATCGTGATGTTCATCCTCGCTTTAGAAATGGTATTGGGAATCGATATTTTTAGAACAGACCCAGAAACATCTGCGGGAAGTATTGTACCCGTCGCATTTCCTATCATTGCAGGTTCAGGGACGCTAACCACGATTTTATCATTAAAGGCGATATACGATAAAAGCACCATTCTAGTAGCCATACTAATGAATATTGCCGTTGTCTTCATCGTGTTGAACGCCACCAAATTTTTTGAAAGGAAAATTGGGAAAAATGGGATGATGGTATTAAGAAAGTTCTTCGGAGTAATCCTATTGGCAATTGCTGTAAAACTGTTTAAAACCAATCTTTAAAATACGGATTGATAAATCTCAACCGCGGAATTCATCATGGATTCGATGGTGCATTTTCTTAAGATTTGAGAATAATCCACCTTCGTTTCTCGTGGCTGCCATTGTTTAAGGGTATCCGCCCAGCTGTCAATGGAATCAGCATCCACATAAGAATCGGCTAATCCTTCACTTATCTCGCGAAAAATAGGAGTATCTGAAACAATCATAGGAAGACCAATAGCGGCGGCCTCCAATAATGGTATACCAAATCCTTCTTGCTTACTTGGATACACAAAGCCCGACGCGGACGCCAGATAACCATATAATTCATCATTTTGGACATCCGATAAAATTTTCACCCTATTCTCAGCTTGTTTTTCTTTTATCAGCTTTTCAATTTTGGATTTTGACTTACCATTTCCAATTAAAACAAGAGAGTAATCCACCTCGGATGCAACTTTTATAAATGCTTGAACCAATACTTCGTGGTTCTTTCTCTCGTTAAAACTAGAGTGGTATATAACGTATGGATTGGTTTTATCCACTGCTCGATTTATTTGAGTGAGTTGCGGATCTATCGACTGATAAACGACCTGAACTTTCTCAGGCAAAACGTCATAGTATTTTACTAGCTGTGCTTTTGTTGTTTCACTCGTGGCTATTACGATTTGGCTATGATCACAGGCATATTTTGTTTTCCAATTATAGAACTGTCGATCACCCCAAGCATAATAAGATGGAAACTCCTTAAAAATCACATCATGCACAGTGCAAACCCTAGGGATTTTCATCTTTCCCCTCGGTATTTCATTGGAAAGTCCGTGAAAAATTTGGCAGCCATCTTTTTCCGCTTGATATCCCATTTGATAGGTACGCCAATACGATGGGGCCACCCCTTTTTTAGGGATATGAATCGGGTACCTGCTTGATTCAGCCAACTTTGGGCTGTAAAGATGGATATCAAATATCTCTGATTTTGAAATGGCTTCGACCCACTGTCGAGAGTAATTGCCTAACCCGGTTTGGTTAAACAACAACCTTTTTGCATCGAAACCAATCTTGATCATGTTTTAAACGGCAACATTAAAGTCCCTCAACGCATCATTTAATGATGTTTTGGTATCGGTACTTTCTTTTCTTTGGCCAATTATCAAAGCAACAGGAACATAAAAATCTCCGCCGGGGAATTCTTTCTTAATATTCCCGGGAATAACCACACTTCTTGGAGGAATAATACCTCTTGGTAATTCCTCGCCTGTTTGGGCATCCATAATTTTCGTACTCATGGTAAGTGTCAATCCAGCGCCCAACACCGCTTCTTTACCCACATGAACTCCCTCAACCACAATACATCTGCTTCCAATGAAAGCGCCGTCCTCAATAATTACAGGTGCTGCTTGCACAGGCTCTAATACGCCCCCTATTCCAACACCTCCACTCAGATGAACATTCTTTCCAATTTGAGCACAACTTCCAACCGTTGCCCAGGTATCTACCATGGTTCCGCTGTCTACATACGCGCCAATATTCACATAAGATGGCATCATAACAACACCTGGAGCAATGTACGATCCATGACGTGAAACAGCATGTGGCACAACCCTAATGCCCAATTCTTCATAATTTGATTTTAATGGCATTTTATCGTGAAATTCCATTGGACCCGCATGAGTCGTGGACATTTTCCTTGTTGGGAAATATAGAATCACTGCTTTTTTGATCCAATCGTTCACCTGCCATTCTTCTCCCACTGGTTCTGCTACCCTAATCTTACCTTTATCCAAGGCCTCAACGATTTCTTCAATCATTTTGACATTAGGATCGTCCTTTAAAAGCTCGCGGTTTTCCCAAATTTCTTCTATACGTTCTTTGTAGTTTTCCATTATTTGTAAATTGCAACAAAATTGCAAAACATTTCCCTTAAACACGAATATGAAAGTTACTAAATCCATCCTTTTTTTAGGAATCGCTATTTGCCATATAACAGGCCTGTCTGCGCAACGATCTTTGGCCGTTTATCCCGATCAAAGTGGTGAAAAAGAATTAGAAATTGGGGATTGTTTTGGACTTAAAACATATGCTGGTCATTCTCAGTTTATTGATTTTGGTTCAAAAGATGCATTGTTCAAACGTTATTTTTATAACCGTCCAGATAAGGGTAGACATATTTATAAGTTCTCCATTCAAAATCCGACTGAAGATGTGATATGGTACCATACGGACTCGTTAAAGTCTGGTTGGGAAAGTGCTTTATCTGCGTCTAAAGAGAAACGTGCTCCTACTCCTATCATTTTTTCAAACCCTCATTTCATTGATGAAAATCACGGATGGATAGAATCAATGGGAGTAGTTGCAGAATTCAAACGTCATAGAGATGGCAGCATTGATTTCCATATGGATTATGGATATCCTAGCGATAACCAAGCGAGCTCAACCGTTGAACAACCTTCTGCTTGCATCATTCCTTGGGGAAAAACCACCAAGAAAATCACTGCATATGTCCAAAACGACAACCTCTTCATTCAGTCAAAAAACAACCTAAAACAAATCACCACTGATGGAGGAAATGGAATTGTATACGGTCAAACGGTTCACCGCAGTGAGTTTGGAATTACAGGAGGGTTATTCTGGAGTCCCAAAGGAAATAAACTAGCATTCTATCGCAAAGACGAAAAAAGGGTAAAGGACTATCCTATTTTTACAATCACTGAGCGACCAGCAAAAGCGAAATCCTTCAAATACCCCATGGCGGGCGACAGCAGCCACACCGTAAAAATTGGAGTTACAGACGAATCGGGGAATATTGTATATCTACAAACAGAAGGGCCTTATGATCAATATCTAACCAATATTGCTTGGTCTCCGGATGAGAAATCCATCTACCTCGCATGGGTGAATAGAGACCAAAATAAAATGGAACTCAGAAAATACAGCAGCCAAACAGGTGCCTTTGAAGGGTTATTATTCTCAGAGGAACATGAAAAATATGTTGAGCCTGAGCATCCTGTCGTATTTCTGCCCAATGACAACGAGCGTTTTATTTGGCAGAGTGAACGAGATGGGTTCAATCATCTGTATCTATATAACCAAGGGACACTAAGCCAACTCACTAAGGGCAATTATATCATCACTGAATTCCTTGGTTTTGATAAATCTGGAAAGTACTTATTAGCGAACTCGACTTTAGAAGGGGCTGAAGGAAACGCATTGGAGCGCACACCCATCCTCGTTCGGTTAAGCGATGGAAGTATTACCGAATTGGCTGCTGGATACGGAATGACAGACTGCCAGTGGAATAAAGAGAGTGGCTTATTGATCGTTGGCTTAAGTAATTTAAATATGCCCTACAACTCCTACTCTATTGATGTCAACCAAGTCATCAAGTTTATTGATAAAGGAGGAGAAGCAAACCCAATCCTCTTGGAGGAAATTGAAAGTCCAATCAAGGATTATAACATTGGCTTAATTACATTAAATACCATTCAAAATGACGGGATTGATTTGTATACACGTACCTTTTTCCCTCCAGATTTTGATCCCACAAAAAAGTATCCTGTAGTCGTTTATGTATACGGTGGCCCTCACGCCCAAATGATACAAAATCGATGGCTGGGTGGAGGTAATATGTGGATGGCATACATGGCTTCAAAAGGATACATCGTTTTCACTTTGGACAACCGAGGGTCTGCAAATCGCGGTTTCAACTTTGAAAATGCCGTTCATCGTCAACTTGGAACACTTGAAATGAGTGATCAACTAGCCGGAGTTAATTATCTTAAATCATTGCAATACGTAGATTCAACCAGAATTGGTGTTCACGGATGGAGTTTTGGAGGATTTATGACGACCAGTTTAATGACCCGCTCACCAGGTGTATATAAAGTAGGTGTCGCTGGTGGGCCAGTAATTGATTGGAAATACTATGAAATCATGTATACCGAACGGTATATGGATCGACCTGATGAAAACCCAGAAGGATACAAACTAAATAGCTTACTTCAATATGCACCGAATTTAGAAGGCCGATTACTTATGATACACGGTGCAGATGATAATGTGGTCGTATGGCAACACAGCATGTTGTTCCTTGAGAAATCAATTAAAGCTAGTAATGCCAACCTAGATTATTTGGTTTATCCTGGTCACGAACACAACGTAAGAGGAAGAGATCGTATTCACTTGTACAAAAAAGTTAGTCAGTATTTCTTTGATCATTTGTAAAAAAGATTTTGGGTTTGGTAGCAGAGCATAGAATTGAGTTAGTAGAATGCCCAAGAGATGCCATACAAGGCATCAAACATTTCATACCCACCAAAACAAAAATCGAATATATCAATAAGCTGTTAACCTGCGGTTTTGATGTACTAGATTGCGGAAGCTTTGTTCATCCATCTGCAGTTCCTCAAATGGCCGATACGGCTGATGTAATAAGGGGCTTAGATCACAAAGAATCTTCTACGGAGTTATTGGTTATTGTAGCCAATGAACGTGGAGCCATTAGAGCCGCTGCATTTGATAGAATTAAATACTTGGGATATCCGTTTTCATTAAGTGAGCAGTTTCAAAAGAGAAATACAAATTCCAGTAGAGAAGATGCGTTTCGCAGGCTTGAGAAGATACAAGATATCGCCCGTGTTTCCGGTAAAAAGGTAGTAGCCTACATTAGCATGGCATTTGGCAATCCTTACGGAGAGGAATACAAAGCAGAATGGGTGATTGAATGGGCTAAACGAATACATGGTTTGGGGATTGATATCATCAGTTTAGCGGATACCACCTCCCAAGCGAATTCCACGATCATACAGCAACTATTCCATGAAATGAATGTAGAACTGCCTGATGTAACGACAGGTGCGCATTTTCATGCATCGCCTTTTGATTATAAAGATAAAATTGAGGCCGCTTTGCGTGCAGGATGCAGGAGGTTTGATTCTGCTCTATTGGGATATGGGGGATGCCCATTTGCAAAAGATGATATGGTTGGGAATGTGCCTACTGAGGGCTTGCTTGATGTTTTAAAGTCTAACGGCTTCAAAACGTCTGCAAGAATCAACAAAGAAATAATAGAATTGGCATCTCAGACCTATAACGGCTGATCGCCTAGCTTCGATAACGAAGTAAATCAATAATGGTGTCCAGCTTTTGCATCAGGATATCGTTGTAATCACTCTCCTTTGCACGAATCACAACAGATGAAGGATTTTGTAACTCCTCCTCGTTGCCATCACCGATAAACAAATCCATTGGGTTCACCTCTAACACGTTACATATTTTCTCTAAGGTATCAACACGCATAGATTGCTTTTTTAACATGTAATGGAACCCTTGTTCACTCAAACCACAGAGTTTGGCTAACTCTTTGATTGGAATTCTCTTCCCCGCGGCAAGACTTTTAATTTTGTTGTAGTCTAACTTACTCACTTTAAGATGTAATTATTTTACCATATAAAAGAACATAGCAACTGCTACGACACTAAGACGAAGATTTAACGTGTATATTTTACACTCTTTCTAAAAAAAGTTACCTGATACAACTATATTATTGATTAACAAATACTTATACAATATAAAAAATAACAAAAGGAGTTTTATATGACAAAAAAAAGACGCTCGGGAGCGTCTTTTTACTTGATTAAATGTAAGATTAGGGGTTCAAGCGATTCTTTTCTAAAAGCGCATTAATGCTATCCTTGTAATTCTTACCAATAGGTACATCAATACCCCCTTCAAGGTGAACCACTGTATTTTGAATAGATTTAATTTTATCAATGGCAATGATATAGCTTCTGTGAACACGAGTAAATCTTTCGGATGGTAAACCTGCTTCCATATTTCTCATGGTCTGCAAAGTTACGACCCTCCTTTCGGGGCTTATCCAGATTTTCACATAATCGGCAAATGCCTCTACATAGTAGATGTCCTTGTAAAAGATCTTTTTAAATTCACCGTCCACCTTGACATATACATAGTCATCTTCGGTTTCTGCCATTTCATTGGCGGCTTGACGTAACTCCATGTATTCTTCGAGTCGATTAATGGCTTTATTAAAACGATCTGGAGAGATAGGTTTTACCAAATAGTCTAAGGCCTCAAACTCAAATGCTTCGGCGGCATAATCGGGATACGCCGTTGTGAAAATAACCGCGTATGGCATAGGATATTGTCTTTTGATAAACTCTAAGCCTGTTTCACCTGGCATTTGAATATCACAAAATACCACATCGGGTTTCAAGTGTTCTAACTGTTCAGCCAATCCATTGGTAGAACTAAATTTACCTACAACTTCAATTTCTTGATATGCCTTCAGTAGGTTTTCCATTACGCTTAATGCCAATGGTTCGTCGTCGATAATAACTGCTTTCATATTTCTATAGTTTTATAATTAAGTCTACTCGATACACACCATCAGCTGTTGATGATTTGATATCGTGTTGGTTAGGGTATATTAAATTTAGTCGTTTCTTTATGTTCTCGAGGCCAATACCTCCTGTTTCACTATCTCTCTTCGATGGGGAGAATGTATTCTCGATTAGAAAACGAAATCCTGTATCTAAGCTTTTAGCGTGAATACGAATGAATCGTTTTTCTGGAAGGATGTCTTCACTGTGTTTAAATGCATTCTCCACTAATGTTAAAAAAAGCATAGGCTCAACAGGATCGTCTTGAATGGCATCATCAATATCTATATCGATGGTTACTCCCATACCAAGTCTAAGCTTTTCAACAGCTACATAATCTTTAACGTGCTCCATTTCTTTCCGAACGGAAACGTAACCCTCATTACTTTCATACAGGATGTATCTCAAAATATTTGAAAGTCTTAAAACCACTTCCGGAGCTGAGTCGGATTTAGAAAGTGTTAAAGCATACAAGTTATTCAAAGAGTTAAACAAAAAGTGAGGGTTGATTTGCGATTTTAAGAATTTCAATTCTGTTTGCAACTGCTCCTGTTGAAGATCTTTTGTGGTTTTCTGATCACTATACCATTGTTTTACCAACTTCAATACCATGGTGGTGATCACGGTAAAAATCACATTGATTATTAGGAAGAGGAAGAATGAATCCGACCAAATTAGTGTTTGTAGTTCCTCATTCTCAACTACAATATGAACCACAATACTCAGAGGGAAACAAACACTAACAATGGCCAAGCCCAAACTCAGTATATATAATAAATAGTTCCTCGCTAGAAGTAAACGTGGTATCAAATAATCGTTGTTAAAATAGGCTACCAATGCATGAAACAGCAAGAGCCCATTGGCAATCACGAAAGATTGAACCCTGCCCTCACCTAACGGAAACAAAACGCTGTACGTCCACGCATAGGTTAGCCAAAAGAACACATGATCGATCCTCCATCTCAAAATGGCGGACTCTATTTTTTGTGTTTGTGTTTCTAAGGGTCTAGACAATTAATTGGTAAAATGACGCAGGATTTCCAACCCTTTTCCGAATAACCGAATTGTGTTCTTGAAATACGTATTCGGAGCTTTCATGGATTGTGTGGATTGCACGGTGGATGTCGTATTTTGCTGATTGGCATCCCTAAAATATGTTGTGGCAGCGAAGTACCCCACCACATTCGCCAACAACAGGGCGATCAAAATGAGTGTTTTTCGTTTTACTTTTTTTGCCATAACATCTACAAACGTCCAAAAACTGTGCCGTTATCTATTAGACGCTCAAACGCTGACAAAAGTTTCAATGCATGTCAAAATATTCGGATATAATCGCAGATTCTAGTGTCAAAATGGCACTATCCCATTGATTAAAAGGCATTTCAGAAGTTATCGACAATTCCTGTGTGGATAGCCAATTCATCTTGTCGGGGTTGATAATCCCACCTACTTCATACATGTGAAATGCCGCATTATTGGGATGATCTTTGCGCAGCAATGAGCGGCTAAATTTCGCTTTCGGATCTAGCTCATGACTCATCAATTCGTAGATAGTATTGTATAAATCAGCTTGCGAAAAACAGCGATTTTCGAAGTATCCACCGATTTCTGATCGTTCAACGCCCTTTTCCCAGACCCAGAAAGGAATCCTAAAAAAGCCCCTTTGACCAAAATGGGTCCGTTCATTTTGCAGGTATTTTCCATGGTCGGAGGTAACAATGAATAAGGTAGAGTCTAATCTCTTATCGCCTTCCACTTTCGTGAAGAAATCATCTAAACATGAATCGACATATCGAACGCTTGCATAATATTTTTTCACTTCATCCTCATCTGAGTCAATGATATCATACGGTTCGTGTGAGCTGGATAACATAGCTACCGAGAATATAGGTTTAGAGCTCTGAGATAAATCTCGATAAAGCTTATTTAAAACCACTTCATCATGAAAGCCCCAACTCCCCTTTTTTTCCTGATCATTTAACGCCGACTGCTCTATTATGTGTTTAAACCCTCCCGTTTTAAGATACGACTTCAAATTGGCAAATCTCAAATCACCTCCGTAATAAAACCGTGTATCACGTTTATTATCGAGCATTAATTGAGCTAAATTGGGTAATCTACTGGCTCTTTGAGGTTCATGTAAAATACCTTGCCAAGGATTTCCAGGCCATCCGCTCAATATAGAAACAATACCTTTATTTGTTCGATCACCGGTAGCGTAGAAATGGGGAGTGCTATTTCCCTTTTTCATCCATTTGGCACATCTACTTAAACAATCAGGACCTTCTCCAAGCAAAAAATTAGAAACATCCGCTGAAACACCTTCCATGATGATGATGCATATATTTTTAGGCTTGTTAGGGAATGTGGTGAGTACTGAATCACCCTGCCACCAATAAGGCTTGATTTGGGTGATGTAATTGTATTTATTTTTTCGAAAGTGGTCTACATCAGGATACTGATCCGTTAAAAGCAGATAAAAACCTGCGTTCCAAATGGTATTAGTAGCCAATAGATTGATTCCTGGTTTTGTTGATTGCTGTGCATCTCCGATTTGAACCGGGACCTTAGAAATCCCTCCTCTCCCCAAAATAAAAAGTATGGCAAACAACATAATATAATGAACGGCCGTGCTTTTCTTGGTTTGATTTGAAAGATTAACATGAATACGTTTTGCTATCCATCTAGACAAAACAAATAAACCCGCAAAATAACAGGCTAGCATCAACCATATTAACCCCGTAAATGAAGCAATAATCTCTTTGGGGTATTTAAGATAGGTAAGCGCTTGCGTGTTGATTCTGCTTCCCCAATAATGCAATAAAAAAATGTCGGAAGTTGCGATTAGAAAATAGATACTCAATAAAGCGCCAATACAAAAAACATAAAATGTCTTTCCCATCGGTAACTTCAGATTGAAGATTAATTTAAAGAAAATAAAAGCAGCTATTGTATAAGCCGCAATGGATAGATCTTGAGAGAATCCATTGACTTGTGATTCCAATAATTCTTGGAATACTAATCTTCTCTTAAACAGAAAGAGCCATTGAATAAATCGCCATATCCATTGAATGGTCAACAAGGTAATCAAGCAATTGAACGCAAAAACAAAGAGCCCAAATTGTTTTGGGCCCTTTGTTTTAAGTATTTGCTTAACTCTTTTAATCATTCACGAGTAACAACTGTTTCTTAGTGTATGATAATTTTCCCTTGGGAAGTCCAATTACCTTGATGCTTCACTTGTATAAAATACAAACCGTTTGTAAGAGATAAAGGCTGATTCGAAGCATGGTTCGTCACAGATAGCGCTTGGCGGCCTGTTACATCTATAATGCGAATTGCTTCAAACGTTTCTAATCCCTTTAAATAAAATTCACCTTCTGAAGGATTCGGAAATACCGTTATGGTTGGCATGTCAAAACGCTCGTTGGAAACGCCTACCACTTGAATATAATCCGTTCTACTTTTCGAACCATTTCCATTTGAATTCGTAGCTTCTAATGAAACGGAATATAATCCGAGAGCATCAAAAGTAACGACTGGGTTTCTGCTCGATGCATCACTGCCTGATACATATGAAAAAGTAGAAGGTGAGATGGACCATTTGTACACATCTACTGGGTTCTGGGTCAAATCTACAAAAGTAACTTGCTCCGTACTTAAGGTTGGATATGTGTTACTAACCGTAAAATCAACCTCTGGTTTACCCAATGAGTTGGTTGAAACATTGATAAACCCATTCTTTACCTCTACATCTTGACCAGAAGCATTTTTTGCAGTGAGTTTAATGGTATATGAACCAGTTTGAGAAAAACTTACAAAAATCTCTTCATCGGTTAAACTTGAACCTGCCTGTAAGCTGTAAGTAGAGGGTGAAATTTCCCACTGAACAGAGGTCTCATTCTTCGAAGAATTCGTCAAAATTACAGTTTGTTCAACAATCACATCCTGCTTGTGTGCGTAAAAATCTGCTTGTACATCTTGTAGTAAAGGTATTTTTCTGATCACATTATTACCCCAATCTGCCACATAAATACTTTGATTATTCGGGTTGTAATCAAAATGGTACATCTGACGGAATAGTGATTCCGTGAGGGATCCATTTTTATATCCAGATTTATTAGGGTCACCAGCAAAAACAGAGACACTATTCCCATCGAATACTTTAATACAGGTAGATTCAAGGATGTAAATCAAACCATCTACTCCCAATACATCTAAGGGTGAACGTACATCTTCGGTTACTGTGGTTACATCTCCAGTAGATAAATCGATTTTTCTTATCGCATTATTACTTCTATCGGCAACAAGCAATGATCCATCACTGTGCATTCCAATTCCTGAAGGGAAAGAAAAACGAGCTGCTTTACCCTTTCCATTCACAAAACCTCTTGATTCATTACCGTCACCGGCAAGAGTAGACACCTGTCCGCTTGCAATTTTACGAATGCAATTATTCATAAAATCAACAATATACAAATTGCCATTTTTATCAAATTCGGCATCCTCAGGAAATCTAAAACGTGCATCAGTTAAAGAACCATCCACATAACCACCCGTCCAATCTGATTTACCTGCGTAGGTACTAACAATGGTACCATTGGAGGAGTTAACGAATTTAGATCCTTTACGGATAGATGAGTTATCTCTATCACAGATGTACAAATCATTCGTAATAGGATTCACCGCACAACCCGTGGGAAAGGTAAAACGGGAAGCCGGACCTACTCCATCATAATACCCCATGGCTAATGCGTCATAGGGGTAACCTCGGTATCCACCGCGATTTCTAGATGTTCCACCATCGATAAGCATGATATTATGCTCATCAGTAACCCATATTCTACCATTGTTATCAACGGAAATTCCGTGTGGGCGACTGTAGTACTCTTTCGCAACGGGATTATCCGCTGTTGCATTGAATCTACCAGAATCCGTATGTTGAATTCCAGCAACGGTAGTCACAGATTGTGCCATACCAGCAAGCGTTAGTCCCATTCCAATAAACAGGGAAACGTATTTCTTTTTCATTTTTGAGGATTAAAATTCTAAAGCGATATTATCAAATCCCCATTTCAAATCATCGTTTTAAAGGTATTTATTTATCCCCATCGAGATGGCTTCTTCCATTTTTGGGATGAGATTCTCGTAGGATCTCGGATTAAAACCTTTTCCAGTCACTGCTTGGAACAATTCTTGATATCGGTTTGAAATCTCTTCTACCTTCTCGTCATTCATTGACGGCATCGACTGACCTTCAAGGCCTTGAAAGCCTTTTTCTATTAACCACTCACGGACAAACTCTTTGCTCAATTGCTTTTGTTTTTCCCCCTTATCAAACCTTTCTTGGTAAGAATCTGTATAAAAAAATCGACTGCTATCTGGTGTATGGATTTCATCGATTAACATCTCATCATTATTGTACAAGCCAAACTCATATTTGGTATCAACCAAAATCAGACCTTTGGTTTGAGCATACTCTGTGCCCTTGTTGTATAATTCAAGACTTGTTTGGTATAGTTTATCCAATCTTTTTTTGGATAAAATCTTTTGGTTCAAAATTTCCGTGTAACTGATATCTTCATCATGTCCACTCTCGGCTTTTGTGGCAGGCGTAATGATGGGCTCAGGAAAACGTTGATTTTCTTTCATACCCTCAGGCAATTTCACCCCACATAACTCACGCCCTCCCGCTTGATACACTCGCCATGCATGTCCTGTCAAATAACCGCGCACAACAAATTCAACGGGTATGGCATCGCATTTGCGACCGATGGTTACCTGTGGGTCTGGATTGGATAGTTTCCAATTCTGAATAATGTCTTGTGTTTGATCTAAAAACAAATTCGCTACTTGCGTCAGTACTTGCCCCTTGAATGGAATGCTCCGGGGTAACACATGGTCAAATGCGGAAATGCGATCGCAGGCCACAATTACCAATAAATCGTTTTTGATGGTGTAAACATCTCTTACTTTTCCGCGGTAAAACTGCGTTT
>Ga0181602_10003057_pt1 | contig 13652 bp, 6 predicted proteins | sample 041ome_14_FD_148640 | JGI IMG/M metagenome (GOLD analysis project Ga0181602, IMG submission 148640) | Coastal salt marsh microbial communities from the Groves Creek Marsh, Skidaway Island, Georgia - 041408US metaG (spades assembly) | ecosystem: Environmental > Aquatic > Marine > Intertidal zone...
TCGTTCTCCTGAGCGTCGTCGATTGCTTCGTGATATGTGCGTAAAACGCCCTCGATGTTCTGAACGTATTCCGCAAACGTCTCATGCGTTCTATACGCCGAAAACAAGTCCTCTCGATGCATCAACGCGTACACGATTTCTGGATTTAATCGCAATGATTCAGCGTCGACGACGAGTCCATTCAGCGTTTCAAAAACGATGCGAATGAAGTCCTCTAAAACATTTGCCTCTGCTGTTAAAGCAGTTGAATCACCATCGTCGCGCAATTTCAACAAGAGCCTTGAATAACGTCGCGTAAACAGCGCTAACACATTCACAAGCCTTTGCGCGGCGTAGACTGAAATTCCTTGTAAGACGCGCGATACATTCGCCATAGCACCCAGAGCATTCAACGATGTCGCGGCAGAGCTCTGCCGCGAAACGCGATAATCAATCGCACGCGAACACACAATTATGAGTAAACTCGCAAGAGACGTTTGACGAAGGATTCGATCCTTGTAATAATCAACCGAACCAGCATTCGAGTTGTACATCGACTGAACGCGACGCATAAAAGCGACATCTGAGGTCAACAGCAAGACTATCGCAGTTGTAATTTGAAGCTTTTGCTCCACGTCTTCGTGCGACGCCGTCGTCGCGTCATATAACTCTCGCAGGACGTTTTGCAAAAGTAAGTCAGCTGCGTACTCCACGGTACTGGCCAAGTGCGCAATAAATCTCGGAGTCGACACCAGAACGGTGTACAGCACTAACAAGCCTTTGTCAGTTGACACTAAGCTACACAAAACTTTTGTGAGCTCTTCAAAATCCACAAGCGTCGACTCGCGGTGGGAAGACACCACAGACGCGCGAGCTGAGACGTCTTTCACACAACCCAGTGCACTTCTAAATGGGTTCGATTCAATCGTACCGAGAGCGCTATGCGTACACAAAGCCAGTAGAAGATTTGCGCACTCGTCAGCCAATGGGGAGGGTTCGATGCGCAGGGCCGCTTTGATGGACGTCGCGTCGTCTTTATAATCACTACGCGCCGTCAAAGATGACTTGCTCGACGATTTGTTGAACGACAGCAGCGACGAAATCAATCCGCGCGCCCCATTTCTTGAGCCATCGCTAGCCCCATGAACGCTGCGATCGTATATGTCGCCACTATTCGCTTCTCGCGCAGCGATTTGATTCAACAGAGCGCATACTAAATTGCCTGAAACAGCGTCGTCCTCGTCGCCCAACACCCGTAACAATGACGCAAGAGGATGCCCCATGCGTCGCATATCCTCGTCGTTCACGTCATATACCAGTTGAGACGAAAGTGCGACGAGTAGTAGCCTGACGCATGACAAATGAAGCGCCATCGACGATGGCGTCACGCGTCTCTTTGATAAAACGTCCACGCACGCTTTCAAAATATCGCTAAACGGAGACGCAGACGACAACAAGGAAGAGCTTGCTCGGATACTACCTGATTCCCAGTTGGCGTTGAACCGACAGAGCGCACGAAACTCGTCGACGCGCGCCGCACGCGCATCTTTTCCATGTTTCATTGAGGCAGCAAACTCTATAAAATGCTTGAAGAACACGCTCACGAGCACAGTGACATTGACCGCACCCACAGGTACAGTGTGGGAATTTGAGCCCGCTACCGCAATCTGCAAAGACGCGTGCCTCACCAACTTGTACAACCCTCCGCTATGTGCATAGTGTGCATACAAGTCTTCACTGAATGGTCTCAACGCCGCATCAAGCGTGCGTTCATCAACAGACGTCAGCGGTTCACTGAACGCGTTCCCTAACTCAAACCAGAAGACGTCGGAAGCCTCAGGTGCCGCATTCGACCCGCATAACGTTCGTAGCGCGTCTCGCATGAGAACGAAATCCTTGCGTTGAAGAAGTGAGTTCGCGGTTGACTTGCTTGACGATGTGAAAAATGAGCGACGAACGCGGTCCTCGTCGTCTTCACCGAGCGCATCCAAGTCAACGCAACCCGTCGCGTGCGTCGGGTGCGCGCCACCACGCTCGACGTCATCGGCCACCACTTTCCCTGATATCGTTGACCCCGACGCCCCCATCGCGACGCGATTGGGCACGCGATGATGTGGCGACCGAACACGCAAACGCACCACGTCGGGTGCTTGGGCAGGTACCTGCGACAGTGCGACACGCGCGATCGCCAGAACGCGCGGGTGCGGACGTGCGGTCTTCCTAGGCCACGCCACTCGACGTGATACTGCGCGCGTCCCTGAACCACGCGGTGTTGTCGACGTAAAGACGACGTGTGTTCAAAGCTGTGGGAGCTGTCGAACGACACCCATGGGACACGGTGGACGACACAGAAACGACGACATCGATGCCGAACGTGCGACGACGGCGATGGCGATGATGGCATCATCGGTGACGTTTGCGACGTGCGCTGTGGCAGCGCAACGCATAGGTTTAGTGATCGGCATCGGGTGCGGTACGCCGCTGATTGGTGGTTTAGCGAGCGCGGGAGCCGTGAGCGCGTCGGCTGCTCTCGCCGGTCAGAGCGCGCGACTCGTCGCGCATGACAGACAACTATCGAAGCGCGCGAGAGGGAAAGCGCCCGAGCTATTCACAGATGTCGATGTTATTCGGGATATTTTTATTGGTGGGTCGGTGTTTTTGTTTCTTTCTCGGGGCAACTTGAGTCGCATCTTTCCAAGCGACGTCGCTCGCGTCGGGGCGAATGCGTACAAGAGTGTTGCCGCAAAGGGGAGCGAATACGCCACTGACGGCCAGCGACGATTGTTGTCAACGTGGTTGAAAACACACGGTTGTCATCACTGCGGAAGCAAGCGCGGGAGTGTGATCGGGGATCACATGCCACCAAACAAGAAGGCTTTTGGAAGCGGCGCGGCAGCCAAGGCGAACCGCCGTGCATCCTTGCCTCGGCGCTTTTTTAATTACATTCGTGGGGTGCCTTTGCAGCGGTTTTATCCGCAATGTGAACCGTGCTCAGCGCTACAATCAGTCGCTGTGCGCACGGGGACGCGCAAATTCGTGACCCATCGCGTCGGCTTCAAATATGGAATCGTCAGCGGCGCGGCGTGCGGCATCGCTGCGCTTCATTATGACGAAATTCGTAATTGGATTGACGAGAACGTCGCCCTCGCTCGGAAGTTGTTTACATCATCGCGATAGTAATTGTGTATTGTATTGATACGATTAGTAGCCAAACGCAAAGAAACACAAAGAAACACAAAGAAACACAAACACAAACATCAAACATCAAACATGAAATCGAGGTGGTGCGCTCTGGTGGTGTCGATGACCGCACTGCGAGCTGCGAACGGTGTGGCGTGCGCGCGTATCAGCCCCGACGACGAAGACGACGAAGACGACGGAAGAACGTTAACGTTGCACGCTTAGAGCACACAAGCGAACGAGCGAACAGCGCGAACGAGCGTGTTTTGCTCGACTCGGATAAGAGCGATGACGACGGGCACGATGTGTAGCGCGCTGATTACCACGCCCATGTTAAGTAGGGTGACGAAACCAACGTCCACGAAGGCCCCGGCGAGAAAACGAGTGCGTAAAACGAGTCTTATTCGCGCGTCCGGTGTGGCGGAAGTGTTGCATGCGCTGACATCCTCGCCCGACGCTGTGGCGGGCGCGGGCGTCGCCGCATTAGCGCTAGCCGCGGTTGTAGCGAAGACGAGATCCGGTCAACCGACGACATCGGGTGCGAGGATGCAATTGGGTGCGCGAACGGCGATGACGCGAGGCACAGGCGAATCTAACGATACGAAGGGTCGACGCTACCTAATCGCGCCGCCGCCGCTTTTCCCACTCGTTCCGGCGTTCGCGCGGCAAACGTATCGATATGAAGTTGACCCGGGACGGATGTGGTTCTTTGAACAAAAGCAAGGCATTGGTTTGGGATTAAATGTCAGCGTAAACGTCCGCATGACGGTCATCAAGCTAAAAACTGGTGGCTTGTGGGTGCACGCGCCGGTTGCGCCAACGGCGGAAATGGTATCTTTGCTCGATGAACTCGATGCACCAGTGGAACATGTGGTTTTACCAACAACGCTCTTTGAACACAAAATTTTTGTCGGGCCGTTTCAGCGCAAGTATCCGAACGCGCAGTGCTGGATTGTTCCGCAGCAATGGAGTTGGCCAGTAAACTTGCCGCCTCAATTCTTTGGCATTAATAAAACGGGCACCTTGGGTAAGGATCCCACGCCGTGGGACGACGAATTCGACTACGAACTGTTGAGTCCCCCAGCGCTTGGTGTTGCGTCGTATGTTTCTTTCATAGAAGCGGCATTTTTGCATAAACCATCGAAGACTTTGCTTGTGACTGATGCCGTCGTGTACGTGAGCGAAAACATACCAGACTGCATTCCTGACAGAGATTTAGAAGAAAGCGGTGATGATGAGAATTTTACCATCAGCGCTTTAAAATTCTTGAATTTATTTGATATAGCTACAAAAGCTAAGAGTCGCACAGTGACATCGAAGGATATGTCGCGCGCGGAAGTGTTGAGGCTTGGCTGGCAACGAAATGCGTTACAAGCGTTGTATTTCGGCCCCAACGATTTGCTCTCGCCAGAACAAAGCTGGCGTGATATTACGAATCGCTTGATCGTGGCTCCCGTCGTAGGGACCCTTGTGTACGAAAACGTACCAGAACCCGTCAACGTGTGGGCGAAGAAGATTGCCAGGTGGGATTTTAACAGAATCGTTCCGTGTCATTTTGACGCTCCGATTCGCGCCGGGCCGCGAGAGTTTCTCTCTGCATTTTCCTTTCTTCCATCTTCGCGTCCGGACGATAATCCCAAAGGCGGCGAATATTATCCGAACGAAGACATGATACTACTTCGTGGTGTTGCTGACTTTTTGTTGAACACGGGGGTGATTTTTACAGATGAAACTCGTCCGGTGCGCCCCGTAGTTGGAAGCGCGCAAAAATAACGGCTCGGCGGCATATAGTAGCAGATTCTTTTAAATACTACAGTACTAATTAATTGCAGCTCTATTTGTTTCTTCCCATGGTATTTACAGTCGCTCGATTGCCCAATTCAGGTATGCTCGAAACTGTCGCGCGGCTGGGTAGCTCATGTCGCGCGGCACGCCCACACGGTCACGAAGGTAGGCGAGTGACAACGACGTCGCATCCGCGTCAAACATTCCAGCATTCTTGGCTGGACCTTGAACCGATGCAACGTCTGGCTGTAACATGGCATGAACTACACACCTTAGCGCGGCGTCAACTGCTGGTATGTGCGCTTCTCCAGGCCGAGCGTTTGGATCCGATAACGGTGCAGAATAGCTTGGTTTGCCCGGCTCTCCGCATCCTCGAGCGGCGAATCGGACGACGTTTGTGTGATTGCTCACAATTTTGCGCGCGGCTTCAATGCGTGCTGCTACTGGATCATCGCTACCCCACCACGGTTCTAAACTCTTTTCGTTCAACGGGCCAAGTGGAAGCCGCCAATTCACGCCGTCGACTCCATCTATGGCGTCGCGCGCCGACACGTTATCGCCATTTTCTGCGCAACCTCCCAGCTGGGGGGGCAAGTCATGGGCGGTGGTGTAGTAGTCACTCTTGATACCTCGATACGTTTTACGATTCGCCATTGCGGCAAACCAAGAGTCCAAATGTGGCCATCGGCCGCCATTCCCTTCGATTTTTACTCCCTTGTAATACAATATTGAGCTCGCCATGCGCTCCAAAAACGGCGCAAACGCGATGTCAACCATAGTAAAGTCCGACCCCATGAAATACGGCCCGCCACCGCTACCGAGTTCTGCATCGACCGAATCCAAAACCTCTGAGTACGCGCTGTACCCTGATCCATCGGACCAAGATGACGTAATCCATTGCATCCACCGGCCGAAGAGCGCGCGTTCCATCTGCATCAAATACCTCGCGCGTTCTCCTTCAGCGCTCCCAGGTGCATACGGTAACAGTGGCTTGTGCTCTGGAAACTCGTCTTCAATGACGCGCGCGATGACGGACGATTCAGAAATCACCTGTCCGTCGAGTTCAATGACTGGTAACGCCCCCGAAGGGGCAATCTTCATGAAAGATTCTGGCTTCAGACCGTAGCAACGCATGTTGATCTTCTCCTTGACGTACGGAATGCGCTTTTCTTCTAGTTGCATCCAAATCTTTTGCGAATAAGGGCACCATGATGCAGAATCACGATAGAGCTTGACGCGAGGTGTAGATGTCGTACCGAACAACCGCTCTGAAGCGCTCGCATCGCTCGCGTCGTCGTCAACCGGTTCTTGAGGCAACTCGGACAGCATGCGTTCGAGCTCGCCCCACGTTGGTGCGTCGATATCACACTTCATTCCCGACGTCGCTACACCAGTGCGCCCGCCCACATTCTCCAACATTCCTCGCGCGCGTTCGAACGCTCGCTTCATGAAGTCTTTCCCTTCGCCACCGCTCACGCCACCCGCAGCGCGTACCGTGCGCGCGCACCGACCTCGACGTTCGACCGCGCGCGCACGAGGTTGCACTCGCGTGGAGCCTTGCGATGTCGAGAGTCTTGCGGTCGTCGCCGATATTCTCACCATCACCACGACGACACACACAAGAGTGACGTGGTGCGTTTCTCGCACGCCTGTTTGTGTTGAACGACAACGATGTTGGGCGTCGCGATATGGAATGACGCAAGACATTCCATATCGCGACGCCCAACATCGTTGTCGTTTGTTCGCGGATACAAGGCAAATCACAGCGATGGTTCTTGGAACAATCACTGTCGATGCGGTGCGCGCGCAGCTCGTCAAACTCGGTCGACACGACGTATCCGACGCGAGAATCGAAGAGTTTTTGCAACAACGGCCAACGAGAAGAGCTGCTCGTGAAGACGACGATAACGAGAGTGTGGCGACGACGACGACGACGACGACGACGGCGATTACGACGAGTGATGAAGAATATGAAATTGAGCACGCGCACATGAATGATAGTCGTCACCGCGACGACGGTACTCGAAACAAAATGACACGACGACGACCTCCATGGAACGGCGACGCGTTTGAGTTGCTTTCGCTTCGTGCGACGACGGAGCAAACGCGCGTGTATCCGCGGCGTAAAGCACACGAGGGTGATGAGATTGGTAAAGTGGACGTTGTAAAACTTGGTGCAGAGTACCGTAAAGTTTGGTCAACATCGCCGCTGTTGAGTGGCGCTGCACGTCCTAAAGTTGGATTCGCAGAAAAATTTGCGGCGCTACACGAAGCCGAAAGACTCAAATCGCTAGAGCGAAAAAGAAGGCAAGACATTTCAGTAGTTAAGATTAGTACTACAAGATAGCATAGCGTGTAAGGATAACTAGATTACTAGTGTACAAGAGCGAGTGTGCATTATTGCCAATTTTGATTATGCGGCCCAGGCGGTAGAGGTGGTTGCGCGTTGGGTGGCCGCATGGGTGGCAAAGGAGGTTGTGGCTGTGTGTTCGGCATTGGCGGTGGTGGTGCGGTGCCTTGCATGGACATGGGCATGTGGGGCTGACCTGGTGGTGGCATGGGTGCATGTCTTGCGTTGTTCATGCCCATGTGCGGCGGTGGCATCATCGGAGGAAACGGCATACCTCCTATACCTCCTAGCATCGGAGGCGGCGCATTATGCGGCATGAATGGCATGCCCCCGATTTGGGGTTCGTTTATGCCAGCAAACCGTGAACGCTGTTGTTGTTGTTGTTGTTGTTGTTGTTGTTGTTGTTGAATCTGCTGAATCTGCTGAATCTGCTGAATCTGCTGAATCTGCTGAATCTGAAACTGCTGCTGCGTTGGTCTCGTGAAATCTTCGAGCGAAACGCCTCCGTCGTCAGACATCCCAAGCGCAGACATATCCAATTGAAGATTGCTCCAGGACTCAGCGCTCATCAAACCCTCATTAATGCCCGTTTGTTGCACGTGCGACGGTGTTTGCGTACGCGACGGCGCGTTCACTTCGTCATCTTTCGTTTCTGTTTTGAATCCATGGATCTTTCCAAATCTATAAATTTCCAAAAGCTCCTCCTCAAATTCTCCCCGCGCTTGTAAATCGAGATACTTTTCGTACAACTTTACAGCTGTTCGGGCATCTTCGATGGAGTCGTGTGTTTCGGCTTGGATGTCTTCTCCGAGTAAATACGTTGCCAAAAATTTCAACGACAGCTTGCGTTGACGCTTGAAGTGAAACAACTCCACCGTATCGATGACTTGTTCGGGAGGAACGACGATGTTGATCATTTTGAAGTCTTGCTTGAGGCCATGACCAACGAATATACACCCGGCATCAATCAAATATCGCAACTTCAAGTATGCGTGCTTAAGTTGTGTGATAAAATGCGGGCTCATCGAAGGATCCAAGTCCCCCGGTACCAGGCCTGAGAATCTCGTCAAGTAGTCGTGCACTGGCTCGACGGCGCGAATGTAGTCGTCAATAATCGGTGTTAACTTTTTGTCACCCTGTCCCCTAACAACGGATACGCGTGCCAAGCCAAGTCGTGCGGGAACCGATTCGTATTCTGTCCCGTCATCTCGCATGGCCATAACCGGCGGCGCCAATGATACGAACTCGGCGTCGATGCCCAATAACACGCCGGGGCCCGGCGTGTCGTCGCCAACGCACGTGAACGGCACAAACGGAACATTTCGCGGAATCTGCATTTCGTTTGTGATTTTCTTGTAAAGGTCGAACGTAATCGGTGATGGTGGGAGCGGTGCCGGTTCGGGCTTGTTCACTTTCGTGTACATGCACAAGCATGGAATCTTCAACTGACCGTACAACTGCGTGACTTCGTCGCTCGACACTTGGCTAACTACAAAATCATTGAACAACAGCCACTCGTTCGGATTGCCCGGCGCAGCCGTGCGAGCCGTTGTTGGTGTACCAGGACTCGTAGGCGACGCATTTTTCGGTATCGCGGCCTTTGATGGGAGCGATGCAGTTGCCTTGCGCACGAGCGGAGAGACGCCAGGCGTGTTCCCTGGCTTTGTCGGCGTGGCGGTGAAATCTCCCGCAATGTCTACGTACGGCGGGCGAACCTTGATGAAACTCACTAAATGACCAGAAATGTTCGAGGACTTTGTGTTTCGCAAGTCCGAGCCCTTCTTGATTTCATCTTCAATATTTCTACTGAACACGACCAAGCCGGTGAGCTCATAAATCTCTGAATTTGCAACGTGTTGAAATTGCGATTCATCGAGTGCGTGCCGAGCCTCGAGCGTCTTTGCTTCTGGATTGAGAATGACTTGAATGAAATGCGGCAACCAGCGCTCAGCGACTTTGCCCGAGAACGCATCACTCGTTGGGTGTGCCAACGTATCAATGCCCCACCAATGTAAATCTTTGAGAAAGTCTGCCATACCCAAATTCACTGAAAGAACTGTTGGCAAAGAAAACGGAAGCCGATTTTGCTTCATACGCGTGTACGCTTTGTGGCCTTCACACCACGCGCGCATTTCTTGCGACACATGAAGCGATTTTGTGAGCAACTCCACAAAAGTTGGTCTATGACCTATTTCGCGCGTTGACGGATACTGCAAATCCACCTGAAAACTTCGCATCTCTTTTGTGGTTGTCACCGAACACTGCGTGCACTTGAGTGTTTCGTTGATTCGCGTTCCAAAAATAGCTTCACATGCCGTTGGACCACACGACTCGTCTTTTGCGCCTACAGCTTGGCGCCGCGACAGCTCTTCTTTGTTCAGCTGCTCGAGGATGAAGCGCAAAAATGCTTGGATTCGGCGAATCGGTGAATGGTCGGCGCGCGCCTCAAGCTCGTCTTTTCCTTCAATAAGTCCAAGCGCCGCCGCTTCGCGGACTTGGCGCAACGTGCGCAAAAAGTTCAACGGTTGTGTCGCCAATCCCGGAGGACAAGTCATGAGCATATGTGATAAGAAGGAGGTTTCGCACGTTAGGCAGAACTCTCGTTCACACGTGTGCCCGACAATTTTGCATCGTAATTCCGGAACAAAATTCAACAGTTGTAATACTGGATTCACGTAACAATTCGCCAAGTCATTTGTTAATCCTGGAAGTCTGGTTTTGTTATACGTGGAAAAGTCAAACTCTTCGTAACGACGCTCCGCGGTCATTGCAGAGCGGTTACATTCCACTCGAGAGTAGATGTCTGGTAGTCCCTTCTTTTTAGTCTCAATAACTTTGGCACCATGCAACGACGAGTTTGATTTGTACATGAGTTTAGCAGGGTTCACTTCTTCCGCAGTCAATCCACAATCAAGCAAGTCCTCTGGGAGCTCAAATGGTGCTTGTTGCGCGAGGACGCCCTCATCGACCGGCGCTGTCGAAAACGATTCGGCGTTTACGTACGGATCTTCGTTGGAGCAATACATGTGCACCCAACCCGAATCGTCGTTGAATGCCACAAGTTCACCCGTGGATGAAACACTTTGACCCAAAATCGTCGCACCGTGCGTATCAATTTGATAGTTGAACGGCGCCACCGCCGGGTTGACCAAATCGAGCGTTTGCACTGAGCCCGTAGCGCTGACTATGCTAACTGTTGGCGATTCATAACCGTGATTGAAAGCAACCGATACCGGGCCAGCAGGGCATTGTAGCTGATTAAGCAACCGCGCGTTATAACGAACATCAAACACTTTGATGAATTGATCAATCACGACTTGCCCGGCGCGCTTTGTCAAGCCACACGTCACCACGAGATCGCCTTTGCAAGTCAGGCCAGTCACTGCGCCTGAGCCATGTGCGCTCGTCACGAGCTCCTGTCGCAACCCATTCCTAACATCTCTAAAACTTAGTTCTCCTTCGACTCCTCCAATCGCTAATAATGAACGGGCGGTGCCCCAATCCATGACCTCGCACCCTTGGTTTGTTTCAGCGCTCTTCACCAACACGCCTCGAGTCATATCGTATTGCTCCACTAGAGCCGTAGTTCTCCCGACGAAAAGCTTACCTGCAATACGGCCGCTCGGATGTTGATACGCCATGCACCTCAAAGCGCTGCGCTCACCATCGTTCTCACCACACGTCAGAGTTCTCACGCCAGACGATGTATGAAACGCAACGCTAGAAGAACACAAGCTCAGCGCTCCCGACCCGATAGGAAGAATCTGTCGTATTGCGTGTGCATGCGCTTCGACACTAACGTGCCGTGCTAGTGTCGGGGCATACATCGCTGTGAGCCAGCCATCTTCAGTGCCACACCAGAGCAACTCCTCGGCCGTGTCAAACGCGATCGACGTGATTGGTGGCGGTAAGTGGCCCTCGTCGAGTAGTTCGACTTGCAACGTCGTCGCCGCATCGAAAGGGTAGCTTGGAAGCAGCGATGAAGTCTGCGGCACTGGTACGCCCCCATGTGGGACGTACATGTTATAATGTTGTGCGCCAGGGTCCATGCGGACCGGCTACGCACGCCACGCTCTGAGGCTAAGAGAGAGCGCTAGCGCTGATTTGAGTGATTGGGACGGAATCCAACAGGACACTGCATGCACGGCCACACGCGGCCACAGACGTCGACGCCGTGAGCGAGGTACGCACGCGTACGAAAGCGAGTGCGGTTGAAATGCCGAGTAAAGCACAGTGTTGGGTGGTGTCCTACGCCCGTCGCCGAGCCGACGGCTCGCGTGAAGGTGCATCGAAAGAAGGATTGTTAACTGTTCCAAAAGAATCGTCGGTGATGCTTTTGCACACACATCCCGACGGAGCGAGACTTGCACACTGTGCGTACACCCCTGGTTTATCACCGGGTAAGCGCATGCCCGTTGGCGACTATGATTGCGAATTGCTCATGCTTTCTCCGCACGGTGGAGGTGGGAATCCAGCGTACGCAGCGGCTTTCGTGCGTCCGGGCGAGGTGCTACCAAACATGACGCCGTATAAAGAAGAAGGGTGGTTAGAGTGGCTTGGGTTGGATGACTTGCACGAAGACGGTGATAGTAGAGTGCCTGTGGTGTTGCGAGCCCCACACCTTCCGAGTGCGCATGATCCACAGCCGACGACGCCGATTTCGTTTGCGCCGTCGAATGCGTACGGGCGGGAAGATCGACACGAACAACAGCGACGCGAGCGCGATGCATATGAGCACGAAAGAAACGCACAAAGTACGCGCACGGCTGATACTTACTATCAGCAGCCGCCGCAGCAGCAGCAACAGCAACAGCAACAGCAGCAGTACCAGCGACACCAACAACAGTATCATCATCAGCACGCGCAACCAGTGCTCGCGCAAACTGTAGGTGGTGCCTTGATGGCTGCGAGTGCTTCAATTACCGAGCGGGTGCCGAGCGCGGATAATCGGCACTCACACACTCCGGCACCGGCACCGGTACCGGTACCGGCACCGATAACGCGCCCGCGCGAGTCTGTGTTTCATGACGAGGACGTCGACGATGAAGCGGCGTTCGCAGAGCATGTCCGATTTGATCCCGTTCGCGAACAACCCGTGCGAGCGGTGACGACGCCAACCATTGGAGGCACGATTGACGAGTTGGACGCCCTTCGCGCCAAACTTGCAGAATTGGAACGTCTCACAGGCACAACTGTTGAGGAAGCTGAGCGCGCTCTCGAAGCTGATTTGGTGAAAACTCGTGAATTCGTCCCAGACTTGTTGGTCGTCGACACGAATGAGGCTGCGCCGGTGCAAGAACCGGCTAGTGCGTTATCCACGTTAGCGACCGAAACGCCAAAATCTCTGCCGATGGTGACGAAGTCATCTCCACCGTCAATGACGTCTGTCGTTGCTGCGTACGCATCGCCGGCGAGGAACGTCGCGGCTCCCGTGCGCGAGCGTGTCCAGCACGTGCCCGTCATTGAAGTTCCACCTGCAATTTCGGTATCGGCGAACATTTTCAAGACCAGCGCGTCACACAACACAACTCGAGCACAGATCACGGCCATCAAAACTGTCGTAGAGGCGGAAATCCCACCTCCTCTGCCGTCCCAACCGGCGGCGCACGCACCAGTCGTACGCGCAACACCGCAAGTGGTGAAGTCCATTTCTGCGGCGCCGAAACCGAGCGTTGTGGCGGTGACCCCAGAGGAAGTTGATGCCAATGACGCTTGGGCCGCGGCAGTAGCTAGACGCAACCGATCAGTAGACGAGGACGACAGCGACTCCAGCGATGTTGACGACGACGCGCCATCGCGCGCTCCCGCAAAGGTTGTTCATGTTGTGTCAACGAGCTCGAAGAACACATCCGCAACTCTCACTGTTGTTAGTGATGGTAGCGGCAGCGGCGGCGGCGCAGTATCCACGCGCGCGGTAATGTTTGAAAATGGATCTACTCCACCCAAGGCTGTCGTGCCGCCGGCGCGGCCGCCGGCGGCAGCGTCAAAACTATCTTCGGCTCAGGTCTCTGAACCCGATTACGGCTCAGGTAGCGTAGCCGCGCGGGCGAGTATATTTGGCGAGCAGACGAGTGTGAGTCGTCGGCGCGATTAGTACGTGAGCTTGATGACGCATCTAGACTGACGGACGACTAGTCGTAACCGCCCTTGCGGTTGCTAAATTGTACAATACTCTGCCCGTGTTGTTAACGGTACTTGAGTAGAACACCATAGTTTCGCGTGACATCGCGCCCGTAGACGATTCCCGTAGCGCGTCAATCAAGATGCATGTCGTTGTGTAAAGGAAGCGCGATCGGTCAAAAAAGGTGCTGAGACTCATGGAGATGACCGAAAACACGATATCTGAATCGCTTTCGTG
>Ga0181602_10003064_pt1 | contig 13627 bp, 10 predicted proteins | sample 041ome_14_FD_148640 | JGI IMG/M metagenome (GOLD analysis project Ga0181602, IMG submission 148640) | Coastal salt marsh microbial communities from the Groves Creek Marsh, Skidaway Island, Georgia - 041408US metaG (spades assembly) | ecosystem: Environmental > Aquatic > Marine > Intertidal zone...
TGTAGTTACTGTTGGGCTATAGAAGACGAAGGTAAACTAAGTGATAGACACTATCGTTCAGGCGAACCATGGGCCGCAGAAAGTTTTAAAGAAATAGTAGATGCACCTTGGGATCAAGACGTTACCCCAAGTTATGTAGAAGTTAATTTTAATCACAACTGTAACCTAAGATGTAGTTATTGTTCACCACAATACTCTACTGCTTGGGAAAAAGAAAGTGAAGAGTTTGGTAGTTGGCCTACATCCACTCCCCATAATGATCCTGCTTACTTCAAAGGGAGACGTAGGCCAATTCCATTTAGAGAACATAATCCATACCTAGAAGCATTTTGGAATTGGTGGCCAGACTTATATCCAGAACTAAAACACTTCCGCATGACAGGTGGTGAGCCACTAATGGATAAGAATACATATCGTGTGTTTGATCATGTACTAGCAAATCCTAAACCTGACTTACACTTAAACGTGACATCAAACTTTTCAGTAGATGAAAAACTATGGGTCAAGTACTTAGACTACGTTAAACGTATATGTGCAGATGACAATGTAGAACACTTTATGCAGTATGTATCAATAGATGCGTTTGCTAAACGTGCTGAGTATATTAGAGATGGCCTAGACTATAACCTAATGTGGGACAGAGTAAATCAGTTTTTAACAGAAGTGCCTGAGCGTAGTTCAATTACATTTATTATTACAATGACTAATTTAAATGTAACGTCAGTAGGCAACTTATTAGCAGGTATTAATGGACTAAGACAAATATATTCAAATGATTATCAACGTGTGTGGTTTGATACTCCACTGCTTAGAACACCTGAATGGATGCGTATGGACCTACTTCCAGAGAGTTACGCAGATCAAATGGAACTATTGTGGGCTTGGATGTTTAAGTGGAGAGAGACAGAAGAAAATAGATTTAAAGGATTTAAAGACTACGAACTACAAAGATGGGATAGAGATATTGCTTGGATGCGATCAGGTCAAAAACACGACGCTAAATACCTCGCAAAACAAAAAGCAGATTTCTATAGATACTTTAGTGAACATGATAAAAGGAGAGGCACTGACTTCTTAAAGACATTCCCAGAAATGTCACAATGGTGGAAGGAGTGTGAGCAACATGCCAAAAAAGCCTAACGAAACAGATTTAGAATATAAACGCAGAGTCATTGACATAAAGAGTGAATCATTCTGTGGTGCTAAATGGTACAATGCTACTATATGGTTAGGTTCAGGACAGACTACTAGTTGTCATCACCCTTTACCACACCAGATTGATATTAATGCAGTTGAAGCAAATCCTAAATTAATACATAACACACCGGAAAAGAAAGAACAACGTAGACAGATGCAGGTAGGTGAGAGACCAGCAGGTTGTGAGTACTGTTGGAAAATTGAAGACATGGGCACTGATAAGATATCTGACCGTGTTGATAAAACTAGAATATACACAGACGAGGAACTAGATGAAGCATACAACACAGATTACACACAAGATGTTAACCTTAGAACTTTGGAAATTGCATTTGATCGCACTTGTCAGTTGGCCTGTAGTTATTGCAATCCTGCTTTTAGTAGTACATGGGTTAAAGACATACGCAACAATGGACCCTATACTAACTTGGTCAGTGACGGTCGTAACCACTTTACTCATAGGCATGATAGTAGTCAACTCTATACTATCCACGATCGCAATCCTTATGTTGAAGCCTTCTTCAAGTGGTGGGAGTCAGACCTACATAAAACACTAAGAGAACTTAGAATAACAGGTGGTGAGCCACTAATGTCAGGATACACTTGGAAATTATTAGATTGGTTTAAAGAGAACAAAGGTAAAAGTCAAACACGTCTTGCTATTAACTCAAATCTTGCTATGGAACAAGACAAAATAGATAGACTGTTAGAAGCCGCCAAGGATGTTGAACTAGACTTGTATACAAGTTGTGAAGCAACAAATGATCATGCTGAGTATATTAGAGATGGTTTAGATTATCAGCAATGGCTACAGAACGTTGAGTACTTGTTAGAAAGTAAGAAGTTACGAGGACTACATGTTATGTGTACTGTTAACAGTTTATGTCTACTTACACTGCCGTACTTGTTAAAACAGATTGTTTACCTAAAGAAAAAGTATGGGAAGGACGCAATTAATTTTACACTAAATATTCTGAGGTTTCCTAGTTTTCAATCACCATTGGTGTTAGACAAAGAGTTTAGAATAGCACAGGCTAATAGACTAGGTATATTTAAAACAAACTACGGCAGTGAGCTACACGAGTTTGAACGTAACCACATAGATAGATTAATTGACTACCTACAACTTGTAGATAAACCACACTCAGATGCGTTTGAAGAACAAAAATTATTGAGTGATTTTAAAAACTTTTACGAACAATACGACCAACGCAGGAATAAAAACTTTATAGAAACTTTTCCTGAACTAAAGGAGTGGTATAATGACTTATGAAATAATTGATAACTTGTATATTGATGGGATAACAAATCCTAACCAGTTATCAGATTATCTGTTTACAAATCTTCGACAAAACTCTAATTTTTCGTTTAACGAAAATCAAAGACTTGCGATCAATCTAGGCGGATCGGATTATTATCTTAAAGATCAGTCTGTTGGAATAAAACTTAAGCTAGTATTTAAAGTAGTTAGACAACTAGGTATGACTCCTAAGTTTATCTTAATAAGAACAACGAATCCAGATATCAAAAATGAAATTGAATTATTAGCATCATTGGATAAGTTAGACCAATGGTATAGATTAGATTCAGAAATCCTTGAAGGGGAGTATGAAAAAACTCCTGCAGATTTTGTAGCATCAGCTGAAGAATATGTCTATGGATCAAGTGTTCCTAGTAGTATTGACATGTTTGATTTAACTGAGAAGGAAAAGCATTTATTAACTAAATCAAAAACATTTTGTATGTTACCCTGGTCACATATTAATGCGAGTCCAAATGGGCAGGCAATGCCTTGCTGTATGTGGGATTCATCTAGAACTTTTGCAAATGTTAAAACTAAAACATTAGAACAAGTTTGGAATTCTACACCAATGAAAGCGTTAAGATTAAGCATGATCAATGATATTCCTGTTCAAGGTTGTAATAAATGTTATGAAGAGGAACGTGCAGGATTCTTTAGCCCTAGACAAAACTTTAATAAACATTTAGGACATCACATTAAAAAAGTTACCGACACACAACCAAACGGCCATGTAGAGAAGTTTGAAATGACATACTGGGATATACGTTTTAGTAACTTATGTAATCTAAGTTGCCGCTCATGCGGACATACATTTTCGTCAAGCTGGTATCAAGATCAAAAATCGTTATCTGGAGAAACTTGGGGTAAAAACCATAAAGCATTATTTTGGGCAGGTAGACATGAAACAGATATGTTAGAGCAGTTAATGGAACACATAGACTATGTAGAGCAAGTATACTTTGCAGGTGGCGAACCTTTAATGATGGACGAGCATTATCAAATATTAGAAGAACTAGAACGCCGTAAGAAGTTTAATGTAAGATTAGTTTATAATACGAATTTTACTAAAACAAAATTAAAGGACCGTCAGGTGTTTGATTACTGGCGTAAGTTTGATTCAGTGTCAGTAGGTGCTAGTTTAGATGCCATGGGTCCAAGAGCAGAATATATTAGAAAAGGTACGGATTGGGCAGAGGTAGAAGAAAATAGAAAACAGATGATGAAACAATGCCCAGGTGTTGATTTTTATATTAGTCCTACTCTGAGTATTTTAAATGTATTACATTTGCCCGACTTTCATCGCAACTGGGTTGAACGTGGATTAATTAGACCTCAAGATTTAAATATTAATCTGTTAGTAGACCCTTCTCATCTACAAGTTAGTATTGCTACTCCTGAATATAAAGAAGAAATTAGAAAAAAATATGAAGAACATATAGCCTGGTTAGAACCTTTAGATAAGTTTGGTAGAGCAGTACATGGTTTTAGAAGCACACTCAATCTAATCAATGATCCAGAGAATCTTGTAGCCAGAGAAAAGTTTTGGGATAGACAAAACAAATTAGATGAACTACGTAATGAAAACTTACTCGATGTACTACCCGAATTAAATGCAATTGCCTAATAAAACATTTTGTATACTACCTTGGGTCAGTGTTGAAACATCGCCTATAGGTACTCTACGTCCTTGCTGTCTAGCAGAAGATGAAATTGTAGATACAGATAATCGTAAGTTTCATATTAAACAAGATACGATAGACTCAGCACGTACTAGTGAATATATGAATAACTTACGTCAAGAGTTTTTAGATGGTAATAAACCAGAGACTTGTAAGAAGTGTTGGGCAGTAGAAGAGTCAGGCGGTAAGTCAAAACGTGAATATACCTTAGAACGTTTAGAACACATGGGCATCTCAGATGAATGGACACAGGATGCTAAACCATTAATGTTTATAGACTTTAAACTAGGTAACATCTGTAATTTAAAATGTCGTATATGTGGTAGTTGGAGTTCTTCGAGTTATGCTACAGAAGAAGTTTCGGAGTTTCCAAAGACGTTACAAAAGTCTAGTTTTCCATATAAAATGATTGAACAAGGTCGTTGGCCTAGAGAGTCGGAAAGTTTTTGGCAAGAGATGTCTGACAATGTAGACAACATACGCTACTTAGAGTTTACCGGTGGCGAACCCTTTATGATACAGGAACACTTTGACTTCCTACAAACTCTGATAGACAAAGGTATTGCTAAAAATATTGAAATACACTACAACACTAACGGTACACAGTATCCAGAGAAAAATTTAGCAGTATGGCAGGAATTTAAGTTAGTTGAAATAGCATTTAGTATTGATGATGTCAGTGAACGTTTTGAATATCAACGCAAGAATGCTAGTTGGCAGGAAGTAAATGAAAACATACAAAAGTTTAAGGAACTTAAACAAGAGTTTGGCAATATCGTTCTACAGTGTTGTTCCACAGTAAATGTTTTCAATGTGATGTATTTAGAAAAATTAAGTTACTGGATTGACCAACAAGGATTTGATTTTGTTTATTGGAACATACTGCATGAGATATGGTATAATTCAATTGCTAATCTACATCCGTTTGCCAAACTTAAGGCACAAGCAAGACTAAATTTTGTACATAACAATAACAAGCACTATAACGACTTCCAACGTATAATAAAGTTTATGGAACAAGGCAAAGGTAATGGCACAAAAGAACTAATTAAACAAGTCACAAGATTTGATCGTTTACGTAACGAATCATTATGGGACCATCATCCAGAACTAGCAGAGTCAATAGGCTATGAACGAACCTAAGAACAGACCTGCTACACTATGTATGGCTCCTTGGACGCATACTTACCTATCACCACAAACCGAAAGACGTATGTGTTGTGCGTCACGTGAACCTGCACAGAACTTTGAACAGTACATAGATACCAAAGCAGGTACAGGCAAGTACATTCCTATTACCCTAGACGAGCATTGGAATTCAGAACACATGAAATCAGTGCGTAAGCGTATGATGGCAGGCGAAACTCTACCCGAATGTGCCGTATGTAACGATAAGCTACTGAACACAGATGTTTACCGTAGTTATTTCGACCACCTCTTCTCTAGTAAATACTATGCAAAAATATGGGAGACTACAGACGCAGACGGCTACACTACAATGGAGCCTGTGTCGTGGGACTACCGTTTTAGTAATCTTTGCAATTTCAAGTGCCGTACATGTGGAGATATGTTGTCCAGTGCTTGGGAATCAGAACAAAGACAGCATAATATGATTAACTGGCATAATCCTAAAAACAATTGGATGAAACCAGAAATCAAAAAGGATATCGAAAAGTTCCAGGATACCCAAATTGAGCAAGAGTTTGCTCAAGCAGTAGAAGACCATAGAGTTGAAGAAGTCTACTGGGTAGGTGGCGAACCTTTAATGTACGAACAACACTGGACGTATATGAATCGAATTATCCAACTCGGTGATGGAGGAAATGTATATGCAAGGTACAATACCAACCTCAGTCGTGTGGCTCATCGTGGCATTAGCCTCTTCGATGATATTTTACCTAGCCTACGTGATTGGCAAATCTGTGCTTCAATTGATGGAACAAAGGAAATTGGAGAATACATTAGAACAGGTCTCAAATATAATCAATGGGTTGAAAATTATGATAGAGCGGTTGAGACAGCAAATAAGAGCCGCCAAGTTCGTGTCGATTTTACTGCGACATTACCAGGACTCTTCGAAGTCAAACGAATCCAAGACTTCGCAGAAAGCCGCGGGACGGAAGTCCTCGCAAAAGTAATTTTTAGTTTTACGCCGGACATTATTCTAAGTCCACTAGCACTTCCTAAAGAATTATTACATCCATGGGTAGACGAAATTGTAAATACTCTACCCAATGGTGCTATGAAAGATGTAATGTTACAACTTAAAAATAGACCTACGTTTGCTGAACAATGGCCAGATCATTATGAACAAGGTCTACGTAAAGGCAAACAAAGAATATTACAACTAGAACAAATTAGAAACGATAAACTTACACTGCGTGATATACTATCAAATAGACAAGCAGTATTAGAATGGTGGGATTCAATTGGAAGTTAAAGTTACTCTACGCAATCCGTTAAACAAGCAAGATACCTTAGACTATTACATAGTTCCTAATGATACACAGTTAGCACAGGACTGGGTATCTAGTCTAGAAGAAATAGTCAAAGACAATCTACATTTAGAAAAAAATTATTGCTTTCTAGGATTTCCAAAAACACAAAGAACACTTGATTTGTTGTGTGATGAACTTAATAAACATGTTATGACAATTAACATGTTTAACTACTCAGGTCTTTGGCAAAGTAAGGGGCTAGAACCTTACATAATTTTCACACATTACACTCCAGATCAGGTAAGATGGCCTGCAGAGTACGGTGTTAAGAACGGATACGTATACGAGGAATCAAGAGTAAACACAAGGGTCGGCCTCTTTATTAAAGATGAAGTAATGAATGAGTTACATAACCACTTTGAAGTACTTCAAGGCACAGTAGAACACCCAAGTCCGTATTATGATTTAGCTAACGACGAAACAAAGTATGCAATAAGACAGTTAAACAATTTATGTCACGAGATAGAAAGTTTAATATTAAGTCAGAGACAGGATTATCTAGAACCTGAGTGGGTTAGACCTAGTCAAATTACAACATTCTTTAACGTAAATAGAAAGCATTTAACAGACGAACACAGACAAGGCTTTTTAACAAATGGTTATGATCGTAAGTTTGGGCATGTCTACATGCACTGGACGCAAATAGGTAAAACACTGTTTGAAGTATTTCGTGATGAAGGTGCGCCAGATCTAGATGAAGCAACCTGTGAAGCAATAACACACCTACAATATTATTCGGGAGAGTTTGACGTAGAGTGGGCAAAGGATGTTGTAAGAAATAATAATTGTCCTTGGCATGATGAAGAACAATTACTATTTGAAAACTGGTTATTAAAAAACAGCTTTGACCCTCGAGATACAAAATTAAGTTTAGGGTATTTGCATCTAGGACAGATTGATTTAGAACGTAGTTTCGGTACACAAGATCAACAGGCTATTTGGAACAGGCTAAGTAATTATCTAGACATATATAAAATTGAAGTTAACGGATACACAGCAACATATGACTATTGTTGGAGTGACGAAGATTTTAAACAACAACAAATGAAGAGATTAGGTTATGAAGTGGATTAAAAATTTAATAAACAAGATTAAGTTAGAATTACGTTATCGTAAAAAACTGAAAGAGCTAAGGAAGAAGGATCCTTTCATCTACAAATGAGTGAAGAAATCAAAAGTCCATGTATAGGTGTTTGCAGTCAAAATCCAGTAACTAAACAGTGCTTTGGTTGCCAACGTACACCAGAAGAAATAGAAAAGTGGTGGGATTATACAGAGGAAGAAAAACTTGCATTATTAGAAGAATTAGAAAAGAGATCAGATGAGTTATTTGGGGATTAGTTCAGGCTTTCATGATGCTGGTATAACTGTTATTGATGATAACGGCGATATTGTATTAGCAAGTCACAGTGAACGTTATTCAAAAAAGAAAAATGATCACTTGTTAAGTGGAGAGCAATTCCGTGAATTTGACTACGGACAACTAAAAAAGATTAGTTACTATGAACGTCCTTGGTTAAAACAACTACGTCAAATAAGAACAGGACAAGGTATAGAGTGGGATAAACTCACTGTACGACAAATACTCGAACAGCAAATTCCTAAAAACATTTTTAATAAAATAAAATCAGTTCCTGTGCAAACAAACAATCATCATTTATCACATGCGGCCGCTGGTTTTCAAACTAGCCCTTATAACGATGCTACTGTTGTAGTTATTGATGCTATAGGCGAGTTTGATACTATTAGTATATGGTCAGCAGAATATGATAGTAAAGGTTATGCCAAATACAAAAAGTTATGGACACAGAAGTATCCTCATTCAATGGGCTTGTTTTATTCAGCGATGACTAAACGTGCAGGACTTAGACCTTTAGATGAAGAATATATTTTAATGGGTATGGCCGCTTATAGTTTACCTAAGTTTGATATGATCAATGACTTTGTAGAAGATCGTGCTGAAATTAAATTCAAAGAGAACCTGCACCTAGGTTGTGATGACTATGATCCTAAAATGTCTGACTATCAAGTTGCCGCTTCAGCACAAAGCGTACTAGAAACTTTACTACATGAAGTTATGGCACGTGCTAGAAAAATAGGACGTAGTAACAATTTAGTTTATATGGGCGGTGTTGCTCTTAACTGTCTAGCCAATGAACACATAGGAGCATACTTTAAAAATATTTGGATTATGCCTAACCCTGGCGACTGTGGATCTAGTCTAGGAGCCGCGGCACTTGCTTATGGTCGTAAGGTTAATTGGGTGCATCCTTACCTAGGCACAAACATCAAGGGCAAGTATCCTGTCAACAAAGTATTAGACGAATTGTTTAATCGTAAGATAGTAGGAGTAGCAAGTGGTCGTGCAGAGTTTGGCCCAAGAGCTCTAGGTAACAGATCATTACTAGCAGACCCAAGAGGTCCAGAAATAAAAGATCAAGTAAATGAAATTAAACGTAGACAAAAGTTTAGACCTTTTGCACCTATCATCTTAGAAGAGTTTGTTGATGAGTATTTTGAAATGCCTACAGGATTTCCAACAAGTCCTTATATGCAGACAGTGGCTCGTTGTAAAAAGCCAGAAGAGTTTCCTGCTATTATACACAAAGATGGAACCAGTCGTGTGCAAACAGTTCCTAAGGATAGTAACTCAGGTGTAAGACAACTATTAGAAAAATGGTTTACCTTAACAGGTTGTCCTATGTTACTAAACACTAGTTTAAATATCAGAGGTGAGCCGATGGTTAATGATCGTAGTGATGCTGATCGGTTTGAAAAACTCTACGGAGTTAAGGTCTGTAGTTAGTTACTGATAGTATCAATTAACGCACCAAGTCTATGACTAAGATCACTTTCTAACACAGATCTATTGTGTAATAAAGTTGGTTCAGCCTCAAGATACATATCGTGTAATTTATCTAAAGGCATACGAGCAAGTTCCTCACTCAACTTCATAACAGCCCGAAAGCGTTCGTTAGTATCTTCGATCTCATCATAACTTTCGTCCCAGATATGACCAAACGTAGCATAACCTAGTTCACGTAGATGTTTTAAATGATGATGTTCTGCTACACAGATAAATGGCTGACAGTGTAGGATAGGTTTAAGAGTTTTTTCAGTAATAAACTGACCTTCACTAGAGTCAACATCAATAAATGTTTCTAGCACAATATTAAAGTAACTGTCCTCATAAAGTTCTATAGGTGTTACTGCATAGTTGTTTCTTTCATCACTGCTAAGTTCGTCAACAAAGAATGGTCCTGCTTGAATAAAGTCGTTAACTCTAGGCTGTTGTTCTGCTAACCACTCATTGTATAATGGTAAACCATCATAGTCGTCCTGTTCGCCTAGTTGTTCTTGACAATAACTAAAATAACCGTTTTTATGTAGCCCTTTTGCCCATAGATTACTCATAAAAACTTTACGCCAGAGCTTGTCAATACGCACAAGAGCAGTAAAATGCTTACTACGACGCTTAAAATGCGTCTTAGGCACCGTTGTAAAGTCTACAGAACGTCTATACATATACTCTAACTCTGGCCAATAATGTGTATATTTGTAGTCTGTGGCCGCACTGTTACCACTAACAACTGCCACATTGTGATAGTCATATTGCTTACACAGTTCGGTGATTCTACGACTTATCATTTTTGGATTGTCTGCTTCGTGATAAAAGAAAACTATTTTGAATCCTTTTTTAAATGCTTTAGGATTGATCAATTTAAAATAATCAAAAGTAAAATCAAACCAACCAATGTTCATAGGATACCAAGCACCGTTGGGTGCATTAGGTGTGTGATAAATGTCTATGTCTATAGAACTTTCTTTAGCATAATAAAAAATTCTAGGATAGTCTAAGTAAGGAGAGGATGTATCCCAGCCGCCTTCACGATAGTGTTCTCTGGTGATGCCATTTGGTATTGGCCTGCCAGTGCCTTCTTCAAAGTTATCAATTGCTAAAGTAATCATTGATTTGTCCTAACATATTTTCAAGCTCTTGCCACAACAGTTTTTCAAAGTTACCTTTGTAAAAATGCTCATAGTTGTATTTTATAATAGGTAAACAGTCTAGCCATAACTTATGTTTTTCGGCCGAGGTATAACTGTCTAACTGTTTCATTAGTTTACCAATGGCAGTATACCGCTCAAAGTCATCTTCTATAAAGTCATAACTTTCGTCCCATATACTGCCAAAAGTCATAAAGCCGTATTGTTTCAAATATGCTAAACTATAAGCAGGTGCTGTTAGTATAAAAGGCATTTGTAGTGCAATAGGTTTAAATGTTTTTTCAGTAATATGATGTCGTTTCCCTGTAGCCACAGTTTCAGTTACGTGATAAAATAAACTTTCGCAAGATTCTTTTATCTGTGTTAACTTATAACTTGACATCTCCTGTGTTTCTTCGTTACGAAATGTTCTTGGCAAGTCAGCTTCTTTTAATACATGTACAATGTCTGGATAGTTTTTTGACATTGATCCGGCAATATCTAATATATCTTCGCCTTCTACAGGACATACTTGTGGTGCTGATATGTGATTATGCCATAGATCATTCTTAAGCATGTGATATAACATAGCCACACGATGTTTGCGTTTACCGCCAATAATGCGATTAGGTGATATAAATGTTTTCTTTATAGTACGATCAGCAGGGGGTGTAATATTAAATGTCCTATTAAATCCTCGAAACCAATCTAATGCGGCCCACCCGTGAAAAAAATAATAAAATTGCTCCCCACCGAGATATTCTTGAGCCCAATTAGCATTTTCACTATCACGCTCACTGGTAACCATAGCAAACTTTTTTGTTCCACAATATTCTTTTATTTTACTAAATGTTGATTTGTGTAAGTTGGGCTGGATAGGTTCTTGATCAAATAGATACAAATAATTTCCACGGTTCTCGTTTCCGTTAATATATACTACGATACTATCAGGATCACTAGACCCAAACGGATCATGAACTGCTAGTTCAAAATTTCTATTTTTACTATTAGAAGCAAAGTATGGAAAAAACACAGTTTGATAAATTTCGTCTATTCTAATCATGTTTGATGTTTTTTATATTGGTAACAAACCAAATATCGTTCCTCATGAACGCGAAGTTTCATCTATTCAACAAGCACAAGAACTAAGTCGTACTCGCTATTGTTGGCTCATCAATACTTATACTGATTATTCAACCTGGGACTTTCTTTGGGAACCTGTTCCTTGGGAGTCTAACCAACGTCATGCGTTTCCTAGTCAATGGCAACGTGATAGTGAAACATACCTAATACCTAAACAAGAACACACAGACGTAAACTATAGAACAGACATTAAAGTAGAACGTAATTCAGCATCAGCAGACGTTGTAGTTATAGATCATATGGATAATAATGTAAATCTTACAACTTCTAGTATAGAATCTAAAGCAAATATTGTAAAATATACAAAATTTGTAGATAATTATTTAGATACGCTGTTAAGAATTGCACGTACTACAGATTCTGAACACTTATGGATATGTAGCAGTGTCTGCGACTACACAGACTTTGACTTTACATGGCATCCAGATCCTTGGCAGAGCGAAATGCTACATGTATTCCCTAGTGGCGATCAAAAGTTTGGTGATACATTCTATATGCACGTTCCTAGTTTTAAAGAAAACGCAGACAAGTGTGAACTGTTAGACTGGTACAACAATAACTTTACTCAAGACCAAATAGTGCCAAGACATAAACTACCGTTGGTCAAACACTTAGAAGACAGCCACGTTGATGCACTACCAGAAAGTCAACAAGAGCCATTGGTAGTATACACTAACGAAAACTTATGGTTTACTCCTGTACCTAATATACCATTATGGCGTAAGAAAACAAGAACAATAACTCCTCTTGACACTAGAGGGTGCAGTGTTATAGTTCCACGTGATGCTCTAGGTGATATTAAAACACAGTTATGGGACTACGAATATGTTGATCGCAGTTACCAAACACAGAGGAAGTCTGATCCATTAGATGTTGTGTTTATAGAAAACGGTGAAGTAAATGCTGAAGAAAACTTCTTACATCTAGAGAGTTGCCTCATGCAAAAACCTAACAAATTGAAGCGTGTAACGAACGTAAAGGGCCGTGTAGCCGCTTATCAGGCCGCGGCTAAGGTCAGTAGTACCCCGTGGTTTTTTGCTGTGTTTGCGAAGCTTAAAGTAGACGAATCGTTTGATTGGTCTTGGCAACCAGACTGCTTACAGCAACCAAAACATTATATATTCCATGCCCGTAATCCTATCAATGGATTAGAGTATGGACACATGGCCATGATTGCTTACAATAGAAAACTAGTATTAAGTAACACTGCCCCAGGTTTAGACTTTACCTTAGACCAACTACATGAAGTAGTTCCAATACTATCAGGTGTGGCTAACTATGCTGATGATGAGTTTATGGCTTGGCGTTCGGCATTCCGTGAAGTAATTAAACTTAAACATGCACTTGAACAACAACCTGACGTTGAAACAGAATATAGATTAAGATCCTGGTTAACAAAAGGTGAAGGTGTTAAAGGCAAGTATTCAATACAAGGTGCTGTTGATGCTGTTGAATACTATGAAGAAGTTGCAGGCGATTTTGATAAGTTAAAACTAAGTTATGATTGGGCGTGGCTTAATGAACGATTTGATCTTCTACATGCTTGATAACTCTATCAGCAATATATTTTATTTCACTGTCAGTTAGTTCAGGATAGAAAGGTAAACTTAGTACACGTCTAGACAGCATACTAGCATTGTTGATCATTGTTAGATTACTATATCCTTCATAAGGTTCCATTTCATGTAAAGGTCTTTCATAATGTACTTTACATTCAACGCCATCTTGATACAATAAATCTTTTACACGATCTCTGTGATCTATTTCAATAACAAATTTTTGTAGACCGTGCATGGCTCTATTACGCATGTCACTCATAA
>Ga0181602_10003068_pt1 | contig 13610 bp, 10 predicted proteins | sample 041ome_14_FD_148640 | JGI IMG/M metagenome (GOLD analysis project Ga0181602, IMG submission 148640) | Coastal salt marsh microbial communities from the Groves Creek Marsh, Skidaway Island, Georgia - 041408US metaG (spades assembly) | ecosystem: Environmental > Aquatic > Marine > Intertidal zone...
GGTGACGAATGAGGTCGGCGCCGCGCTACTACATCGTCGTCATCACATCGTCGTCGTACATCCGACGGCAACAAATTTCTTTGAGCGACACAATCTGGCGGATGAGACGCAGTGGGCGATAGATGACGACGCCACTATGAACGACAGTGGTAACACCGATGGTGGTGCCTGTGATGAGGTGCTTCCCGTGTGTCGGCACGCGCGCGACGTCGCAGAAATAGTGCGTGCCAATCCTTGCGTGCTCGTGCTCGCGGATACCGGTTCGGGGAAAACAACTCAAATTCCGCAAATTTTACTCAAACATGGTGTCTGCACGGAGGGATTGGCGATTGCCGTGACACAACCACGTCGCGTGGCTGCTGTATCTGTTGCGCGTCGCGTGGCGGAAGAAATGCAAGTGAAAGTCGGCGAGGAAGTTGGGTACTGCGTACGTTTTGAGGACAAAACGTCAAAACTTACGCGAATCAAATACCTCACCGATGGCACGCTCTTGCGCGAATTTTTGACCGATAATTCGCTGTCAAAGTACTCCATAATCATGCTAGACGAAGCACACGAGCGGTCGTTAAACACCGATATCTTGTTTGGTTTACTTAAAAAGCTCGTTTCGACCCGTTATCCCGCGCTGAAGCTTGTGATTACGTCAGCAACTTTAGAGAGTGAAAAGTTTTCAGCGTACTTTGGAGAATGCCCAGTGTATCATGTTCATGGACGTAGTTTTCCAGTTCAAATTGCTCACGCCACAGAGGCTGCTCGTTCGTACTTTGAGAGCACAATTGAAACTGTGCTGGATATTCATATGAATATGCCACCAGGCGATGTTCTTGTATTTTTGACTGGTCAAGAAGAGATTGAAAGGGCTGTTCAGCGAATTAATGACAAAGTACAATCAATAAGTGCCGAAGGCGCTTGTCCATATATCCAAGTGGTACCTCTCTACGCGTCTCTATCACCATCCATGCAGGCCCGAGTATTCCAACCGCACGCGACAAATGTCCGCAGAGTGATTGTATCGACAAACGTTGCGGAAACTTCAGTGACTGTGCCAGGAATCGTTTATGTCGTAGATCCTGGGGTGGTAAAACAAATCGAGTACGATGCTATGACAGGAATGGAGACCTTGAAAGTTGTTTCCATCAGTGCAGTACAGGCAAAGCAGCGCGCAGGCAGAGCTGGACGCACGCAGCCAGGGTATTGTTTTCGATTTTACACGAAAGAAAACTTGGAACTAGACATGCCAAAAATCCAGAAACCCGAGATACAACGTAATTCGCTTGTTGGAACAATTCTTTACCTCAAGACTTTGAATTTACAGGGACTAGATGTCATGGGGTTTGAGTTTCTTGATCCTCCGGAACCGCTGCTCATTGCTGACGCGCTTCGCCAGTTATACCTCATTGGTGCGATAGACTGTGATGGGAAAGTGACCTCGATTGGTAGAGATATGAGTTCGCTACCACTTGAACCGTGTTTGGCGCGGGCGATGGTTGAAGCGAAGCGATTAGATTGTATCGTGGAGACCGCAACCGTGTGCGCCATGTTGAGCGTTGAGCGCATTTTCACTGGCAACGCATCAAACGCATTAGTAGGCATCGTCTCTGAAGAAGATTTTCTACTAGGTGACCACGTCGTGTTGCTTCGGATTTATCAAGCGTGGCAGTTGAGTGGGTATAAGCGAGATTTTCATGGAAAATATGCGCTATCAGACCGCGGCATGGATTTTGCGCGAGATATTCGCCGTCAACTTCTTGGACTCTTTCATGAGCGTCGACACAGAGAATACGATCGTAACATCGATGCCATGCGACAGTCATTATGTGCTGGTTTTGTCACAAAAATCGCTCATCGATTACCAAATCACAATGGCTATCGAACTTTGGGTGAGAACCCCGTTCTCGCGCAGGTACACCCGCCGATGGCGCGACAGCTCGCGGATGCCGATGGCCTGTTACCAGAATGGATCATCTATCATGAGTTGATTACGACATCAAGGCCATTTATGCGGCACGTGTTAAAAATTGAACCGCGATGGATCGCCAAGGAAAGGACTCTGTTGGCCCAAACAGTTGACATCTGCCGCCTCAGTGGCGGCGTGATGACTGAGGTTGACGCGTTGTCGGTTCATTCTCAGTCGCAAGATGCGAGCACAATAGTTAGAGACGATAGCAAAAGAAAGAATGGCGAAGACGAAATAGCCGCCGCACGTGCGCGATTTTTAGCCCGCAAGAAAAGAGTCAAATAGCTTTGTTGTTGTAAAAACTAGATAACTTCTGTCCACTCTTGTTTCCCATGTGAAAAAAAACGCTTTAACGGAAGTGTAACGCTCTCTCAACCCGACGCGAAACGCAACCCTCGTCGTTACATTTCGCACGCGAGAGATGCACGCGTATAACCCAACGCTCGACACAGTATCAGATGGCGCAAAGCAAGCTCAAGCGTGGGCGACGTTCAAACAGAACGGAGGAGAGTTCGGCAGAGACGCCGACAACGTTGATGGTGAGATCGAGGAGAGCGACGTCAAGACGGGAGAAAAGAAGGAATACGGAAAGCATTATCCGAGCGTTTGGACGAAAGATCCCCACGGTGGGCCATATAGAATCGACAAAGGACCCGGTGCGAGCAAAGGATACGATGCCCTGGAGCAGAAGAGCGACGGTACATTGATTGAACGTCCTGCTGGTTACGAGAAGCCACAGTCGGGGCCGACAACAAACTTTGTTGGTAACCATATGACTCAAGGCGCGATTGACTTGGTACAATATGAACTCACTAAGACTGATCCCAATCAAGAGTTACGTCGGCAACGAATAATTAATGCGCGAGGAATCGAGTTGAAGCCCCCGGCGCTCTTGTCCGTGACAGAGGAGGCGCGTTCAAATGTCGGCACTCGTCAGAAAATTGAGAGCTTTTCTTGGTATGACAACCGTGATGCGATTCGTATATCAGTTTCTATGAGCACAATGGGTGAGGTGAATTATAGTGCAACTTCTTTGACGTGTACGGAAACGAGCGCTTTGATTGAAATTCCCATGGTGACACCAACTGAGTCGAGTGTAAAGGATACGCACGTTCTGCATCTGAAACGCTTATTCAGCGTAATCGTACCTCAAAAATCACGTTTTAGAGTGGAGAAACAAAACATTATTATACATTTAGCGAAAAAAGACGCTCAAATACCCTGGACGACGCTCGAAACGCCTTTAGACTCTGTTCGGGCTCTTCCGTCGCAACCTAGTGTGAGCTCTGCCGTCGCCACGACGCAGGCAAACATAGACTTACGGACCTTACGTTGTCAAGTTATCAACGCTAGGGAAGGTAAACTAGCGTCTAAGTTGACGTGGCTGAAAAGCAAGACGGACGCCGGCGTCGAAGACGAAAACAGTATGAAATTCATGCCAGCCATGGAGGCTGTGCAAAGCGTTCAAATGTACGTAAACGCTGGAGATTATTCTAGTGCTTTAGATGCAGCCAGCCGTGGTCTTATGGATAGCTGCATAAGCCACGCGGACAAAGTCGAACTTTTGATGCAACGAGCGAAAGTTAATGTTCAGCTTGGGGCATTGAAGACAGCAGTATCCGACTATGATGAATTGATTAAAATTGTGCCGTCTCTAGCGGTATTACTCCAAAGCGCGGGGATACAGGAGCAGCTTGAAGACTATGAAGGCGCACTGGACGCATACACAACCGCACTGGAGCTCGACCCATCGTGTTCTAAAGTCCACACAGCCATGCGTAGAGTGAAACGTCTCTTAGAGCAACAAGAAATCGATAAGGCCGAGGCGAAGCAGCGACACGCAGAGCACGACAGCAACAAAAGCGTGCCGCGACCGTGTTTACCGCAGTTTGAGAACCGCGGGAAAGCTGGAGCGTGTTTTTAATAATGAACAAAGATTGTGTTGATTTGTCTTCGCTAGATGCACCAACAAGATCCTAACTATCTATAGCTATCTAAACTTATTTATCGCTTACCGCCTCGCTCTTTAAGAGTCAAATGAATTGTCGATCCATCCTTGAGATTATAGTACGCCAAACTCGCAGTATCTTTGAGGAATCCCAGGCCAGGAGTACTCAACTTTTGCTTATTTTGGGCTAGTTCTCCAACGAGTGGCTTGATTGCTCTTTTCAAGTCTATAATCTTGTCCTGAAGTGAGTCAACGCTGATGTCCAAGGTTTGTCCCGTCAGATTACTGTTGCCTTCAACTTGAGGGCAAATCACCTTGATCACTGCAGATCCAGCATGAGCACTCAAGAAATCAGATTCATCATCTAATTCGACCGATCCCACCTTTAATTTTTTCGGTTCGGGCTCTATTTCTTCCTGCATGGGTGAGGAGGGTCGCTTCTCGACAACCGTCGTCACCTGCGGCGGTGGTGGCGGCGGAGGTACAGCTTTAGCCATTTGTTGTGGCGGCGGAGGAGGTGCCGCCGTTCGAGTCGGTATAGTTTGTGCTGTTGGCGCAGCAGTCATTGGCACTGTACTGGTGACCGGCGGTGGTGGTGGCGCAGTTGCCTTTGATGGCCTATGCTGGGATAACTCTGCAGCGAGCGCCTTGGAAACTTCTGCGTCAGTAGAACCGAAAATATCAGGACGATTTCGTGCCAAATTCAAAACGTTCGCTGCCACATCTTCGTGGGAAGCTTGCGTGCTACCACGCAGTTTGGCCAACATAGCCTCTCGCTGCTGCTTCCATTTTGGATCGATTAGCGAGATACGCATGTGCTCAGCCATTTGATCCAGCGGAATCATCTCTCCAGTGATTGGTGACACAACAAATTTACTTGCATCCATCGCTGCAGCCTTCCTCTCTTCGGGCTTTTTGTAGTTGCGAACAATTTTCATAGCACCCTCAGTTGCTGCTTTCGCCGACGCTACTGGCGGTTCAGGGTTCGAATGAGGTTCTGCTGCTTGCTGCACCATCTCACGCTCCTCAGCGTCCATCGTCGCCATGGCTGCCGGAGCGGGTAATTCATCCGTCACACGGGATGTAGTAGGCGCCTCTAGCTCTTGCTTTCGCATGGATTCGATGATTTCATTCAGCTTCATTGGCGGTGGCAGTGCTTCATCTTCAGCTTCGTCAAAATCCAAAGTTTCCACGACAACGAAACTATGCCAATCAATGAGTGCCATCTGAATGCGTTCTTCTTCCTCTGCATCTTCCTTGTCCTTCTTTGCTTTATCTTGCGCTGATTCCCATTCGAGACGCTTGAAAACCCGTTCCAGCACGACACTCTTATCGCAAGCTTCTTCAACGGACTCAAGTGTCGCACTATCTGGAGTAACAATCTTTTCATAAGCATCGGCGAGAGCGGTAAAAAACGTGAACATTGAGTGTTGAGGTCTCAAAAAGTTAAACTGGGGGTTCGTATGTTCCTTTGCAGCCAGGGAAGTTACAAACTTTTTGCCGTTTCTTGCGGCAAATTGCGCAGTGACTTTGATGACATCAAGATCTACGGCAGAAATACCAGCGGGAATGGGTATGGTGAATTCATCCTTTTTAGGAGGTTCCAAAACTACAGGCTTTGCACTACCAGTGCTCGCCTTAGTTAATACCTGAGTCGCTGGTGCCGGCGCCTGAGATGGTGCAGCCGCCGGCGTTCCGGTAGCTTGAGCCTTTGCCTCGTCCACCTTCTCGCGATAATATGCGTGGTAAGGGTCCCCAGGTGTCAAAAAGTTGAATTTGACATTGTTCTTCTCTGATGCTAAAATTCTTTGCTCGAACTCGGGACCATTCTTGCCTACGAACTGCGCCGTCTTGTCCACGATCACTCTCACATCTGGTGGTGGAACAATCACCCCAACAGTGTGCGTCTGCGTCTCTAACGACACCGTTCGTCCGCCATCGACGTTTACCGCACGGTCTTTTATTCCCTGTGTTTGAGCGCATGCATACGCATCGTCAGTACACGAAAACCTTGACTCTCGGTGCGCGCTCTTCACAGTTCAGCAACAGTTTCTTCATGAACGCAATTATCGACGAAAGGTTGAAATTGCGAGTGTTCTACGCGCACGTACCGTATCCACGACGGATTTCGCGACTTCCATGGTGATGCTCACTCGCGCACCGCGAAGTGCCGTGCGTCGCCCGCGGATTAAAATCTCAAAATTTTGAGATTTTTGCCGGTTAGGGTTGTAAGAAGTACCACGAGCGTTGACGCGCGTGAGAAGGCGACGCGTAAACTCACACCCGCGGCTGCGCTGCGAGTGGCCGCCAGCGAGGCAATATTTGCAAGCATCTCGAGGAGTTTCGGTTCATTCGTCGAATACATAGGCGCTGAAAACGCTTAGTGTGTTCTCCAGCAGAGGCTCTTGCCATTCCATCTTTGCGCGCGCGCGCGTCATCAAGGCAACCATGGATGCGGCGGCATTGAAACAAAGAGGAAATGAGATGTACTCTAAGGGGAAATTTGGTGCCGCCATTGAGGCCTACACAGAGGCCATCACATGTGATCCGCGATGGACGGTGCTTTACATAAACCGCGCGCTGTGTCACCGAAAACGCAAAGACTGGGCGAGCGTGAAGCGGGACTGCGAAACTGCTCTTCATTTTGATCGGAATTCAGTAAAAGCGTTGTACATGCTTGGTCTAGCACTTATTGCAGAGAAGAGGTTCACTGAAGCCGCCGTTTCTCTCCAAAAGGCACTGGAAGAGGCGCGGGAGAGCGGGAACATGATTCAAGACGATGTTTGGCGCGAACTCGCTCGAGCAAAATATTTAGAGTGGGAATTGGAGGCAGCAAAGCGAGAAGAGCGATTCTCGCGCTTCGAGAATAACGTAAATAAACTGTTGGGCAGCATGGATCAGGAAGACCTGCACACGTTATCTGAGGTGATGAGAAGTGCGCGCGAGGCAGATGATCGTTCTTGCGAACCTCCTGATGCGTTTTGTTGCAAGTTAACATTTGAAGTGTTTCGCGATCCTGTTATGGCACCATCCGGTCACAGCTACGAAAGACTGGCCATTCTTCAGCATTTGTCAATTAGTGCGTTCGATCCCATAACTAGAGAGCCACTGAAGCCGAATCAACTCGTGACAAATGTCAACTTGCGAAACGCCGCCCACGCCTGGCTCAACGCTCACGCTTGGGCTTTTGGTGACATTGTCCGCCCGGATGCACCGTTAGAATAATAGCAAAATATTAAACACCATCAATATAGATTGATGATGTGTACAACTACTAGCCGCAGCAGCATTTGGTAACTTAATACAGTATCTATTTAGCACAACGTTTCCCTACAGTCTTCGCAGACAACCGACGCTACCCCGCCGCACTTCGAGTCGCGTGACGACTATCGTCAAGCTAGTAAAGAAGTGTAGAGTGAAAAGCAATACGTCATGCCCGGTATACTTCACGAGCGTTCCATTCCGGTTGTTGCCGCGCTATGGACGTTTACGTTGTTCTTAATCGTCCGAGGAACTCGAGGATCTGACGACGTTCTCATCGATTGGGAACGGTTGTGGCTTTTGTTCGCACGCATCAATCCATATTTCTTTAGTGCGCTCGGCATTGCCGGGTCTGTGGGCTTGTCAGTCGCGGGCGCGGCGTGGGGGATCTTCATCACCGGAAGTAGCTTGTTGGGTGCAGCAGTGCACGCGCCACGAATTACCTCAAAGAACCTGATTTCAGTCATCTTCGTCGAAGCAGCTGCAATTTATGGAGTGATTGTAGCCATTATTTTGAGCACGAAATTAGACTACGTACCACCAGATCCAGACACGGGAGCGTTTCACGCATCAACCATGCTCGCGGGATACGCTGTCTTTGCGAGTGGTATGACGTGTGGACTTTGTAATCTGGTGTGCGGGATCTGTGTTGGCGTAGTAGGCAGCGCATGTGCGATAGCAGATGCGGCAAACCCGACGCTGTTTGTGAAGATTCTCGTGATTGAAATCTTTGGCAGCGCAATTGGTTTGTTTGGCGTCATCGTGGCGATTATTTTGAGTTCAAACGCGGTGTTTGACAAAGTATAGCTCGAACCACCATCTGTAGTAGTAGCATTTAGAAATTGAAATTGAATCATGGCGCACAGCTCATCAAGCGTATTCAAAATGAAAAGTATGGATCACGTTAATGTCAAAGCTAAAACGAGCAATTTAGAGTCAATGTTTTTGTTTCTAAACAAAGTCACCTGATTTTACATGACGAAAAAAAATCTAATCCTTCTTCTTCTCTGCAATAGACTTGGGCTTCTCAAGCATGGCCTTGATCGTCTCCTTTTTCTTTCTGTCGTCCAGTGAGAACGCCGCAATCAAGTCTTCCTTGCGCAATCGAGCACGCGCTATGCGCCCGTCTTTATACATGTGTGGAACGCGTACGACTTCTACACCCTTTTCGAACAAAATTAACGTCGGCAACTGCTTGCTAGTACCTGAAACATTAATTCCATATTCTTCGCCAGTTTTAGGCCATCGCATGAGGTCGAGTTTTGCAAACTTCAAGTTTTCGCTTCCATACTTGCAGCTCAATGCAGCGTATGTTGGTTCTAAGTTCACACATGGCGGCGACCACGAGGCGTAAAACTCCACGATCCATGTAGTGTTCGCTTCATCCCCGCTTCTTTCGATAACGCGTCGTTTCAGCGTTGCTGGGTTCAACCATTCAATGCGGCTTGGGCCTTTGTACTCAGGTTTGCGCACGTACAAGAACAACATTGCGTACATGACGCCATACCAGGAGAAAATTCGTTGGTCCATCATCCAAGCGAGCATCAATATGCCTGATTTGGAGTACATAAATACATCTGACAGCCAAGAGTCCATGTTCACTCGGCGAATGAACTTTACCCCGCACATGGCTAACAACGTCATCGCCGTTTGCTTTTCCCAACCTTCGAGCATGGACACGGACCTCGGGTATTCATGTCGCGCCCACAGAGAAAATAGCGGATAAGTCGAAATTACTAACACATTTAGCACGTAATATGCGGATAAGAAACGACTGATGGCCATTGCTGAGCGTGCAACAAAGTGGCGGCGGTGTGCAGTTTTGCTCATGTTACCCTGGGACTTGCAAGTGGTTTGCCAAACAGCGGTGGATTTCATTGAACTGTGTTGATTCTTGGGCGAACGTGATTGGTATTAAGACGAAGCGGTGAAAACAATCGCGCTAGAGTTTACTTTATTACAAAGTGGCGTTTTATTGTTTTTACATGTGCATCATTTCAATCCCCAGTCTTCATCTTCGTCAGAGGACGACTCACTGGCGTTTATTTCATCATCAAGACTTCTTTCAATTGATACTTCACTTTCGCTTCGGGGGGAAGTTGGATTGTTTCTATCGGCAGCGTGACTGTTCGTTGGTTTTATCTTCGTCCAATCTTCTTTTGCTAAGCTTTCATCTGAATCAAAATCTTCCTCGTCAGTTGCAAGCGTCTCGATTCTGTCGTGACTTAAGACTTTGTCTAGCTTGGAATTTTTAGGCTTTTCTGCTTGTACGTTATCGCTGGTACTCTCTACTGAGTCTTCATAGTTTGACAAAATTGGCGCAAGTTTCCGTCCAAACTCAATTTCTAATGCGTACACTTTGAAAAAGTATCGACACCAGAAAGCGTCTTCGTCAACGATGCCCGGCACAATTCGCGCGAAGAGCTCCTTCATAAAGTTGTTTGAACTCAGGACATCAGTGATGTCTTTTTCTCGAAGGTCCCGCGAAAAGTTCTTGGTGAAGTAATCAAATAGCTTACTTTTTTCAGGTTCATCGGTGTAAGTCCCAGAGTCTCGCTGAATTGCTTGTAAACGCGTTTCAAACTCATCTTTCTCGCGTCGCGGTGTTTTGATTTCCTTGGCTGCAAACGCATCTCGAGTTTCCTTAAGCACATCTTTCGTTTCCTCAATCGCCTCTCTCGTCGTAACCTTGACTAAATTTGCAAGCTGTCCAGCGCCTTGAAACATCTTTTGACCCAAAAGTTCTATCTTTTCACCCACTTGTTCAAACGTATCTTGAACGTCGAGCGCATTGTCCTCGTCCTCGTCCTCGCCTTCGTCGCCTCTCGCTCCTGTGGTAATCACCATACCATCACTGGTATACATCACCGAATCGTCACCTTTGGCAAGTTTGACATCATCATCATCATCATCATCATCATCCACACTATTATTAGATGTCTCTTGTGCATCCAAACTATCGACATCGTTGTCGCTCGCGTGCGCTCGCAAATCCTCCTCCACTTGCGCCTTGATGTCTTTGAAACTCTCCTTCAACTCGTTCGACACCTCGTGAGTGGCTTGCTTAATCGTCGCCAGCGCGCCTCGGGTGAATGAAAACGCACTCGACATCAATGCTTTTATCTCATCCGTATCGTCGTCGCCGTCGTCGTCGTCGTCGTTGTCGCTTTCATCCGTCGCGACAGCTGCACCACCGTTGCGCGTCGCATCTTCACCTCGAACGACCTCTTCGTCGTCTTCGTCGTCGTCTTCGTCGGATTCTAACACCAGCGCCTCGGTGACGCGCTTCTCCATCTCGCACGCCTAGGCGCGTGCGTTGAACCGCACGCTCGCGTGTGCGCGCGCGGAATTATGGAGTTCGCGGTCGGTGCCGAGCGCGTCATTCGTCGTCGGCATGCGCGTGTGCGTGGTGACGCTCGAGTACGACGTCGAGTGCTTCTCGGGCAATGGCATTTTATCTCAAGCTCTAGTGCGTGGGTTGTCTACCGCCTCGTCGTCGTCGTCGTCGTCGGGAGTGCGCGTGTTGGTGGTGTGCGGCAAACCGAGCGGTGACGAGGTCCAGACGTCGTCGTTATCGTCGATGCACGCGACGCGCGGTGTCGTGGACGTGGTGTACGTTACCGTACCTCGAGACAAATGGTTCAAGCTCACGGTCGATGGGGCTTGGAAGGAATTCGCCGACGGGTGCGCGCGAGAGGATGTCCGACAGTCGGTCTGTCAGTTTGCGCCGCGCGTGACGCTCGGCGTGGACTGGTCCTCGCACGCGGCGGCGCAATCGATAGGGATGCCAATACCGTACGTGATGACTGCGTTTCGAATCTTTTCACAAAATGATGAACGACACTTGGCGTGTGAGCGAGATGCAGTTCAGATGGCGGCGGGCGTGGTGGCGCTATGCGGTTCGGATGCCCGGTATATTTGCGAGCGCTTGGGCGCGTCTCGAGCGCCAGAAGTTATTAGTCCGCCGTTGCGGTCTACCATCGTAAACCTGGCCAAGGAGGTTGTGAGTAGCGTGGAATATGATACAGGTACGAGGCGGTATTTATCGTGCGTCGTACGCGTGAGTGCGGAGAAAGAGCCGGATAGATTTGTGAGTTTGGTGGAGGAATTGGCACGGCGCGGAGCGTTTGCAAGCGGTGCGCTCGTGCCGTTATTGTGTGCGAATGAAAACATATTACGCACGAGTAAATACGCACAAGATCTCAAGGAGCGATTTCTCTCGTGTGCGCCCAACGGTCGAGTCATTGAAAATTTTCTTGACGAGCGGGAATTGAGTGCAATTTTTCGTGAAACAGCGCTCAATGTGCATCCATCAACCGCCGACGCGTTTGGGATGACTGTTGTCGAAGCAGCGGCTTTTGGCGCACCATCGGTCATGCATCGAGGCGGTGCGGTGGGCGCGTCAGAACTTTTGCGTCCACATCTCTCGGAGAGTATTGAGGTTGACGTTCTAGCTCCCGTGCACGAGTTTGCGGATAAAATAGAATCCGTGCTCGCCGATCCAAAGACGCGTCTCGTTGTAGCGAAGAACGCATCCGAGCGCGCGCTCGAGTGGGACGAGACTTCATACGGTCAGGCGATGCTAGAACACTTGAGTGCATATTAATTGATTGTTTCTTACGGTATAGTATAGAGCTATTGAATTTGTAGTAACGATAGAAGATGGTTCACGTATAAAATCCAAACTCACGCAAGCCTTGTAAGATGCCAAGCGCTTCGTTCTCAGTGGCAAGAAATACGCGTTCGAGAGCGAGTTGACCATTAGCCATTCTATCATTTGCCCACTGTCGAAGTTCGAATTCCGCATTTCCTACTATGATGCACCTCGTATCACCAGATAGCATTAGGATGTCGTTACCGCTGTCGCCGCACGCGACGGTTTGCAGGTGCTCAAATCCCAACTGTTTGCGAACATACTCCAAACTTTCCAACTTTCCGGCACCAGCGCTGACACAGTCCACGAATTTCCACCCACCTGAGCCGCTGATTATAATTTTGTAATCTAAACCGCTCGCTGCGCATGCATCTCGCAGCGTTCGCTCGACGACGGATGCGTATTCGTCTTTCACACCGATGGTGACTTTGTGTTCGTTTTGCTCGTCAGCCGGACGAAAGTGGGAATTTTCATGTCCACACTCATCAACCGCACGTTTCGCCGCATCCGCGACAACTGAATTCGACCAATTGACGCCCAAAGCCTTGCTCCACCCGTCGTCTTCGATCCATCCGTCGGCAGAGCGTTCAAACACCTTGGTGCCGACGGCGCAAATCAACTTGTCTGGCTCCACCATGATGTCTGACTTTTTTGCGATCAAGTCGTTAAACGATGCCAATGACCTCCCGGTGGAATACACTAACTTTGACCCCGCAGGTTTGGCGCTCGATGACCAAAAGTCTCGGAATGCGCGCGTGTACTCATCGTGACCAACCATCGTGCCATCGAGGTCGCTCACGATGAGCACTGAAGAAGAAGTCGACGACGACGACGACGACGACGCGCGAGACTGCATCGCCCGCGCACAGGTGCAGCGCGCATCGAATGGCGTCCATGGTCGTCGCGACGACGCGTGCGCGCGAAACATGCTGCGGCGGCAACGTCTGCGGTCGCGCTTCGTGAAACTCTTCTCGAGGTGCGGTTGCGTGTTGAGCAGATGTATTTAAAAACTGAAGTGAACTATCAAAAACTACAAAGCAAAGCATGGAAAAAAACCTACGCCACCTACGCCGCCGTCGCCGCTGCCGCCGCCGCGCGCTTGGCTTTGATATCCGCCACGGCGGACCGAATGGCGTCTTCGGCGAGCATCGAGCAGTGCAACTTCACTGGAGGCAAGTTCAAATGTTTCGCTATATCCTGGTTCTTAATCGTCACCGCTTCATCAACATGCGTGCCCTTAATCCATTCCGTCGCCACCGAAGAAGACGCAATCGCAGACCCGCACCCAAACGTCTTGAAGCACGAATCCACAATGTTGCCCTCGTCATCCACCTTGATTTGCAACTTCATCACGTCCCCGCACGCCGGGGCGCCAACCACGCCCGTGCCCACGTTCAAATCGCTCTTATCAAAACTACCCACATTTCTCGGGTTCTCGTAGTGATCGACAACCTGCGCGGCGCACGTACATCAACCCAGTCAGTCAGTCCGCGCATCCATCACGGGCTCGCACGCGCGAATCCATCGACGTGGCTGGCGGGCACGCCATGGACGCACCTTTTTATCGTACGCGCGTCTCGTGACGGCGTTCCACAACGTCGCCGCGGTCGCGGTCGTCGTCGTCGTCGTCGCGGTCGAGATCGTTGTGATTCGTCGTAACATCCTCGTCGTCGTCGCGCACTGTCGTCCTTCTCCTTCGCGCGCGGCAGCCCCCCTCGCGCGACGCGCACACATTGCGGTCGGTTGGACACCCCACGCGAAGAAAAACGCGTCGACCGGTACACGCGCGG
>Ga0181602_10003110_pt1 | contig 13483 bp, 10 predicted proteins | sample 041ome_14_FD_148640 | JGI IMG/M metagenome (GOLD analysis project Ga0181602, IMG submission 148640) | Coastal salt marsh microbial communities from the Groves Creek Marsh, Skidaway Island, Georgia - 041408US metaG (spades assembly) | ecosystem: Environmental > Aquatic > Marine > Intertidal zone...
GGTTTTGCATCAGGATGAATATCCAACGGATATAAAAAAATATAGATTGTTGCATCATTTAATTCTTTTAATGCTTCACGTTCTAATTTTTTACAGAACGGGCAATCAACGTCAGAAAAAACAGCTAACTTTGTTGAGCCATCGCCTTTCACAATCTTTATGGATTGATCAAAGGGTAGACTATTAAAGTCAACTTTAGTGAGCTCATCGACACGCGCCTGCGTCAGATCTTTACGAGTATTTGGGTCAACGACTTTCCCAATAATCAAAAAAGAAAATTTTTCATCGGTGTAAATAATTTGGTCCCCAATTAAAACCTCATATAAATTATTAAATTTAGTTTTGACTACTGATGAAATTGTAATTTCTGGATAAGCCTTTTCAATTTTCTCTCTTAGGGCATCTTCATTTGCTACAGCAGATGATAAAAAATAAAACATAGATAAAATAATTATAAAAATAAATTTCATGATGTCGCTCGATTTATAAGAATGGATTTAATAAATTTACTTTTATCAATAAAAGCAAATCCTTTTGCAATTAATTTCTTTATGTAATCATTATCGTTTAAAAATAGGTTATTAAGATGATTCGTCAAAAATGAAAATTCTTTAATATCTCTTAAACGTTTTCTTTGATATTTTTTTAAGAAGCTATTTAAACCAAGGTCGTCAGACTTCCTTTCACTCAAAGCTAATTGAAATGCTCTCAAATCTCTTAACCCCAAATTTAAACCCTGTCCCGCCATAGGATGTATCTTATGCGCTGCATCTCCCATTATTAAAAATCGCTTTGTATGTAACGTATCACTCACCGACATCGATAAAGGAAATGAAGTTTGATTTGTAATACCGGCGACAGGTTTATATAAATAATTAGTTCTTGCTAAAAATATCTCTAAAAATTCATTTCTTGATTTTTTTTGAAGCTCTTTGTGGAGTTTATTCTGACACGACCAAACAATAGAAACTTCATCCTCAGAAAAAGGTAAGATGGCCAATGTACTATCATCAAAGAAGAACTGATAGGCGGTATCATCTGATCCAACTGCAAATTTTAAATTAAATGTAATGGCTGTTTGATTAAATTCTTTCTTATGAAACTCAAAATTAGATTCAAGATCTTGCTTTCTTTGCTGATCTGTAAAGATACATAAATCAAAATTTTTATATTTTTCACTGTCTACCTTTATCTGATCAAATTTATTTTCAATATTGTTAATAACATTAATAGTCTTTGCCTTTGAGTTTAGTTTTGAAATAGCATCAACCAAATCACTCTCTTGTATCATATAAGCCAAGATATTTTTATTTGATTCTATAGCATCCATATGTATAGATTGATTTGAATGCCCCTCAAATAATTTTATTTTTTTTATTGGGTGTGCTTGACTGAGAATCTTTTGATCTAATCCAACAGTTATTAACCATAAGTAATTTGCTGGGGTAATAGCAAAAACGCGATTATAAGATTTTTTACTTTTTTTGCTAACTTGGTAGGTATTGAAATTATTCTTTCCAAGGAGATGAATAAGTAAATTGGCAACAATACCATCACCGGCAATCAAAATATCTTTATTTATTTTATTTACCATAACTCATTTTCTTAATAAATTTCCGCTTCATAAACCCTACAGTGCTAAGTGCCAGCAAAGCCAAGCCCCTAAAGCGATTTATTCCAATGATATTGTCATTAAATACAGAAGCTAGCTGGCCTGTAATGGCAAATAATTTCTTTTTTTCTTTTTGTCGTTGAGCAATATGTGTAGCTAAATTATTTATTGCAGCATCAAAACCTTGATCGTTTATATGGCGAAATAGGTGGTAAGCGTCTTGCACTCCCATATTTAAACCTTGACCTGCAACTGGGTGCATAATTTGAGCAGCGTTTCCAATAGCGATTATGAAATTTGTATTTAATTCTTCAAGTTTTGATTGCATAAGTGGAAAAGATGTCTTTTTTCCTACCTCAATAAATTTGCCAACACGATCACCAAACACCTCTTGTAAGCAATTTAAAAAGTCTACCGTATGCAGTTTTTCGAGTTCTCTAATTTTCTCCATCGGCGCGGTCCATACCAAAGAATAGCATCCATCTTTAAAAGGTAATAATGCTAGGGGGCCGGAGGTTGTAAATCTTTCAAATGCACGATTTTTATGTGGCTGATTGGTTTTAACTATTGTGACTAATGCATCGTGATTCAACTGTTGTTCAGATTTATTATATACAACACCATCAATTTTAGATTGGCCACCATCTGCCAATACTAACAAATCGAAAGAGGAAATTTTTTTTTCTTCGTTGTGTATAAAAGAAATTTTTTTTTCTTCGGTATTTATATATTCAACCGTCGCACTTTCTAAAAAAGATTCTTTTTTAACTTTCTTTTTTAAAACATTTAGCAAATCTGCATAGGATATAATATATCCCAATGCATCCTCTTTAGTATCTTCAGTAGTAAATAAAGAGCGTCCAAAGCTTCCTTTTTGACTGGTATGAATTTCATTGATTGGAATAACCTTTGCCTGTATCTCCCGCCAAATACCAATCTCTTCAAAAACTAATCTTGAGCCATTTGAGAGAGCTAAGGCCCGCCCATCATTGTTACTAGATTTTTTAGGTGCATCTAATATTTCGTAGTGATATTTTTTGTTAAGCAGTGCGGCGAAGATAAGACCTACCGGACCTCCACCAACGATAGTTATTTTTTTAATCATAAATTGAGCCAACAAGGCTTTCTATTTCTTTAACTTCCTTTGGTGCTTTGTGACTTAATACCTCGCAACCGTTTGCTTTGACACGAACATCATCCTCAATTCTTATGCCAATTCCCCAAAATTCTTTAGGGATTTTTTCGCTTGGCTGAATGTAGCATCCAGGCTCTATTGTAAGTACATTGTTATTTTCTAATATTATTGATTTTCCATCTTCATCAACATAATCCCCCACATCATGCACATCCATTCCAAGCCAATGACTGGTTCGATGCATAAAAAATTCTTTGTAGGATTCATTCTCTTTGACTTCAGCTTGTGTACCTTGACACAAGCCAAGTTGAATAAAGCCATCGATAAGGGTATCTAGCGCAGCATTATGTGGATCTGAAAAGAAATTACCAGCTTTCACTTTTGCAATAGCTGCCTTTTGTGAATTTAACACTAATTGATATAGGTCTTTTTGTACCGGAGTAAATTTTCCATTCACGGGAAAGGTTCGTGTGATGTCAGAGGCATAAGCATCAAACTCACAGCCAGCATCTATTAATAATAAATCACCGTTTTTCATTTTTGAATTATTATCAATGTAATGCAATGTACACCCATTAATTCCTGAAGCTACAATTGATAAATAAGCTGGGGCAGCTGCACCATTTATCATGAATTCATGTATCAATTCAGCCTCAACCTGATACTCAAATAATTGTGGCTTAGAGTATTGCATTGCGCGAATATGGGCTTTGGACGAAATATCAGCGGCATGTTGCATGACGGCAATCTCATTTTCTGATTTAACACAACGCATCTGATCGACGATTGATGCTAAATCAATAATCATTTCTGGTGATTTGTAACCCGATCGTTTTAATTTTTTATTGTTATCGATCCATGCATGAATGGTGCTTTGATGAGAAAAATTATTATCAATAACTGTATAAATCTTAGAAAATTTTCCGATTAGTTTGGTTGCAATTTCATTGATTTGATCCAAATTATAGGCTTCATCAAACATAAATTCTTTTGCCGCTAACTCTGGCCCATAAATATGCCCATTCCATATCTCTTTATCTTTATCTTTTGTTTGGCAAAATATAATAGATTTTTGCTCCTTGCCGCCAAGCATAAAAATAATGGAATTTGCCTCAGGAAAACCAGAAAAGTATTGAAAGTAGCTATCCGATCGAAATTTATAGTTGCTATCTCTATTTCTAGTTACTTCAGATGCGTTAAATAAGATAGCTACAGAATTACCTATTTTTCCAAGCAGCTCTTTTCTTCTATTGTAAAAAGTTTTTTTATCTATTTTCATATAATTTTTCTAACTTTACTTTAAAATAGGACTCATAAGTCGCTCAGGTGTTCCAATATCCAACCAAAAATCCTCAATTTTTTCACCACACACATTGTTTTTATCAATTTCACTCTCTAGGAGTGTTGCAAGCTTATAAAAAGAATTTATAGGAACATCATTAAAAAAACACTTCCTGTAGATACCAATCCCAGCAAATGTTTTTGAATCATCATTAATATTTTTTATGACATTGCCTTTTAAATCCATTGAATAATCTCCCTTAAGATTATGATCAGGGTTTGGTACAAAAAATAAGCAGGCTTTTTTATCTGTTGGCAGATTAAAATGGATTAACTTTAAATAATTATAATGAGTATAAATATCTGCATTAATGACAACAAATGGATCAGTTTTAATTAAGTGTAAAGCATTCTTAATACCCCCTGCGGTCTCTAAAACTGGGTTTTCTTCTGAAAAAGAAACATTTAAATTCCATTTGTTTCCATGGCCAATAAAAGCTTTTATTTTTTCAGGAAGATAAGATACGTTGATTACTAAGTCTTCAACCCCCAAATTAGCAAGCTTCTCTAAATGCCATTCAATTAAAGCTTTTCCATGAAAATCCAGAAGTGGCTTTGGCAAGTTTTTTGTCAGATGCTCCATGCGATTTCCTCGCCCCGCAGCCAAGAGCATAAAAGTTTTAATGCTCATGAGTTGCTCGCCTTAGAATTTTTCTTAAAGGGGTTAGTACAGAATATCTCTCACAAACATTTAACAAATATTTTTCGACCAATGGAATATCATTTAAATAATTATGTTTCCCATCGCGCAAAGATAGCCTAGAGAAAATTCCTAATATTTTTAAATGCCGTTGCACGCCCATTATTTCAAATTGTTGAAAAAAATCTGAAAAGTCGCTTTTTTGCAACAACCCCTCCATACAGGCCACCTCCCAATAACGCACAACTTTGTCAATAATAAACTCTTCATCAAGCTCAATGTAAGCATCCTTCAATAGAGAAACCAAATCATAAGTAACAGGTCCTACTAGAGCGTCCTGAAAATCAAGCATGCCTAATCCATTGTCATTTAACAACATTAAATTTCGCGAATGAAAATCTCGATGGACAAAAAAGAAGGGTTGGCTTATATTGTTTTCAGCTATGATTTCTAACGTTTTATTAAGGCCATTCATATCCCCTTCAGATAACAAAATTTCTTTGTTTCTAAGGAGGTACCATTCATTAAATAATGCCATCTCATGCTTTAAAATCTTTTTAGAATATTCTTTTAAGTTATTGTTTTGATTAATTTTTTGTAATTCTATTACAGTTTTTATCGCTGCATTGTAATACTCATCATAATTGCTAACTTTTAAAACACTTAATAAAGGTTTTTTACCAAAATCCTCTAATAATAAAAAACCATTTTTTTTATCTATTTTATGAATTTTAGGAACTCGTAGATTATTCTCAAGTAATATTTTCGTCATATCAATATAGGAAGTTAAGGGCTCTTTTTCAGGAGGCGCGTCCATTACGATATAACTTCTATTATTATAATTTAATCGAAAATACCTTCGAAAACTCGCATCCGAGGAGGCAGGCTCATAGTCAATATTTTCCACTAAATTTTCATTAATCCATCTTTTAAGAGTTTGGTCTCTTGTCAATTTTTTTCCCTTACCATCAAAATTACATCTTCTTTTTTTATACTTGAGTTATAATTGCTAACTATCTGATTAATATGATAGTTTTTTTTATGAAAAAACAAAAATATATTTTTTTAAAAGCATTATAAATTTTGATTAACAATAATAATAATTCATGTATTAAGTTCCTAATAATCAGCTTTCTGATTATTACTTACAACAATTCTTTGGCTGAAGAAAAAATTGATGAAAACCTTATTATAGAGGCAGAAACTCTAGAAAATCTTCTTGATAGAAAATTAAAAGCCAGTGGAAATGCCATACTTAAAAAATCGGGTAATACGATTCAGGCAGATTTTATTGAATATGATCAAATTTCTGAAGAGCTCTATGCAAGAGGAAATGTAAAGCTAGATAATGGTGATTCTCATATTGAAGGTACAGAACTTGATTATTCAATTGAGAACATGACTGGCTCTATTCCAAATGCTAGCTTCACAACTCAACTTGAGGAAGGCTCATCAAAATTCAATAATTCACTAAGAGGAACAGCATCCATCATCTTCCTCGAGGGTGAAAATAACAAGAGAGCGGAAAATGTCTCTATTACCACTTGTGAAATAGGGCAAGATGATTGGTTTATCAAAGCCTCTGAAGCTGAAATAAATCAAAAGTCTCAAAGAATAATTGCGAAAGATGCGCAACTTGAATTCTTTGACATTCCTGTTTTTTATTCGCCCTATACGAATTTTTCTTTCAATGATGAAAGAAAATCTGGTTTTTTAGTGCCTAGTATTGGATCAACCTCTCGAAGTGGTTTTGAGGCCTCTACTCCATACTACTTTAACTTATCGCCGGACACAGACGCTACTGTAACGCCCCGCTATTATGGTAAACGTGGTGCGCAATTAGCTGCTGAATATCGTTATTTAAAAAATGACTACGAAGGCACTAGTTACATTGAGTATATGCCTAATGATGATGAAAAATCAGACCGGGATGATCGGTATCTAATGAAAATAAATCATAGCCATAATTTCGGTAATGGGTTCACTGGGTTTGTAAAATATGAAAAAGTCTCTGACGATGACTATTTTTCTGATTTATCCTCACTAGTTTCCCTTACCAGCCAGGTAAGCTTGCCACAAGAAATCCTGCTTAACTATAAAAGTGATAAGTTTAATGCAACTTTACTAACACAGAAATTCGATAACTTAACATCTAGCTCGCCCTATGAAAGATTGCCAAGTTTACAAATTTCTCATAACAAAGATTTTGAAGATATCTACGGAAATAATTATTTAGAAACAAATTTAGCCTTTGAATTAACAGAATTTAAAAGGAATAGTGATTTCAGTGGCAGTAGCCCCGAAGGCACCAGAGTTACCTCAAGGCCATCAATTGCCATTCCATTTGAAGCAAGCTTTGGCTACATAAAACCCAAAATTTCAGCTGATATTAAGCATTACAACCTTGACAATAATCCAGCAGCCTCAAATAAAGATTTATTCATTCCAACTTTTTCAATTGACAGTGGTTTGTACTTTGACAGGTATTTTGATTTAAGCGGAGAAAAATATTCACAAACACTTGAACCCAGAATCTTTTATTCCGTGACATCATATGAAGATCAATCAATGCTACCTATGTTTGATACAGCATTAGTTGATTTAAATCAAAACTCTATCTTCTCTGAAAATCAATTCGTCGGTGGTGATAGAGTAATGGATTCACACCAAATAACTTTTGGCGCAACTACGAGAATTATTAATAATGAGGGACTTGAAAAATTTAGCGGGACTATTGCTCAAAGATTTTATTTAGATGATAGGAGCGTTCTAACTGAAAGCCAATTTTCAAACTCAGATTATCAAAGTGACACATCCGATTTATTTCTTTCTGCCTCATCATCTATTACAAAATATTTAAAATTAAAGGCAGAACATCAATATAACCTGGATGAAGAAAAAACCAACCGACTTGCTTTTTCATCAAGATATAATCCTGATATAGGGAAGATTATTGATTTAAGTTATCGATTTATTAATGACCCAAATAGCTCATCAGACATTAAACAAGTAAATATTTCAGGTCAGTGGCCGTTAGGATCTGGTTGGTCTTCTGTTGCGAGATATCAATATGATCTAGAAGAGCATGAAGAAATTGAAAGTCTAGCTGGTTTAAATTATGATGCAGGTTGCTGGACTTCAAGCGTTCTATTTAATCGAATTCCATTAGCTACCACTGAAAAAAATAATTACACACTATTCTTTATGTTAGAACTGGGGGGTCTTGGAGCAGTTGAAACTGGTGGCTCTGGAGCATTGCAAGAGGCTCTTAATCGAAATGTACCGGGAGCTTACCTTTCACGTGATTTACCCGATAACTATAGAGCCAAATATCTGAAATAATTTGATGAAAAAAATCTCACTATTAAAAATAATTTTTTTATGTATTATTTTTTCTTCCGCTAGTTTTGCAGCAAATTCTAAGTATGAACTTTTAGATAAAATAATAGCTTTTGTTGAAAAAGAAGTTGTCACTGAAAAAGAGTTAGAAAAAGAACAAATAAAAATTATGCAAGCCCCTAACGACAAAAAAAATTCTTTAAATCAACAAGAAATAAAAAAAGAAGCTTTAAACAACCTAATAAATATCAAGATTTTAAATCAATATGCAATTACGTTAGGGATTACTACCTCGACAGAAGAAATTGATTTTTTTATTGAAAATATTCTCAAAAATAATAATTTAACATTAGATGAGCTTCAAAATGATTTACTCAACTCCGGGTCCTCTTTGGCTGAACTTAAAAAAGATATTAAAAATAATTTAACTCTTAAAAAAATTAAAGAGAAAGAAATTATGCCTTATGTAAATGTTTCAAAGTATGAAATTGATGCATGGCTTGAAAAAAATAAATCTATGGAAGACTCTAAATCTGAATATAAGCTTCTTCATATTTTAATTAAAAATGATCTGGAGAACAAAAAATTAAAAAAGGTACTTGAAAAACTTGAAACAGAAAGTTTTAAATCATTAGCAAGAAAAGAATCTGATGGTCCTTATGCGCAAAATGGAGGTGATCTAGGTTGGAATACAATTGAAAGTTTGCCATCTTTATTTGCAGAAAAAGTTAAAGAAATGAATATTAATGAAATTGTTATTATTAATTCATCTAATGGAACACATATACTTAAATTAGAAGATAAAAGAAATGAACAAAAAAAAACCAAAAGATTTATATCAGAGTATAAATTTCAGCAAATTCTATTAAAGAAAACCGCTCTTAATTCTGATAATGATCTAGAAGATAAAATAAAAAAAATTAAAAATTTAGTTCTCAATGGTTTAGATTTCAAGCAGGCTATTAAGAAATATTCTGAAGATACTATTCAAACAGGTCTTAATGAACTAAATTGGATCAATATTGAAAATTTATTGCCTGAATATAAAAAAAATTTTGAGTCTTACCCAAAAGAAAATTTAATTGGCCCATTTAAAACTCAGCTGGGTTGGCATCTTATATATATACATGACTATCAAGAAAGGGACGTAACAAACGAATCTAACAGAGAAATTGCAAAATTAGAATTGATAAGGGCTAAAACTGAATTACGATTTAAAGATTGGATGGCTGTATTAATTGAAAATTCAAAAATTAAAATCGTTGAAGATAATTTAAAATGAAATTAAAAAAAATTATTATCAGCCTCGGTGACCCCTCAGGTATTGGGCCAGATCTTTGTGTAAAACTCGCTACACAAAAATTTAATGCAATATTAATAGTAATTGGAAATAAAAAAGCGATTGAGCATCGCGCCAAAATGCTTAATGAAAAAATTATAATTACTAATAAACAGGAGCCACATGAGGGTAACTCTTCACTTACAATTATAGATATAAAATACCCCTATTCTGTTATTCCCGGAAAACCAAATAAAGCTAATTCTTACGCACAATTTAAACAAATTAATTTTATAGTAAAAGAATTATTAAATAATAATTACGATGCTATGGTAACCCTGCCAATATCAAAAAATATGCTCACAGAAGCGCTGCCAGAATTTAAAGGCCACACAGAATATATATCTGCACTAGCGAATACTGAAGGTAAGGAGCTGATGATGTTGGCGTCCAAAAAACTTAAAGTTGCATTAGTTACTACTCATGTTTCTTTAAAAAAGGTACCACTTTTAATAACCCAAAAAAAATTAAGTGATACCTTGAAGACTTTAAACAATGAACTTAAAAGTAAATTTAAAATTACTAAACCAAAGATTATAGTTACTGGATTAAATCCCCACTCAGGAGAAAATGGAGAGTTTGGTGATGAGGAAGAAAAAATAATATCTCCAGTGATAAAAGAACTAAAAATGACTGGTTATGATTTGATTGGTCCAATTCCTGCAGATACTGCCTTCACTAAAAAAAATATAGGGATGTGTGATGCATTCTTAGCAATGTATCATGATCAAGGTTTAGCGCCATTTAAGGCAATATCTTTTGGCAGAGGTGTCAATATTACACTTGGTCTTCCATTTATTAGAACCTCTGTAGATCATGGAACTGCATTTGATATTGTAGGTACAGATAAAGTTGATCCTTCCAGTTTTTTTGAAGCTATCAAAATGGCTATAGCACTCTCCTGATGATCAAATCAAAAAAGAAATATGGTCAAAATTTCTTAATTGATTCTTCAGTAATTAAAAATATCGTTGACATAATTAACCCTCAAGATGAGGATAAAATTCTTGAAATTGGACCTGGCCTTGGTTCAATCACTTTTCCAATTTTAGACAAAATAAACAAAATAGATGTAATTGAAATTGATCCTGATATGGTAGGTTTTCTTAGTAACAGTAATTATTCAAAAAAAATAAATATTCATACAAATGATATTCTTGAAATTCATGATAGCTTCTTTAAAAATTACAATAAGATAGTAGGCAACCTACCATATTATATTTCTACGGAGATTCTCATCAAGATTTGTAATATTAATAATAAAAATAAGAAAATTTATTTTATGCTTCAAAAAGAAGTAGCAGAAAGAATTTCCAGCCCTCCTGGTAATAAAATTTATGGGCGACTTTCAATCATCATTCAATACTTTTATGATGTTGAGAAATTATTTGATGTAGCACCTAATTCGTTCAACCCTCCACCCAAAATAAATTCCAGTATTGTAGAGCTTATTCCAAAAAAAGAATTTAAAGAAAAAATATTAAATTTCGTTAATTTTGAAAAAATCACAAAATTGGCTTTTGGACAAAAAAGAAAAACAATTAAAAATAATTTTCGGGAAGTTTTAAGTGAGGCTGATTTTGAAATATTAAATATCAATCCACAAAATAGACCCGAAACCCTCGGGGTAGATGATTTTGTAAGAATTGAAAATTATATGGATAAGCGAAAAATTAAGATTTGAAGCTGATATAATTAATCACTTTTAGAAAGCGTATAAAATGAATATTATTCTCCTTGGTGCGCCCGGTGCAGGTAAAGGGACACAAGCAAATTTTCTTAAAAAACAATTTCAAATACCACAAATTTCAACAGGTGACATGCTTAGGGCTGCTGTTGATAAAGGAAATAGTTTGGGTATCAAAGCAAAAGAATATATGGATAGTGGTCAACTGGTTCCTGATTCTTTAATTATCGATTTAGTGAAGTTACGCATAGAAGAGGATGATTGCAAAAATGGCTTTCTTTTTGATGGATTTCCGCGCACAATTCCGCAAGCAGATGCAATGGTTGCGGCTAACATAAAAATAGACTTTGTTATCGAAATTGATGTCCCTGACAGTGAAATTGTAAATAGATTGGGAGGCAGAAGAATTCATCCAGCCTCGGGGCGTATTTATCATGTCTCTCATAATCCGCCTAGAATTCATAATCTTGATGATATTACGGGTGAACCTCTTATTATTCGAGATGATGACCAAAAAGATACAATTTTAAAAAGGCTCACAACATACCATAATCAAACTGAGCCTCTAGTTAATTTCTACAAAAATTTTATTGGCACTAATAAGCCAATTTATATCAAAGTAAATGGGCAAGATAAACCAGAAAATATTAGCTCGTCTATTCAAAAAAAATTAACTCGATGATGCAAGAAAATTACAACTTTAAAGAGATAGAAAAAAAAGCACAGCAAGATTGGGAAATATCCAAGACTTTTTCTTCCTCTGAAATTGAGCCGAATAAATTTTATGTGCTCTCCATGTTTCCCTATCCCAGTGGCAAATTGCATATGGGTCATGTTCGTAATTATGTAATTGGTGATGTTATAAGTCGTTTTAAAAAATTTAACGGCTTTAATGTAATGCAACCTATGGGTTGGGATGCATTTGGTCTTCCAGCAGAAAATGCTGCTATTCAAAACAAGACCGCTCCGGATAAATGGACTTTTTCTAATATAGATCACATGAGAAACCAACTGAAACAATTAGGTTTGGGTATTGATTGGAAGCGTGAATTTGCAACTTGTGATCCTAGTTATTATCGTTGGGAACAATGGCTGTTTATCAAATTATATGAAAAAGGATTAATTTACAAAAAGACATCTACGGTTAATTGGGACCCAGTTGACAAGACTGTTTTAGCAAATGAACAAGTGATTGATGGTAAAGGATGGCGCTCTGGGGCTGCTGTAGAAAAAAAAGAGATCCCCCAGTATTTTATGAAAATTACAGATTACGCAGATGATTTGTTAAGCGGTCTTGACGAGCTTAATGATTGGCCAGAACAAGTTAAAACAATGCAAAGAAATTGGATTGGCAAAAGCCAAGGGTGCGAAATAAATTTTGAATTGGAAGGCTCAAATGAACTAATTAATGTATTTACTACAAGGCCGGATACGTTAATGGGGGTGACCTACCTTGCAATAGCGCCAGAGCATGTAATTTGTCACAAATTGAGTGAATCAAAACAAGACATAAAAACTTTTGTAGAAAAATGTAATCAAGCGGGAGTGTCAGAGGAAGAATTTGCCACGAAGGAAAAAGAGGGTATTTTTTCTGGTTTATATGCTAAGCATCCAATTACAAAAAAGTTAATTCCGATCTGGATTGCAAACTATGTTCTCATAAGTTACGGAGATGGTGCGGTTATGGCCGTTCCCGCGCATGACGAACGCGATTACCAATTTGCAAAAAAATATAATTTACCCATAAAGCAGGTCATAAAAGGTGGGGATTTAAAAAAAGAGGCTTTCGTAGGGGAAGGAGAGCTTATTGATTCGGGAGAATTTGATGGAAAACCAAGCATTGCTGCAAAAGAGCTGATTACTAAAAAACTTGAGAATATAAAAAAAGGTAAAAGGAAAGTTAATTTTAGATTGCGTGACTGGGGTGTTTCAAGGCAACGTTTTTGGGGCTGTCCTATTCCAATGATTCAATGTGAAAAATGTGGTGATGTGCCTGCTAAAGAGGAGGATCTACCTATCAAATTACCTGAAAATATTTCGATTGATAGCTCAGGCTCACCTCTAAAAAAAATGGAAAGCTTTTATCAGTGCAATTGCCCTAACTGCGGTGCTAAAGCGAAAAGAGAGACAGATACGTTAGATACTTTTTTTGAATCCTCATGGTATTTTGCTCGCTACGCGTCCTATGACCATGATAAAAGTATGCTTGATTCAAGAGTTAAATATTGGCTACCGGTGGATTACTATATCGGCGGAATCGAACATGCCATTCTGCATCTGCTTTACTCTCGATTTTTTAATCGTGTTCTCTTCGACCTGGGTCTAACTTATGATAAAGAACCATTTAAAAAATTACTAACACAAGGCATGGTGCTTAAAGATGGGTCCAA
>Ga0181602_10003112_pt1 | contig 13480 bp, 9 predicted proteins | sample 041ome_14_FD_148640 | JGI IMG/M metagenome (GOLD analysis project Ga0181602, IMG submission 148640) | Coastal salt marsh microbial communities from the Groves Creek Marsh, Skidaway Island, Georgia - 041408US metaG (spades assembly) | ecosystem: Environmental > Aquatic > Marine > Intertidal zone...
GCCTTCCTTCAATGCAGCCAGCGGTCGCTGGCCGCTTTTTACATTCCGTTTGGGTCGAATAGTGCTGTAGAACTCATTCTCGAGTTGCAGCAGATTAGCGTTTATCTGACGCGGTTCACCATTGGGACCTCGGCCGATCGCTTCGTATTCGGGATAGGGGGTGTGCATCGCTGTATCGAGACACTCAGCGTAGTTATTGAGGTCGTTATAGCAAACGAAAAGCGATTTCTGCGCCTCGCTTTTGTAGCCTAAATTTCCCATCCGCAGACAGGTGGCATAGGGCAGGTAGAGAGAATTCGCATCGAGTTCTTGCAGGCTATGTTCGCGGCCTCGAACAAAGCTTTTACATGCTGCGGGCGAAGCGCCAAAGAGATAAACAAGAAGCCAGGAATAGCGATGGAAATTGCGAATGAGGTGTAAATATTTGTTGGTGCGGAAATCCTGAAGTGAACCGGTATCGCCACAGTGCTGCTGATACTGCGGCCAAAAGCTTTCGGGCATAGAAAAATTATAGTGTATGCCTGCGATCGTCTGCATGATTTTTCCGTAGCGATTGCTTAACCCCTCGCGATAGAGTGTTTTAAGCCTGCCAAGGTTAGAGGTGCCAAACAGCGCGATAGGAATTTCGTCTTCACCGCCTAGCGCGCAAGGCATGCTCGAACCCCAAAGCATTTCCTGATTCTCGAGGCGAGTGAGGGTGAATCGGTGGATGCCCTCAAGCATGCCAAGGCAGTCTTCGATGCGCTCATAGGCGGGCGTAATAAACTCGAGTAGAGACTCAGAAAAATCTGTCGTGATATAGGGGTTGGTGAGTGTCGAACCGAGCGCTTGCGGATGAACCGACTGCGATAGCGCACCTGCGGGGCTCACTCTTAAGCTTTCTTTTTCGATGCCACGGACAACTCCTCCCCAGCTTAAATCGAAGGTGGCAAGCCCATAGTAGTCGAGCGAAGAGGCAAGTGAGGGGCGGGCAGACAACGTCGCGTGTTTAGCAGAGGTGCTACTCAAGGCAATACCATCCTTTGCATATCGGAGCCTTGCGTTAAGTCCTCCGAATCATAGGCGCTCGCCGTGCAAAATCGGGATTAGATCGGCGCAAGCACCTTGCGCCGTTTATCCTCGGGAATTTGCCACGAGTGCGGGTGGGCAAGCCTCGGCTAGCCCAAGAGCGCCGTATTATGGCAAAGAACATTAAAATTCGCTAACAGCTTATTTCTTGTTCTCACGCTACTCGATTTGCTTAAAACGGTGGATCAGTCGTCGGTCTCTCTTGTTGGGTTTAGTAGTAGTCATCAGGTGTGGCTGGCTCTTGCGCTGCTCGCTAAGGCTCTCTCTCAGCTTAATACTTTCAGCTGTTTCAGCATACAAACGCTGCGCCTCTGGCGCGCCGCGTCGCTGCTCTGAAAGCGCAGACACCACGACCGTGCGTTCATCAAAACCCTGCCTAAGACGAATTTCTGCGCCGACCTCGATTTCCTTGCTAGGTTTGGCGCGAGTCCCATCGCACTGCACTTTGCCGCCTTCTATTGCTTGTTTGGCGAGACTTCGTGTTTTGTAAAAGCGAGCAGCCCAGAGCCATTTGTCGAGCCTTAGTCTGGCCAAATCGCTCTTTGCCTTGGGATCTTGGGTCTTAGTCATGTCCTTAGAATTGTCCTTGTTCGACGGTGCTCGCGAGTCTCGACGGCAAAATAGAGGAGAAATCGTCAACCTGTGTGAACTCGCCAAGCGCCACTGCGGGGCGCTCGCTATCGGGCTGGCGAATTGCCATCAGATGGCCTATGCCTTCGCGCTGCGCCTGCCTTAGGACCGGCAATGAGTCATCGAAAAGCAGAGTGCGGGCAGGGTCATAGGCCTCGATGATCTGGAGTTTACCCCAGAAGCCATTGTTCTCCTTTGCGAGTGCGAGTTGGTGTGAGCTTATGCGTTGATGGAAATAGTCGGCGATAGAGGTATGCTGCATCTTCAACGACAAGCTGTGCGGATGGGCATTGGTTACCAGCAGCACTCGCTTGCCGAGTGTATTGAGTTGTTCCAGGAGTACTTCTACATTGGGTCGAACTCGAATCTTATCGATGATCGTCTGTTTTAAGCCTGTGATGTCGACCCCTAACTCATCGCGCCAGTAATCGAGGCAATACCAGTCCAGCGTGCCATAGACGCGCTCGGACTTGGCGGTCACGAACGCAATCGCCTCGTCGGGCGTCATCTGGTTTTGCTTAGCGTAGGTTAATGGCAAGAGGTGCTGCCAGAAATAATTATCGAAATGCAGGTCGAGCAGCGTGCCGTCCATATCGAACATTACGGTGTCTATGTCATTCCAAGGAGGCATTGATTCTCCATACGAGAGCGAAGCGCTGGTGGGTAAGTTGGCTAACTAAATCAATTTATCGGGCTAATAACGAGCTTAGCGCTATTCCTACTGTTATTCTACGTTGGACGTTTTGACAATCAAAAGGACCTTTGTCGTGAGTCAGGCAGACATCAGTAAACACACTCTTAAAGAGATGTGCCGGATAGCAGAGGCGGCTAGCTTTGAGATCCTCACGGTCTATAACAGCGCAGCTGACATTGAAATCGAGCACAAAGCCGACGACTCGCCTTTGACTCTCGCTGATCGCCGCGCACATGAATTGATCGAGCGTGAGCTGCTGTCCTTCGCCCCGGATATTCCTGTGCTATCGGAAGAATCATTTCATCTGCCTTTTGCCGAGCGACAGACGTGGTCGCGTTATTGGTTAGTCGATCCCTTAGACGGCACCAAAGAATTCATTGGGCGCAACGGCGAGTTTACGGTGAATATCGCGCTTATCGATAACGGCGTCGCAAGGCTAGGTGTTGTTAGCGTGCCAGTAACAGGCGTAACCTACAGCGGAATTAATGATGATCAGGCCCCTTGCGCTTGGAAAGCAGAGAGTAGTGGCGCGCGCCCGATAAAGGTGGCAGCAATGGCCGGGCAGAAAATCAGAGTAGTCGCCAGCCGTCGCCATCGAGGCGAACGCCTTGAAGAAATGCTTGCCACTATCGACAAAGCGCTAGGCATTGGCGAAGTAGTTAGCATAGGCAGCTCGCTCAAAATGTGTCTGGTCGCAGAGGGTGCGGCAGACATCTACCCTAGGCTGGCACCAACGAGCGAATGGGATACCGCAGCCGCGCAGGCGATTCTTGCCGCAGCGGGTGGTGAAATCGTCGATCTAGACTTTACGCCGCTGCGTTACAATCAGAAGGACAGCCTTCTCAATCCTGAGTTTATAGCCTTGGGCGACCGCGCTTATGCCTGGCAGGCGTTGCTGCGTTGATAGCAAAGGCCGCGAGGCTCGTACGCCTAAAGTTAAAGAACCAAGTTTCCAAATGAGCAAAAAGAAAGAGAAAGAGAAAGAACTCCGTACTAATAAATCAGATGCTACCTACGGGGTAGCTACCACTAACTTGCGAGGGGAATATTCATGTCAACAGCTGCACTAAGACTCCGACTGCTGCAGGCAATTGGGATGCTCCTAGTGGGCACACTTGTCGCGTGCTCGGAACCGACGGAGAGTCAGTCCGAAGCGGCAATCTCCACTGCCTCCCAGCAGACTGAGACTCAGCGATTGAATGCGTGGCTTGATGAGCAATATGCCGAGCAGTTAGAAACAAGCCCGATGACCAAAACAGCGTTGGGCGACAAAACCGACTATGGACAGCTAGACGATTTCTCACTCGCTGCCGAGCAGAGAGATCTCGAATGGCTTCGTGAAAGTGTGACCACAATGCTAAGCGAGTTCGACTACGCCCGGCTAACTGACGACGGGAAACTATCCTACGATATGTGGAAGTTCTCGTTAGAGCGCGCCGAAGCGGGAGTGCCGTATCGACAGCACGGGTACATTTTTGGACGCGGTGGCCCCCATGCCTACCTGCCTAACTTTCTGATCAATTTTCACCGCGTGGATACGGTTGCTGATCTTGACGCCTATGTTTCAAGACTGCGAGAGCTTGACCGGGTATTTACCGAACTGTTGGAGCGCTCACGCGCCGCATCGGCCGCGGGTATACGGCAGCCCCGTTTCGGCTATGATTTTGCGCTGGCAGAAATCGAAAGGGTCACAGCAGGCGCGCCGTTTAGCAACAGTGATAGTTCGCCCAATTCGCCGCTCTGGACAGATCTGCAGTCAAAAACCACGGCATTAATCGATGAAGGATTACTCAGCGCTGAAGAGGCTCAGGTTTATTTTCAACAAATTCAGGCGTTACTTGCCGGCGAAGTGAAAACCGCCTATGAGGAGGTGGCGGCGTGGTTGCGCGAGGATCGAGAGCTCGCAAGCGAAGAGGCCCAGGGCGTCTGGGCGCTTCCCGACGGTGAGGCTTTCTACAACTACCGTCTCGCGCAAATGACGACGGTTGATCTCACGGCAGAGGAGATTCATCAAATAGGCTTAGATGAGGTTGCGCGAATTCAAGCCGAGATGGAAACCATCAAGCAGCAGGTCGGTTTCGACGGCAGCCTGCAAGAGTTCTTCACATTCATGCGCGAGGATGAACAGTTCTATTTTCCTAACACCGATGAGGGAAGGCAGGCTTACCTCGATCTTAACAATAAATATTTAGACGCTATTGCGCTTAAGCTGCCTGATTACTTTGGCCGCCTGCCTAAGGCGGCACTCGAAGTGCGACGCGTTGAAGCGTTTAGGGAGCAGGCGGGCGGCGCCCAGCATTACAGTGCAGGCACGCCGGACGGTTCGCGGCCAGGTGTGTTCTATTCGCACATGAGCGACATGTCGACGTTGCCTATTTTCCAGCTCGAGGACGTTGCCTATCATGAGGGAAGCCCTGGGCATCACATGCAGATTTCGATACAACAAGAACTCGAAGACGTGCCGAAATTTAGGACTCAGTATCGCACTACCGCTTATACCGAAGGCTGGGGTCTCTACTCTGAGTGGTTAGCAAAAGAGATGGGTGGCTTCGAAGACCCTTATTCAGATTTTGGTCGCTTAGGTGGAGAAATTTGGCGTGCGATTCGACTCGTTGTCGATACCGGGATCCACTCAAAGCGTTGGACTGAGGAAGAAGCGGTGCAGTATTTCCTCGCTAATTCGCCGCAAGCCGAAGGCGCTGTTCGATCAGAGATAAAACGCTATATCGCAACACCTGGTCAGGCAACCGCCTATAAAATCGGCATGTTGAAGATTCAAGAAGTGCGTCGAAATGCGGAGCAGGCGTTGGGAGAGGCATTCGATATTCGAGAATTTCATGACATCGTCTTGGGCGCGGGTGCGCTCCCGCTGCCCCTGTTGGAGGCGCGCGTTAACCGCTGGATTTCTGATTCGTTGTAACCCCGTTTTTTCTTTCTGTGAGACTTATTTCTATGCCTAAGATCCATTGCTCCATTCACAATAGACGTTTAGGTGTCGCATTGTTCGCAGCGATTTCATTTACCGCGCCGTTTATCTCTGCTAACTCTTACGCCGCAGAGATCGAAAGTCCTGAGAGCATGGGTATGTCGAGCGCAGCGCTTAATGCTGCAACTGAAAGACTACAAAGACATATCGATGAGGGCGACATCGCCGGTGTTGTCGCTGCTGTCGCTCGGGATGGCAAGTTAGTGTACCAAGTCGCGCTCGGCGATCTCGATAAAGAGAACGGAATTGCTATGCGCGAAGATGCGTTATTCCGCATCTATTCGATGTCGCGCGAAATAACCAGCGTCGCTGCGCTTCGTTTATACGAACAAGGTGCGTTTGAATTCGACGACCCTGTTACTAAGTATCTGCCCGAATTTTCTTCTCAGCGCGTCCTCCTCGATTCAGAGTCGACTGACCTCGGCGCGACGCGACCACGTGTCGGCGAGATGACGATTGCACATTTGCTGACACACACCTCAGGTTTAGGGAGTCGCAGCTCGGCCCTCTACCGCGAGAATAATGTGCGCGATCGTGCACAGAGTCTTGACGCGATGGTGACTAAAACGGCTCAAGTTCCTCTGTTTCAAGATCCAGGCAAAGAATTTCGTTATGGCATACACGCAACTATTGTCGGTAAGCTAATCGAGGTTTGGTCTGGCCAGAAATTCGAAGACTATCTTCAGCAAAACCTTCTCGCGCCATTGGGAATGAGTAGCACGTTGTTCTGGGCAGAGGGGGATGATGCGAATCGCTTAGCGCAGCTCTACCGGCCAGATAATGGCGAATTGCGTCCTTACGCCATAGAAAGCGTCCCGTGGACACAAAAGCCCGAGCTGATCGAAGGGGGAGTCGGACTACTCTCTTCAGTGCCTGACTTCTTGCGCTTTTCGCAAATGGTCTTGGACCGAGGAAAGATTCCGGGCTCCAACGAGAGAGTGCTGAGCGAAACGACAGCCGCGTTGATCTATGAAAATGCTGTTCCCGAGGCGGCTATGCCAATCGGGAACAGTCGCTACTGGCTTGGCTCGGGCTGGAGCCTCGGCGGCTTTAACGTCGTCCTAGACCCCGCGACCTACGACTACCCAGTGTCAAAGGGTACGATCTGGTGGGACGGTTCTGCAGGCACTCGCTTTTTTATTGACCCCGTTGAGGGCATGGTGATCGTAATTATGGCTCAGGTCTCGCCCTCTAACGGCGGCGGTTTTAGAGAAAACTTCAGTCGTCTTGTCGATGCGGCTATTGTCGAGAGGCGTTAGCTATCGGCGTTTCTACCTCGTTTTTCAATTGCGGCGTCGAGCATTCCCGCAATGAGCTGTGGTAATTGATTAGTGTCATAGGGCTTGGCGACGCAGTGGATATCTGATCGATTCTCAATTTTCTCACGCAGTCGTCTTTCGGTAAAACCAGTGGCTAGGAGAATCGGCAAGTCAGGTCTGATAAGTAGCATTTGCTCAGCCATTTCTATTCCGTTCAATCCACCCGGCATAATGATATCTGAAAAAACTAGGTCGATTTCTGGATGGGCTTCAAATTTTAAGAGGCCCAGTGAACCGTCCGCTGCCTCGACTACCTTGTATCCAGATCTTCTTAGCATTTGAACAGCGACATCGCGTACGCTCTCGTTGTCCTCAACGACGAGAATGGTGCCCGTATGCTGTACGTTACTTAACACTTTTTCTTCGCGTATCGGACTAAGAGCGTGATCTTCTCTACCGGGAGGAAGGAAGAGTCTGAATTTCGTTCCGATTCCCTGCGTGCTTTCTACGACAATGTTGCCACCCGACTGGTTTAGAAAACCATAAGCGGTACTAAGCCCTAGTCCCGTACCGCGGCCTTTGCTTTTCGTCGTAAAAAAAGGCTCGAATATCTTTTCCATTACCTCGGTAGGCATCCCAGAGCCATTATCGCTAATGCTCAGTTCAATGTAGGGCTTGCCACCCTTGATAGCAGGTCTGCGACCATCGGCGAGCCTGAGAATGGGCTCTAGCGTTAAACTCGCTGAAATCGTTAGCACACCACCATTCGGCATAGCATCTTTCGCGTTAACGCATAAATTCAAGATAGCGTTTTCTAGCTGCGTTTTATCGGTCGCGGCGATACAAGATTCAAGGCAGGGCTCGCAGATCAAGAGGATATTTTCACCGAGCATGCGACTATAGAATTCTTTCATCTCTGTCATCAGCAAATTAATATCGACATTGCGCGTTTGCAGCGACTGCTCCCGAGAAAAGCTTAAAAGCCTATTGTTTAGATCAGCACCGTTCTGCGCCGCTGTCATTATTTTTCGAACTAACGTGACCGACTTTTTATCGGCGCTACTGTGTCGTTCGAGAAATTGTAGGTTACCGAGTATCACGGTAAGTAAGTTGTTAAAATCGTGCGCAACACCACCGGTTAACCTACCAATAGCTTCCATTTTTTGAGATTGAAGTAGCATAGATTCCATTTCTTTTTGTTTGGAAATATCAATGAAACTGACCACGGCACCGATGACTTTGCCATGGCTTACAATGGGTTCGGCAGAGTACCTCACAGGTAGAAACTTATTGCTTTTGGTGCGAAAGCTACTCTCAATCAGTTCGACGGCCTTACCGTCGACGTAAGTTTGACGCAGTGCGGTATTCTGATCCTCGCTGACGGGACCGGTTCTTAGTAGTGGATTGACCAAATGTATTGCAGCGACTCCAATTACCTCGGCCTCGGAGTACTCGAGCATGGCGAGTGCAGATTTATTAATAAACGTCACCGCACCGACATCGCTGATGCCAAAAATGCCTTCTTGCAACGCGTTCAGTAGAAGGTGACGATCCTCCGCCGCAGAGCGAAGTTTTGCATCGGCCCGAGCGTTCTGTACCTTGAGGGCTGCCTCTTTACTTCGTTGGACAGCGAGTTCTTCTTCTTTCTCAGCGAAAATGAGTTTCTTAGCGGTAAGTTCATCGCGCATGAGCCTATTGTCCAAAACCGCATTGATAAAAGCGCTTGCGCTTGCGCTTTGCTGCAGCCCTATTGGAATGATGAATATCAGAAAGAGTAAATAGCTCGTAATGAGTTCTATTGGATTGTGCTCCACATGAAAATACACGCTCGTAACAAAGGCGAGCGATGCAGCGAGTACAAAAGCGCCAAAAACCATTCCCATAATAGAGAGCGTTGCAGCCGCGCCCGCCAGCATGCCCGCAAGCCAGAGCGCCGAGAGAGCAGAGGTGGTTGGTGTGACGTCGGCTGCAACGATTAGGGGTGTCAGACCCCAGCAAAAACCTGAGGCAAATGAGCCGAAAATCAGAAATTGATAGCGAGATTCGTAATTAATAGTCTCTGCCGAAGAAGCCGAATACTGCGATCGAATATAATAGCGAAGGCTTGTAATCGAAAGCAAAGCAATCAACCAGAGATAAAGCGGCGGATTGTAATTGGGGTTCATGAAAAACGTCACAGAAAAAACGAAGATTGAGGCCACTAAATCACCCAAGAGAACAATGGATTGACCTCGAAGCAAACGATCTACACGCTCATTGAAGAGCGCATTGCTGCGACCAACCGACACGAAGGGCTCAGGGTTCGGCGATGTGCCGTAAGCTGCGTGGGTAAGATGGTCACCTAGCAGGTATTGGCCGTCATCGATCTTCCGCTGGGCTCGTGCTTTACTGCTCTGTGTACTCGTGGGTTCTCTCGAATCATCACTCATTAGTCACCGGGTGGAATTCTTTGAATCTAAAGACTACTTAGGTGACCGGTTCGGAAGGGATTCATTACTAAAATTGAATGATATTTCTCCGAGCAATGTGTATTCATAGGAATTGTGAGAGTTATACCTAACTAATCCTGTGATAAAGTCGATGCGCGAAAGCGGTCGAAGTTGGCAATGCCCGCTACGACCGATTCTTCAGTTTTAAACAAAAATGGCAGGGGCCAATAACATTATGGATAGATCCAACCAGTCCGAGGTGCTTTGGTCTGCCCAGTCACTTATGCGGTCGCTAACGAGTATGATTGATGTGGCGTTCTCAGAGGTTCGGCATCGATGTGTCGATCGAGAAAACGGGCGCCTCAACGCTGCGTTGCTCGATGAGAATCAGCAAGTGAGTTACGAGCTAGCCTTTGTGGTGGCCGAACTCGCAGCAACTAGTGCGCTGGTATCAAAAGCAGAATTCGGCGGCGAACTGGAGACTCTTGTTGCTTTGGCGCAGTGCTCATGCGCACTCAATGCTGCGCAGTCGAGACTACTGCCAATCGCCGACGAATGTGGACTCGATAGGGATGAGCTATGCGGTTTCTTTAATCAGCAGTCGCTCGTAGCGCTTCAAACTAAATTTGGATCGAGCAAAGCGCTCGCTCGGTTAGGTGAGAGACTCTGCGCTACGGAAATACAGAGGCTGCCTTCTGTACTTGATACCGACAAAGAGATGATGCGCGGAACGTTCGAACGTTTCGCCAACGAAATAGTCGCTCCAAGAGCGGAGGCTATCCATCGTCAGGACTTAGATATTCCCGATGAAATATTAATCCCCGCTGCTGAACTCGGTTGCTTTGGGACCTGTATTCCAGAGCGATTTGGCGGGCTGCAACCGGATGATAAGCCCGATAGTCTGAGCATGATTGTCGTAACCGAAGAATTGTCGCGGGGTTCTCTTGGCGCTGCGGGAAGTCTTATTACGCGTCCAGAAATAGCGGCGCGCGCGCTTCTTTCAGGGGGAACGGATGAGCAACAGCAAAAATGGTTGCCTAAACTTGCCGCAGGAGAAACGCTGTGCGCTATTTCGATCACAGAGCCCAATACAGGATCCGATGTCGCCTCTGTGGCACTGCGAGCTACCCGCACCGAAACTGCCTGGAAGCTCAATGGAGCAAAAACCTGGTGTACTTTCGCAGGACGATCTGAGCTTTTAGTCGTATTGGCGCGCACTGAGGGTGACAGGGATCTTGGCTATCGCGGTTTGAGCCTCTTTCTCGTCGAGAAACCAGCATGTGCGGGGCACGAGTTCACTGTCGAGCAAGACGGCGGTGGCAGGCTGAGTGGACGCGCTATCGCGACTTTAGGCTATCGTGGTATGCATTCTTTCGAGTTAGCATTCGATGAATTCATTGTGCCCGAATCAGCTTTGCTAGGAGGCGAGGCGGGGCTCGGTCGGGGTTTTTACTACACGATGGCAGGGTTCGCCGGCGGGCGCATCCAGACGGCCGCGCGCGCTACCGGACTCATGCAAGCCGCGCTCGAAAAGGCGATGAGCTATGCGCGTGAACGCAGCACGTTCGGGACACCGCTTGCTAGCTACCAATTAATTCAAATTAAAATTGCAAAGATGTTTGCGACAGTTTCAGCGTCGCGACAATTTTCCTATGATGTTGCCGCATTAATGGACGAGGGTGCGGGTCAAATGGAGGCGAGTTTGGTAAAATTGTTCAGCTGCCGCGCCGCCGAAATCGTGACCCGCGAAGCAATGCAGATACATGGCGGTATGGGTTATGCCGAGGAAATGGCAGTCAGCCGTTTTTTTGTTGATGCAAGAGTGCTTTCAATTTTCGAGGGGGCCGAAGAGGTGCTCGCACTCAAAGTTATCGCGCGCGAATTAATTGAGAACGCGAAAGTAATTTAACAGCAACGTCGCGAGCCTTGCAGCAAAAATGCCATCAATTCGGGATACCCACTAATGCAAAATTTACTGAAAGGACTTCGCATCGTAGAAGGAAGTGCTTTTATTGCAGCGCCCTCTGGAGGAATGACGTTAGGCCAATTGGGCGCGGATGTCATTCGCTTTGATCAGATCGGCGGCGGCATCGACTACCGTCGCTGGCCGATAACAGAGCAGGGCAAGAGTCTTTATTGGCATAGTCTCAACAAAGGTAAGCGTTCGATAGCAGTAGATTTTCGCAAGCCCGAGGGCCGTGAGCTGCTCTCGCGACTGATATGCGCACCAGGCGCCGATGGGGGGCTTTTTCTCACGAATTTCCCCGCGCGCGGTTGGCTTTCCTATGATGCGTTAAAGCGAAGGCGCGAAGATCTCATCTACCTGAATCTAACCGGCGATCGCCACGGCGGCAGTGCGCTGGATTACACCGTGAATGCGCGCGTCGGAGTCCCATTTCTTAACGGCGACGGCGTCACTCCTCTAAATAGTGCACTGCCAGCCTGGGACGTGATCGCAGGGCAGCAGATCGCGCTCGGGCTTCTGGCTGCGGAGCGGCATCGTAGCCGAACCGGGGAAGGGCAAATGATCACTCTTGCGCTTGCCGATGTTGCGCTTGCGACCATGGGGCACCTTGGCTACCTCGCGGAGGCTCAGTTGAATGAAAACCAGAGACCGGCTATGGGTAATCACATATATGGAACCTTCGGTCACGATTTCGTGTGTGCCGACGGAGAACGAGTGATGATTGTCGGTGTAAGCCCAAATCAATGGCAGGCAATCGTGAAGGTTACTGATTGCGCTAACAGTGTCGCCGAACTTGCCTTCGAACTTGGCCTTAACTTCGATAAAGAAGGCGACCGATTTGCTGCAAGAGAAAAATTGCGATCTCTTTTTGAACCCTGGTTCGCTGCACGCAGTAGTAAACAGGTGCACGTCGCTCTCGAAGCCGCGGGCGTCTGCTGGGGTCCCTATCAAACTGTTAAACAGTTAGTGAAAAACGACGCCGAATGTTCAACCGATAATCCCCTTTTCTCATCGATCAATCAGCCCGATATTGGGTGCTTACTCACGCCCTCCCAGCCGCTAAACTTTACGGGGCTCGAGAGTACCGAGCCGAAGCCCGCGCCGCGCTTGGGTCAACATACCGACGAAATACTTAGCGAACTACTGGAGATGAGTTCGGGGGAGATCGCTGCTTTGCATGATGCGAAAATCGTGGCTGCGGCGAGTAGCTAAAGACAACATTAAAGAGTGAGAGAGATGTCGACAAACGAAGTAAACGAGCAGGTATTAGCGGCAGGCAATGAAAGCGGCGAGGTTTTCGCTTTGCTTACCGAGGCGGCTAAGCACTGGCCGGAACGAGCAGCTGTTACTTATCAAGGTTCCACCCAGACATGGCGTGAAACGTTGCTGCGCTGCCGGGCACAGGCCAGCGTGTTTGCACAGTCAGGTGTCGAGCGCGGTGATAGGATCGCTTATCTCGGTTTCAACTCGAATGTGTGTTTTGAAGGCTATTTCGCCCCCTCAGCAATTGGCGCAATATTTGTTCCGCTCAATTTCCGCCTGGCCATCGGCGAGTTGATTGAATGTCTTGATGATTGCACGCCACGAATTTTGCTCTGCGAGCCAGCGTTCTATAGCCAAGCCGTGACATTGTTAAACGCCTGTGCGAGCGTCGAACATATTTTTGTTACTGGCGATCCAGCTGAGTTCGATGCAACGAGTACGAGCGGAGTCGAGATCGACGGAGCTGTCCAACCCTTACCAAGTGGAATGCGTTCGCTCGAGAGATGCATTGCTGAGACAGTAGCAGCGAACGCGTTTGTTGACCTACGGCCGAGCTCGTTTGACGAAACGCTAATCCTTTTCTACACCGGTGGTACAACCGGACGCTCGAAAGGAGTTATGCTCAGCAACAAGAATTTCCTGTGTAATACCACGGGCTCTGTGCCGCTTTATAAAATGCAGGATGGCTGGTGTTTCCTCATCGTAGGCCCACTTTTTCATATTGCAGCAGGCGCACGCATTTTTAGCTGCGCGGTGCTTGGTGGTCATGCGGTAGTTTTGCCGAAATTCGATGTTCCTGACGTATTAGCAAGCATTGCAAACTATCGAATCAACTCGGCTACGCTTGTTCCGACCATGTTTCAAATGCTTATCGACCACCCGCTTTTTCCGAGCGCTGATCTTTCTTCAATGCAGATGGTAGCCTCTGGTGCTGCACCAATGCCAATGGCATTGCAGCATCGCGTTATCGAGGCGTTTTCTGGCATCAATCTCTATCAAACCTACGGGATGACCGAGGCGGCGCCCATCGTCACAAGTCTCGACTCCCAGTATCACGTTGTCAGCGGTCCTGGTTCTGAGAAATTAGGTTCGGTTGGCAGGCCAGCGCCGCATGTGCAGCTGCGCATTATCGACGAAGAGGGCGCTGACCTTCCTACAGGGCAAACCGGCGAAGTGCTTGCGCGC
>Ga0181602_10003128_pt1 | contig 13440 bp, 10 predicted proteins | sample 041ome_14_FD_148640 | JGI IMG/M metagenome (GOLD analysis project Ga0181602, IMG submission 148640) | Coastal salt marsh microbial communities from the Groves Creek Marsh, Skidaway Island, Georgia - 041408US metaG (spades assembly) | ecosystem: Environmental > Aquatic > Marine > Intertidal zone...
TCCTCATTTAAGGGAAAAGTCAGCCGAGTTTATTGCCTCTATGGATCGCGAAGGAAATGCGATTGGTGGGCTTTCTGTAGGTGAACCTCATGATAAGATGTATGCAACTACTGAATTGGTTTGCAGAATTTTACCGAAAGATAAACCGAGATATTTAATGGGTGTTGGGACTCCCGAAAACATCCTGGAATGCATCGCCTTGGGCATAGATATGTTTGACTGTGTGTTGCCCACTCGAAACGCACGACATGGGATGCTTTACACTTGGGATGGCATCATGAACATCAAAAATGAAAAATGGAAGAATGAGCATTTCGTGTTGGATCCATTTGGAACTTCCTACGTTGATTCTGATTACTCCAAAGCTTATGTGCGACACCTCGTGTGCAGCAAAGAACTCTTAGGCGCGCAAATCTGCTCCATCCATAATTTGGCGTTTTACCTCGATTTGGTGACACAAGCTAGAAATCACATTATTGCTGGCGATTTCTCCGAATGGAAATCACAGGTACTTCCAAAAATTACCAGACGACTCTAAGTGAAGATTCTTGATTTATATATCATCAAAAGGTTTCTGCTGACCTTCTTCTTCATTCTTGGCATCATCATGTCGATTGCCATGATCTTTGATATCAGTGAGCAGATCGATGATTTAATTAAAAATAAGGCTCCGCTTTGGGGGGTCTTATTTGAGTATTACCTGAATTTCATTCTGTTTTATGGAAATCTGTTCAGTCCGCTTTTAGTTTTTCTGGCGGTTATTTTCTTTACATCTCAGCTTGCGAGTAGGACGGAGATTGTTGCAATACTCAGCGGTGGAGTGAGTTTCAATCGGTTAATGCTTCCTTATTTTATTAGTGCTACCATTCTAGCTGCGTTGTCCTTTTACTTGAACAACTACTTGGTTCCGAAAGCAAATGAAACACGGATCGCCTTTGAAGGTAAATACATTCATACCTACAAACGATCGCTGACCACTCGAATTCACAAACAGATAAGACCCGGTGAAATGATCTACTTTGATAAGTACAATCGATTGAAGGATATAGGGTATTCGTTTACTTATGAAGTGTGGGATGGGATTGATTTGAAGAGTAAAATATTCGCAAATTATGTAAAATGGGATACGGCTAGTTCGCAGTGGCGATTGGAGAACTATTACATCCGTACATATCACGATGATGGTGAATCTTTGGTGCAAGGGAATACATTAGACACCACCTTTGCCTTTGCGCCCGAAGAATTCTCTACGAGAGTTGAAGACATACAAATGATGAACGTCCATGAATTGGATGATTATATCGAATCAGAAACGATTAAAGGTTCTAAAAACATTCCTTTTTACTTGATTGAAAAGCACAGTCGCAATGCGCTTCCGTTTTCAACATACATCCTGACCATCATTGGAGTTAGCATGAGCAGCAGAAAGGTGAGGGGTGGACTGGGTGCTCATATTGCTGCGGGTTTGGCACTCGCAGTCACTTATATCTTAGCAATGAAGGTAACAACCGTTTATGCTACAAATGCCGGTTTAAACCCGCTTATCGCAGTTTGGATTCCAAACGTCTTATATGGATGCTTAGCGGTTTATCTGTTCATTAAAGCGCCTAAGTAGCTTCATTACTTAAGTTTCCTTAATCGAACGCATCGGGTCGAAGGATTTCGATAGATTCGAACCACTCAATCCATCTGATTTGTCTGATTCACAAAAACCCATACTTCCTGGTAATAACCTCATGACGCACAAGGCGTTAGAGGCACGTAAAGCTTTTTTGGAAAATGCGGAACCTGGATTGTCAGGGCTGTTCGATTCAAATTTATCCATGAGCGAAGTCATGGGTAATGTGGAGTCCTTCATCGGATCGGTGAGCGTACCTCTTGGTTTGATAGGCCCTTTGACCATTGATTGGTCTGGCGAGAAGGAGTCAGTATTTGGCGCTGGGGCAACAACGGAGGGAGCCCTGATTGCGAGTATCAATCGAGGTTGTCGGGCTATTGCTTCCGAATCAGTAGTGACTACCGAGATTCAATCGAAATGCATGACGCGCATGCCCATGTTTGCATTCAGCAACGCTGAAGAGTGTGCGCGATTCGTGACATGGTTTTGGGATAACGAGTCTGAGATCAGCGCAAAAGCAGAGGAAGCCTCGAATCATGCGGAGTTGCTTGAATTTGAGATTGTACAAATTGATGAAACTGCGCATGTCAAGTTTGTGTATGATACGGGTGATGCTTCTGGCCAAAACATGACTACTGCCTGCACATGGCATGCTTGTGTGTGGGTTTTTGGTGAAATAAAGAAGGCTGGAATTGAACTCGTTCAGTTCGGTATTGAGGGGAATGGAGCTTCAGATAAGAAGGTAAGTGAAGGGTCAATCGAAAATGGCCGGGGTATAAGGGTGGAAAGCACGGTAACTCTGAGTGACGATACGATTAAAAAATTCTTGCGGGTAGATGCGCAAGAGATGTATGAGGCATATGTGCGCTCAGAAAGAATCGCAGAACACGTAGGTATGGTTGGCTTTAATAGCAACGTGGTGAATGCCATCGCAGCCATTTTTACGGCCACAGGGCAAGATATAGCTTGTGTTGGTGAGTCTGGTACTGGGATTTTGAATTTAACTCGTCAAAACGGCTCAATTCGCTTCGAGTTGGTTTTGACCAATTTAGTGATAGGTACTGTTGGTGGTGGTACGGCTTTGCCCACTCAGAATGCGGTTTTACGTATGATGGGGTGTGCGGGGACAGGAAAAGTGGAACGTTTTGCTTCCATCATAGCTGGATTTTCCCTGGCCTTGGAATTGAGCACACTTGCCGCAGTGGTTGGTGGTCAGTTTGCAAGAGCGCATCAGGTGTTTGGACGTAATAAGCCAAAGAATTGGTTGGTGAGGTCAGAGTTTGACCAAAAGTTTGTCAAACCGATTATTGAGCCGTATGTTGAGGGTGTCATTCAATCCATCGATTTCAATGCTCAGGCCCGATTGGATAATGGTATTCTGACTGACCTTTCCGCCAAGGTGGTGAGGAAAATGGTCGGTTTTACGCCAATGACCGTGCATTTGCAAAATGGAGATATGCTTTCGGTTTTAGCAAAGAGCAAGGCGCTGGATTCGGAGATTATCAAGGGGATTCACTACATGGCGAGTCAAATAGATACGACCTTGGCTGATAAGATATTAGCTACTGCTAATTATTTGGAGTATCGAGATTGTCATTTAAAAGAGATTGAGGTGTTCCGATTTTTGGATAAGCGCCAATTCAATCATATGCCCAGGTTTTATGGTTCCAAAATAGATGAAGAACGAGAGGTTTATCTACTTTTTGAAGAAATGCTGAATCACGATTCCTTAACTCATTTCAATTCAGAGTTGAGCCCTGAATCATGGACAAAGACTGAAGTGGTGAAAGTAGTGGATGCCTTGGTCGAATTTCAGGAGTTAAGTCTGAAAGCTGGCTTGAGCCAAGAGTTGTTCCATGTCGCAGAGCTAGGCGAAGGTGAATTGTTTCATCTGTATACTGATCTTCTAAATCAATGCAAGGTTGATCGCGATCAAGGTTTTGTAAATGATTTGAATCACGTGTTTGATTTGATTAATCAGAAAGATGAGGTATTTGGTATTAATGTTTTGTGCCACAATGATTTTAATCCTAGAAATATTGCAATTCGGTCCTCAGGTGAGCTAGCGATCTATGATTGGGAATTAGCTGTCATAGGTTCTCCATTGCGAGACATGGTTGAGTTTCTCTCTTTCGTGGTTACTGACAGTTGGTCAGATGCTCAAATCTTAGAAATCCTGGAGTTACATCGGTCTAAGTTTTCTATAATAGTTGCACAGGACATTACTTTTCAGCAATGGTCGATAGAAGCCAAGAACGCTTTGAAATTCTACATCGCTGGACGGGTCACTTTTTATTTGCTTGGGGAGTCGATGTTGAACTATGGGTTTTCAGATCGCATCTTCAAAGCATCGATGCGAATGTTAAAAGTGTTGAGCTGATGCTGGACGGGTTTTTCGTTCATATCCAGTCCTTTGTGATTCCCTTGCTATTTGCGAATTTGTTACATATGGTTTGTATCAAATTGAATGTATTGCCAATATTGGCTAGACCGATTTCCATGAGGTGGTTTGGATACGGTAAAACATTCCGGGGGTTTATTCTGCTCACCATTTTCACTGGTTTCTTTGCTTGGGGCGTAGCCCAATTCAATGCTTCAAGTCCATCAGATCAGCTTGTCATTGGAATGATTCTAGGATTTGTTTACGCACTTGGGGAGCTGCCAAATTCATACATCAAGAGGCGGCTGGAAATTGGAAGTGGGAAGCAAGGCACGCGCAAATACTTGCAATTAGTAATTGATAAATTAGATAGTTTAATATTCTTGATGCCAGTTTATTATGTTATTTCATCTATTTCAATGGTTCATTCAATTATTTTATTCATTGGATCGTTTGTTTTGCATGTATTTGTCAGCTATTTAGTTTGGAAATTGGGGCTTAAAAAGAATCTATAGTGGACAAGAAGGAGATTTATACTATTCCGAATTTATTGAGCTTTTACCGGCTCATTACCTTTCCGCTGGTGGCCGCCTTCGCGTTTACAGATCAGGAACTATTGTTTGCGATTTTCTTCTGTATCGGCCTTATAACCGATATTCTTGACGGATTGATTGCTCGTTTATTCAATATGAAAACAGAATTCGGGGCAAGGCTCGATTCCTTGGCCGATGTTGGACTGTACATCAACGCGCTGATTGGAGGGATCGTTTTCAAATGGGAGGCGGTTGCTCCACATGCATGGATGGTAGTGACCTTCGTTTTGTTCTACGTAGCAATGGAACTGATGTCTTATCTCAAATTCAGAAGTCATGCAAGCTTGCATTTATACTCCTCTAAGGTTGGAGGGTACATACAGGGGGTTTTCTTTTTTATTCTCTTTAGCTACGCTTTCATTCCGTGGCTTTTTTACCTGGCCATGATCTGGGGGATCGCCTCATTTGTAGAGGTAATGCTTTGCGTTTATATTTTGAAGGAACCTAAAAACAACGTCAAAGGACTTTATTGGTTATTGAAATCATCCAAGGATTAAATCGTTTTTTAACTTGCCCGCCCTTATGAAATTACACACAGCGCTTATCACCAACGATGCCATCATTCTGGGAATATTGATGGGACTCTTGGGCTTCATTTTCTATACCAGTTCAATCAAAGATGGACCATGGAGTAAGTTTTATAAAATCATTCCATCCCTGCTGCTCTGTTATTTCCTACCGAGTGTATTCACCTCATTAGGCATTATAGCCCCTTACTGGCACGATCTGGCTGGAGTGGCTTCATATCTTACTGATTTAGGTGCAAACGTCCCTGAGAACTTCTCTAAAAGGGATTTACAAGCAATCATAGATTCAATGGGAATCACCAAGGAGGCGCTGGAACCTTATGTCGTGACTTCCAAACTATATTTCGTGGCCTCTCGATACTTTTTGCCGGCTGCATTGATTCTACTCACTTTGAGCATCAGCTTGAAAGAGCTTGCTAAGCTGGGATTCAAGCCAGTAGCTATGTTCTTAACTGGAACCGTAGGGGTGATCATCGGTGGTCCATTGGCGATCCTTGCATGTTCAGCTATCGCGCCTGAAGTTGTTGGTGGAGCAGGGCCCGAGGCGGTTTGGAGAGGAATGACCACCATTGCTGGAAGTTGGATTGGTGGTGGAGCGAATCAAGCAGCCATGTTTGAAGTTTTTGAGCCCAGCGCCAGTTTGTATTCCGTCATGATTACAGTTGATGTTATTGTGGCAGAGATATGGATGGCCTTTTTACTTTTTGGTGTGGGCAAATCAGATCAGATAGACCGTTGGTTAAAGGCAGACTCATCCAGTGTAACGACACTGAAGAATAAGATGCACGAATTCAGTCAGAAGATTGCGAAAAACCCGTCTATGTCTGATTTGATTATCATTTTAGCCTTGGCATTTGTACCTGTTGCCATATCGCATTTGATGGCGGATAATATTGCGCCTTATATTGGCGAACACTTGCCCGAGTTAAAGAAGTTCAGTCTCGACAGTCATTTCTTTTGGTTGATCGTTTTAGCTACCACTTTTGGCTTGATGATGAGTTTTACGAAACTGAGAAACTTTGAAGGTGCGGGGGCATCTAAAATCGGGGGAGTATTCATCTACTTTTTAGTGGCGACCATAGGCATGAAAATGAACGTAATGGAGATCTTTGATAACCCAGCGATATTCCTGGTAGGTCTGCTTTGGATGGCGATCCATGTAGCATTGATGGTTGGTGTAGCCAAGATTATTCAAGCACCATTTTTCTTTTTGGCGGTGGGTTCTAAAGCCAACATTGGGGGTGCGGCATCTGCACCGATTATCGCGGCTGCATTTCATCCATCATTGGCTCCAGTTGGGGTTATATTGGCCGTATTGGGTTATGCGTTGGGTACCTATGGCGCATATATCTGTGGATTGTTGATGCAGGTCGTGGCTCCCTAAAAGATCATGTAGCTCACAATGAAAATGACCACTGCATAGCGTGCGAATGCACCAGCAGCGTAGAATACTGCACTAGGTCTGTCAACATAGTAGAGCAGCAGAGGCACCGCTAAAAACAATAGGAAAAACAAGTATGGTGGTTTGTTGAATGTATCCACCACAAACTCTTTCAAGTCTTTGTTGACTACATAAACCCTAGGGATATCATTGAAAATAAATGATCGGGCAAAGCTGACGTGCGAATATTTTGACATACGTTCTCCCGCCCCTCGCGACACTTCCACCATATCCCCTGTATTGAATTTCAAAGTATAGCCGGTTATCATCTCAGATCCCAAGATGTCTGAAGTATTAGTCACCTTATCGACTACAAATCCATGGTGAGTTTCGGTAAGCAAAAATGCATCGGCTGCAATAAGTAGGAAGAATATCAAGGAAACATGCACCATAGCGATTGTCCATGGATAGTAAATTGATTTCTTGAAATGTGCAAAATGCATTGCCTCTTTTTGCAACTTAATTCTATCTAATCTCTGCGCAGTTTCTCTAGCCTTTCTTATGGCTTCTGCTCGAGTTATATTTTGTTTGTCTCGGTCTCGGCTTTTCCAGTTTGGGGTTACTGGTTCTTCAATGTCCGCGAAGGTTTTCTCGGCCGTAACAATGATTTCGTATGCCTTTTGCACATTCAAAAACATCTCATGAGCCTTTGGAGATGAATTTAAATCGGGATGGTATTTGAATGCCAATTTTCTGAACGCACGCTTCACCTCGTCTTGAGGAGCGCCAACCTCAACACCCAAAACTTCATATGCCTTTGAGAAACGTTGCATTAATCTATAAACGAAATTATAAACTCAAGGTTGACTTGAATGATTGTATGGTTAAGTGTTCTTTTGCTTCGTGATCGCAAAAGGAGATACAGTTAGATTGATTGATGAGCCAGGGCAGGGTCAAGTGGTTGGTATTGAGGGTGGTGAGGCGTTTGTGTTAATTGATGGGATGGAGCTGAGTTTTCCATTGGCTGAATTGGTGAAAGTAGAATTTGACGATTTGGTCAAACCAGGACAAAGCCATACTGCACGCAAAGCAGAAGATAAATTAAAAGAGATTGATGCTCGAAATCGATTGAGGAAAATTAGACCCATTGTTCAATCAACCTATGAGATTGACTTGCATATGCAAGAGTTGCTCGATCGATTTGAACACATGACCAAAGCGCAAATGCTGGCGTACCAAATGAGTTGTGCCAAACAATTCCTAGCCGAGGCAAAAGAAAAACAATTCAAAAAAGTGATATTGATTCATGGCGTGGGTGAAGGTATATTGAAAGCTGAAATCCGTCAATGGTTAGATTCACTGTCTAAGGTGACTTATCATGACGCCCCTTACCGCACATATGGCTACGGAGCAACTGAGGTGATTCTGTGGAGATAAAATTAGCTTTGCACCTGAAATTGTTCTGTCGCGCTGTCGATTTATCGGCAGTGAGGAAAGTCCGGACTGCATAGAGCGCCAAACCTTGAGAAATCTGGGGTGCGGATAGAGGAATCTTCCGTATCAGAAAGTGCCACAGAAAATAAACCGTCCGCCTTAGGCGGATAAGGGTGAAAACGTGAGGTAAGAGCTCACGCGCTTCTCGAGCAATCGAGATTTGGGTAAACCTTTTGGGTTGTAAGACCATGTAAACCTGGGTTTGAGGGCTGCTCGCTCGACCAGGAGGGTAGGTCGCATAGATAAATGACAGAAGCCCTATTTGAGCAATTGGATAGGGTACAGAATCCGGCTTATAGATTTCAAGAAAAGGTCTCGACTTGTCGAGGCCTTTTTTGTTAGTCGTAGCTGATGCGCTGATGATAGATGCCGTGCAAGGCAATCTTCAAGGCACGCTTAGCGGCACTGATGTCTTTCAACGTGATGGCTGCATTGTCAAATTGCCCTTCATTTTTCTGATACTCAATCAACCCATCCACCAACTTGTCCATGCTTTCCTTGTCGAACTTCTTGAGGCTTCTAGAAGCCGCCTCCACTGAATCGGCCATCATTAAAATGGCGTGTTCCTTCGTTTTTGGGCGAGGTCCTGGATAAGAATATAAAGCTTCATCCACTGATTCGCCTTTTTGCTCTGCCTTTTCCTTGGCTTTTTTCAAGAAGAACCGAACCGTGCTTGTTCCATGGTGAGTCTGGATAAACTGAATGATGTCAAATGGAATACGATGCTCTCTGCATAAATCAATGCCCTTCAGTACATGGTTTATGATGATGGTGGCGCTTTCTTCTGGCTCCAAATCATCATGCGGATTGTTGTCTGGCAATTGATTCTCAATGAAAAACTGGGGTTCGTTCATTTTCCCCACATCATGATACATGGCTGCGGTTCTCAATAAGACCGTGTTACCACCGATAGCAACGGCAACTTTTTCGCAAAGGTTCGCCACTTGTAGTGAATGCTGAAAGGTTCCTGGTGCTTTGATGGCCAATTCTTTGAGCAATGGCTGATTGCTGTCACTGAGTTCAAGTAACGTGGTTTCGCTGATGTAGCCAAATACTTTCTCAATGATGTAGATTAATGGAAAGACCATCATGCAGAGTAAGGAGTTGATCGCAAACCAACCAAACATGCCCGAATCGATATTACCTATTTGACCGTTTTGAGCCACATTAATCAACACGTAAATGATTGAATATCCAATGAATACAATCAATGCCGTTGCTAGCATTCTTGATCTGCGCGTAGATGATGCCTGAAACAAGGTTGCGAAGGAGATAGCGCCCAACTGTATCACCATGTACTCCAATGGATTGGCTACAAAAAGTGCCACAATTAAAGTCGATATGATAAAGGTGAATATTGAGACTCGGAAGTCGTAGAACATCCGCATTAATAGTGGCGTTATGCCAATGGGTATGGCATAGATGGAAATGGTCTCACTGGAAATTGCCAAAACCGAAAAGGCGTAGGATAGAGCCAAAAGGCTAAGGGCTAGAGTCATTGGGCGAGGATCGTTAAATAATCGATCTTGATTCATGTAAATGAATAGAATCAAAAGCCCGATCAAAGCAGCGATGATGCCCATTTCACCAAAAATGCTCCACTGAAATCCAGTATCTGAAATGATACGCTCACCGTATTCCAACTTTAGGCTTTCCAGCACCTTGTATCGATATTCATTTACCACATCACCGCGATCTATTATGGTGGTTCCTTTATCAATCTTACCCTCAATGCTCACCACCTCGTCCATGGCGGCCATCAAAAGTTTATTGGTTAAGCTGTCGTTGTAGATCGCGTTGGGCCTGATTTGCTTTTTAAAAGCATCGATAATGATGGCGCGGCAATTCGAGTCTTGTATAATGGAACCAACCGTGTCAATTGTGTCCAAAACCTGCTGCAGCGTTATTGCCTCCTGATAGGTAAGTGGGTTAAGTCTGTTTGCTTTGTATAAAAGCAATTCATCAAAAGGACTGAGGTTTTTTGCGGCTTCATTGCTTCTCTCAATAATGGCCATGTTGAGCACACCGGCATAGATTTCCAATGCCGATTGAAACGAAGAATCGCACTGTGTGGCCGTATCGGGAAGCTGTGCCGAATACTGTCGTTCTACCTTGGACAGAATATCGTTGCTAATGTCTTGATCATAAAAAAAAACAAGTGGCTGACCTTCTTGAATGGCCTTCTTTTCAGCCTCCAATTCTTGCGGGGATTTCTTAATGCCAAAGTCGAATGGCGCCAGCAGCTTATCGTGTTTCCAGGGTTGATTGACCTGGTATTCGAATTTAAAAAGCCCGTCTTTAGGAAGAAAAATGAGGATCACAAGTAGCGTAACCACAAAGGCACCTGCACGCTGAATACCTGCGAAATTGTGCAACATGTCTTTCCAAGATTTTCTCATAAGGGCGAAAATAAGGCTAGGAGGTGGGTTGGCGCGCTAGAGTGCGGTATTTGTTGTGATAGTGGCTTCCTGCTTGCACGGACTACTGGTCAGCGATAGCGCGATTTAATACAATCCGCACGCTTTGCAAAAGCGCGCGAGGTGGGGTGTTGGATATTGATTGTTGTTCCACCTGTTGGGCTTTCTTCATCGCAATAAGTACCTTTGCAGTCCTTTATTTGAATAAGTAAAATCTAGATATATGAAAGAAGTAGTAATTGTATCAGCAGTGCGAACTCCAATGGGAAGTTTCATGGGTACTTTGTCCTCCGTTCCAGTAGTGAAAATAGGCGCTGCAGCCATCAAAGGCGCTGTAGACAAAGCAGGTATTTCGGCTGATCAGGTTCAAGAGGTATTTATGGGTAACGTGCTACAAGCTGGAGGCGGACAGGCACCAGCGCGTCAAGCAGCTCTAGCGGCAGGCTTGAGTGAGAACGTGCCATGTACTACCGTCAACAAGGTGTGTGCTTCGGGTATGAAGGCCATCATGTTTGGTGCTCAGACTATCATGACGGGAATGAACGATATCGTAATTGCTGGTGGTATGGAGAGCATGTCTCAAACTCCGCACTATGTTTCTATGAGAAATGGCACTAAGTACGGAAATGGTAAAATGGTGGATGGCATTATCAACGATGGTTTGATGGATGTTTATACCAATCAATTGATGGGTGGTTGTGCTGAAGAGTGCGCCAAGGAGCACAATTTTTCACGAGAAGATCAAGATAACTTCGCGATTGATAGCTACAAAAAAGCGGCTAACGCTTGGGAAAAAGGATGGTTTGATGAGGAGATTGTTCCTGTTGAAGTACCACAGCGAAAAGGCGATCCAATCATCTTTGACCATGATGAAGAATACAAGGCAGTAAAATTTGAGAAGATTCCTAACCTAAGACCAGCGTTTGATAAGAACGGTACGATCACCGCGGCCAACGCATCTACCATGAATGATGGTGCTTCAGCGTTAGTGTTGATGAGCGCTGAAAAAGCGGCTGAACTAGGACTAAAGCCAATTGCTAAGTTGAGATCGTTTGCAGACGCTGCTCAAAACAGTGTTTGGTTCACGACAGCTCCTTCAAAGGCAGTTCCAATCGCGGTAGAAAGAGCTGGATTGAAAATGGAAGACGTTGATTTCTGGGAATTGAATGAAGCATTTGCAGTGGTAGGTTTGGCTAACACAAAGATTTTAGGATTAGATCCTGCTAAGGTGGATGTGCACGGTGGAGCCGTTGCTTTAGGTCACCCACTCGGAAGTTCGGGAAGTAGAATCATTGTGACATTGATCAACGTGTTGCGACAGCAAGGCGGGAAAATCGGTGGAGCTGGTATCTGCAACGGTGGTGGCGGAGCAAGTGCCATGATTGTTGAATTGATGTAATCCAAATTCAATGGATAATACTAAAAAGAGGCTTCGGCCTTTTTTTTTGTGCCTTACTTTGAAAACGTGTTGACCATTTACATAAGATTAGCGGCTTATTTTCAATCCGTATACCGCTGGAATATTCGAAAACAACCATCGGAGATAAATGATCCTTGGAACATTGCCAATACAGCATTTGTTATGTGGGTTCTGGTGCTGTTCCTCGTCCTTTTGGGCTGGATGATTGGAATTTTATTTACTCCCTGCGAATGGATAGGATCAGACTCAAACGACCTAGCTGGTTATTTTTTGGTGGCATTTGGATCGAGTATCTTGTTCAGTTCCATTTTGACTCCGTTGTTGTTTTTTAAATCAAAGCGCCTAAGGCAAAGGCTCGATCAAGTGAATAAACTGGGAGCAAAGGTCAGTGTTACCGCTTTTTATCTTCGACTCGTGCTTACTGTAACCTTGTTTTTAGCATTCACCTTTGTGCTTATTTCATTGGTGAGACACAATTGCGGACTGTCCATATTTGCTGAGAATGCGATATAGATTTCGAGTGAAATCAGTCAGTCAACACAGACGGGTTTAAAAAACCAACATCTTCAAAAATTCGAGCGATAACCTAGCCGTAAGTTAGCGCCACTAAACAGTATGGCAGAATTCGGCATTAGCACATTGAGTATTATTCCCTGCAGAGCGGAACCAGCGGACGCTGCCGAACAAGTAACACAGATACTTTTTGGAGAGTATTATGAGGTCAAGGAGATTCGTAAAAAATGGGTTCGCATAAAAGCAGCCTTGGATGATTATGAGTGCTGGATAGATCGAAAGCAACACACCGCCATCGATGAAAAGTTGTTCACCCGATTGGAAAAACAAAAGTTCATTCCTGTATGCCTAGAAACGGTTGGATTGGTTGAGAAAGTGGAAACGCAGGAATTGATTCCAATCATGGCCGGTAGTTCATTGCCTTTTTACAAGGATGGTGAATTCAAGATTGATAAAACTCAATATCGGATTCAGGGACAAGTTCAGGAAAAAGCGGAAAAGAAGAACATCAGTGCTGTCGTGCAGCATGCTTACATGTACATGCATACACCCTATTTATGGGGCGGTCGACATCCTTTTGGTATCGATTGCTCAGGCTATACTCAGATTTGCTACAAAATGATCGGATATAATATTCCGCGCGATGCCTATCAGCAGGCTGCTTTAGGACACGCCTTGAGTTTTATCGAAGAGGCGGAACCAGGTGATTTGGCTTTTTTTGACAACGCGGAAGGAAGGATCATCCATGTGGGCATCATGCTGGAAAACAATCATATCATACATGCTTCGGGCAAAGTGCGCATTGATCGGATTGACCACCAAGGAATCTATAACAACGAGATCAACGACTATAGCCACCGTTTGCGTATAATAAAGCGGATTGTTTAGTCCTATTTCGGATCCAGAGACATTACGTATTTGAAGCTTTCCATCAGTAAGGCTTTGAGCTTTTTCAAATCTTCTAGCATGTCATCGGTGATGAGTACATAGCCTTTCATTACTGCTCCATGTGAGTGCAGATAATCCGAGTTCCACTCCTTGATGTATTTTTCCTGTACTTCCTTCGAATAGCGAAATCCAAGGTCACCATTCTTATT
>Ga0181602_10003132_pt1 | contig 13434 bp, 10 predicted proteins | sample 041ome_14_FD_148640 | JGI IMG/M metagenome (GOLD analysis project Ga0181602, IMG submission 148640) | Coastal salt marsh microbial communities from the Groves Creek Marsh, Skidaway Island, Georgia - 041408US metaG (spades assembly) | ecosystem: Environmental > Aquatic > Marine > Intertidal zone...
CTATTTTATATGGATAGACTTCGGATAAAGTAGTGATACCAGTTAAAAATAAAATGTCTAAATCAAAATTTTGTGGATTAGGAGGTTGTTTTTTTGCTCTTCTTGATTTTGTATCCGTACCTACTTCATATAAAGTAAGAGCTCTTGTAATTGCAGGAATTACTTCAAACTCCTCTTCATCAATTAAAAACCCTAACATTGTAAAAGTGTAATTTTGGATATAGTATTTTCTTTTTTCAATATCTAATACAGATTCGTCTGAAATACTGTCCAAAATAATTGGTACGTAATGTCCTTTTACAAAAGTATAAGCTTGTCGTGACGAAAATTTTTGTAGAACAAGTTTATTAAACTCGTTCAGATGCCTCATTTTAGTACAAAATATTTTTACGTTATATGTAATATCTACAGGTACAGGTTGTGGTATTTTATATATGTCCATACCTTTTCTCTGTCCATCCCACGTAGGAACTTTTGCATAATAGAATTGTTTTCTATTGGGAATAGTATATTGAAGTGATGGGTTTGAACCATATTTAACTTCGGGTTGTCTTACTGTGGCAATAAATGGTGGTTTTATATTCTTGTCTAAATCTTGAAATCTCCATGTTTCAGTAAACTGAGCCCAATTCTGAGTTGTAATAATTAAATCGACAGGATTTACAATTTTACCATCCGCAACCATTTCTAAATCCTCTTTTACAAAATCTAACATTCCACGGTCTAAATCGGCATGTAAAACGCTCTTGGGTAAGTACGTACCATTTTCTTGAATATACTCAAGAAGTTGCTCCCTTCTTTCTAATAAAATTTTATCAGGAGTGATTTTTAAATCTTTTTTTATTTTTTTTGGAAACGCCATTAATCTACAATTTCATTAATATGGAATATTTTATTTTTTGTATTAATCATGTCGATTTCATTCGCATTATATATTGGTTCTTCACTGTCCTTTCTTACAAAAGAATCGTACTTATGTGGATTATAAGTTATTACTTTGTTATTTGTTTCGGGAGGCATGTTTTCACACGGCCATTGACAGTAATCAAGTAAAGTTCCGATAACAAAAGCATGAACATTTTTTCTCATCTCCTTTCTTACTCTTTCTCTACCTCCTTCTCTAACTCTAAACTCAACATCTTTTAATTTAACATAATCCGCGTATAATATAATTCTACCATCATACTGTACTGAAAATGTTTTTTTATGTAAATTATAGTAAACCATAACTTTAAGACCGATTGGGTTAGTTAAGTCTTCTTGCTCGACGACTAAACCCATACGAGATTTTATTGTATTTAATTCTTTTATAAGTTTCTTTTTCATAATCCTCTAAATTCATTATCATTAACAGGTGACGCCACAATACTACGATAAAACGGTTTGTATCCACCATAAGTATGTTTATTATCACTAACAACCCTACCGTCATTAACAACTGAGTAATATCTTACTCTCGACTCAGTCTCGTAATACCCGATATAATCACCGTATTCTATTTCAATACCTAAATCATCTAAAGTGTCTTGATAGACACCAACCTTTAAATTACCTGGTTCCATTTGTGACATACTACTCTGACCGTAATTTTGGTTTTCGGGTTGCTCTACCTGAACATAACCCCTAAACTCAACAGGAGGATGGAATTTTATACCGTCTTCCACAGTTTCACCATATACATCATCAGTTTTAGTTTTTTGTCTATCTACCCTATAAAGAACGAGTCTAAAATTCATATCACCCTCGAGCCATTCACGGCCCATAGCGATATCTAACTCGAAGTCTTCGGCACCAAAAAACTTTTCTAATCTTGTAATAGGTATCTTTCTTCTACTCATCATTGATAAATATTCAGTTATTTGTTATATTTAACTGTATTTACTTACTCATTGGAAAATAAAACTCTGAATAACTTACCTGAGGTTAGGGCTCTGCGTACTCTTGAGGATTACAGCGGATATAATAACTATATCCTAAATCTTCAATCAAAAATGAAAAAGTTTAATCATTTTAAATTAACGAGAGCTCAAGCAGATTATATATTAAAATTTCACGAAAGAACACCTAAGATTGCGAGAAGGTGGGTTGAGTTAGATAGTTATTTCGCCCAAAAATTGATGGATGATAAACTTCTAACTAAAAAACCTGAAAAAATCTATATAGAAAAACTTTTAGTAGAAAAAGAAAAATCGTTTCATATATGGGGAAAATTATTTGAGTCACAAGAACTATCAGACATATGGCTACCAAAGGTTGCGTTACAAAAAAATAGACAAAGAGAGGTAAACATAGACTATGAAAAATATTCTCACAGACCACCACTATCTCACCAAAAAGAAGCTATAGAAAAATTAGTAGGTAATGACAAATATATCTTAGCGGATGATATGGGTCTTGGTAAGACAACGTCTACAGTAATAGCAAGTTTAGAAAGTGATATAGAAAAAGTTTTAATTATTTGTCCCGCATCTCTAAAGATTAATTGGCAAAGAGAAATAGAAAATTATACAGATAAAGAAATCTCAATTATAGAAGGTAAGAAATGGGAGCCGTCAGATTATACAATAATAAACTATGACATCCTTAAAAACTTTCACGACCCAAAACACCCCGATAAATCAGATATCCTTAACTATGGATTTGATTTAGTTGTTATGGATGAGGCACATTACATTCAAAACGTAAAAGCTGCAAGAACAAAAATTGCAAACAATATAGTAAAAAAAGTGGGAAGGGTATGGCTCCTTACGGGGACACCGATGACCTCTCGGCCAATGAATTATTATAATCTTTTAGATTTAGTAGATTCTCCCGTTGCAGATAATTGGATGGCTTATGCTATAAGATATTGTGCGGGGTACCAATTTAGTGTAGGAGCAAAAAAAGTATGGAATGTCTCAGGGTCATCCAATCTTGAAGAGCTGAGAGACCGAACAAAACCACAGGTTTTGAGAAGGTTGAAGGAAGATATTTTAGATTTGCCCGAAAAAATTATTACTCCTGTTTATCTAAAGTTAAAATCTAAAGAGTATGAAAAATTAATGGGGGAATATTATGATTGGTATAATTCGTCGGAGGAGTCCACTTCACTTACAATACAGTTTTCTAAACTTATGAAAGTTCGACAAGTAATCGCAGAAAGTAAAATAAAAAACACAATAGAAGTCGCTCAAAACATTATAGACCAAGGAAAAAAAGTAATAATTTTTACCAATTTTACAGACACTTTAAATAAAATAACTGAACATTTTGGTAAATCTGCAGTTAAGCTTGATGGTAAAATGTCTAAACCACAAAGACAACATTCGGTAGACGAATTTCAAAACAATGAAAAAATTACAGTGTTTGTGGGTAATTTAAAAGCCGCAGGTGTGGGTATAACATTAACATCCGCTGAGGCGGTAATTATGAACGATTTATCTTTTGTTCCGTCAGACCACTCACAAGCAGAAGACAGAGCGTATAGATATGGACAAAAATTTTCAGTATCGGTTTATTACCCTATTTTTGAAAATACCATTGAAGGTATTATATATAACATACTCAATAAAAAGAAAAATATTTTTGAGACCGTTATGGGTGATAATGAAGGAAAGGGTGATGTTATGGAGGAAATACTGAGTATGATTTCTCAAAAAAGGTGAATTATTCTATGTTCCGCGTTATTTATAGATAAAATAAATCATGGGAACTAGTACAAAATTACAAAAGATATTAGATTTAGAAAACCGTATAATTACCGAAAAAATAGGTAATAAGTTACCCAAACAAATACTTCAAGAAATGAAAAAAGTAGGAATCGAAAGATTACCCTATTCTTATTCAGCCGTAGAACGTTTTATAGATAAAGAAACTATGAATGTTCATTACAACAAACACTATAAAGGTTATGTTGAAAAACTTAACAAAGCAATTAAAAATAAGAAGGGTAAAGACAAGAGTTTAGAAGAAATAATCAAAACGATATCTCGTTTTGATAGAGGGATAAAAGATAACGCGGGAGGAGCATTTAACCACGCTCTTTTTTGGAAAATGTTAAGTCCAAAAAAACAAAGATGTTCAGGAGACATATACGAAAAAATTATTAAAGAGTTTAAAACATTTAACAACTTTAAAACCCAATTTGAGTCTGTCGCACAAAAAAGGTTTGGTTCAGGATGGGTATGGTTAGTTTTAACCAAAAACGATAGACTTAAAATCATGTCAACAGCCAATCAAGATAATCCATTAATGAATACTGTAAGAGGTGGTGGATTCCCTTTATTAGGATTAGATTTATGGGAACATTCTTATTACTTAAAGTATAGAAATAAAAAAGACGATTACATTAAAAATTTCTGGTCTGTGGTAAATTGGTCTTTTGTAAATGAATTATTACAGAGTCAAAATAAAGAAAGTTTAAATGAATCAATCAAACCGAAAGAACTACTGATTGAAAGTGAAAGTACGGGATGTTCATCAAGACAAGTAAGAGATACTATTGATTTATTTAATCGTAATCCAAGAATTAAGTGGTCATACCGAAAAGCAATCGACGAAATATTCAAAGAGATTTTTAAAGACTACTGGAGGGAAAAACAGGGTGACCAACTATCAGGAATATATGATTTTGAATATCAAGGAGTAAAAGAACCTGGTCGTTCAGTATTAAATAAAATTAATACGAATGCGTCGACCTTTTGTATTTTACAAAACGATATGAATAAGGTACTCAAGTATTCTGGTTTTGCCCCAATAAACTTTAAGAATAAAAATGAGGCGCAACAAATTCAAGAAGTATATCGATTTATAAGATATATAAGACAATTTAAAGATAGGTTGTTTGCTCACGCATCTAAGACATTTACAAACATGTATCAAACCGTTGACCGAAGAAATCGACAGGGTGATAAAACAGAACAAAACTCTGTAAAAAAATTACAAAAGATTTTTGGTGACGGAAACGTAAAACAAGTCGGTGAGTTAGGAAGTGTTGAGGATGCTATAGGAGGTGTAGATGCGGTTGTTAGAACTAAAGATGGTGATAAGACCGCACAAATAAAACCATTTAAGTATTATAAAGAATCTGACGGAAAAATAACTATGGTCGGTACAGGTGTCATAAAACAATATGATACCGATTTAATGATTTTTCATCACGATAAAAAAGGTGTAATGGTATTTGATAATTCAGATACTGAGATTGTTAACGGTCAATATGTGTTCGACAGGTCAAAACTATACGATAAAAGAGGAATTGTGTAACCATAGATATTTATAAAAAAAGAACTCAATGTCTGTAATAACTGAACCACAAAGAAGTAAACTATTTACAAGAATAAAACATCTGTTAGGCGCACCCATAAGAGGGGTTGAAATAACAGATGAAATGATGGATTCTCTTTTAGAATTATCGATTCAAGATTATGCTCAATACGTTAACGATTGGTTAATAGAAGCTCAATGGACTTCTCTTTACGGTCTTAACTTAGACGAACAATCTTTAACTAGAGCATTTATTACAAGAAGTTTAGATTGGGAAACTCAGTACACATACGCGTATTCTAAAATTGTAGGATTACAAGCGGGAGGAGACTCCGTACTAAAAAAAGATTACATAGACCTAGTAAAAGGACAACAGATATATGAAATCCCAAAAGGAAGAGAATTAAATGAATTATTATGGTTTACACGTTCTGAGTTAGACGCGGCATATTTTGACCCATTTATGGGTGGATTTGGTGGTTTTGGGGGAATTGGTTTAGGAGGTGCCGCAGGTTTTTCACAAATGGGCACTATGGGTAACTATTTTATAACTCCCGCCTTTGATATCTTACTAAGAATGCAAGACATTAATATTAAGAGAAGAATTATCTCAGGTGAATTAACTTATAGAGTCACCGCCCTTCCTGATGGTAAAAAAGCAGTACACTTAATGAATGTTCCTGGAGGTAAATTTGATTTCGGAAATATTCAGAATAATCAATATAAAGTTTGGTATTGGTATTATGAAACAGATGATAGAGAGTCATGTTTAGCTGAAAATCCAGATATTGTTAAGTTACCATCAGATATACCTATAGATGAAATGTTATGGGACGAGTTGAATAATCCTGCACAAACGTGGGTTAGGAGATGGTTTACATCATATGTAAAAGAATCATTAGGTAGAGTTAGAGGTAAATACCAGGGTAATTTAAAAACACCCGACTCAGAAATTCAATTAGAATATGACTCATTATTAACTGAGGCTAAAGATGAAAAATCTAAATTAGTCGAGGAGTTAACACAGAGGTTAGAAAGACTACGACCAGACAAAATGATGGAAAGACAAGCTAGTGAGGCGGAAAATCTAAATAAATCTTTACAATACAGGGCATTTCCAAGACAATTTTATTCAATATAAAATGGCTATTTTTAAATCTACACCGGTAACAAAAATAATTAATGGTCTTACCATTAAAACTTCAGAAGCGACTTTATTAAGTAATTCAGTTTATAAAACAAATGGTGAAAGTGCAATTATTGTTAAAGACTTAAAAGCATGTAGAATTGAATTAGATTCTACAACTACAGAGAATGTAACAATAAAAGCACTTTGTGAAGTATTGGTGGTTGCGGACTACTCTATTGATGATGAATATGATGAAATACAACTTAATTCAGGCGCGTCTGTAGAGTTAAGATTTTTAAGAGATGGGTGGTATATTATGTCATCTGATGGGTTAAAGAACTCATAATACTCTTGTTTTTATTTACATAATCGTTATTAACTAATTCAATAGTATTATCTACGTACATGTAAAATGGGTCTATCCCCACAGAGTTCCAAAAAACTTGTTCAGTATCAGAAAGAGTTAAAACCTCATCAAGAGTGTCTTGGTCACCATCTTTTCTTGGATATCCTCTAACTAATTCTGTTTGTGATTTAGTAAATAAGGGTCTATCTTCAGGGTTTTCCACAAGTATCTCATCTCTAATCTCAGGAGAAAACACAACCAACAAAGGTTCGATACGTTTGTTAAACGCCGTTATATAACGGGGGACATTATATTCCCCCAACTTATCGGGTGTTTGTTCAATATCCTTTTCATCTACATGATAACAATTAATCACAACCTCATCCTTTTTCTTTTGTACATCACCATGTGACTTACGAGTACCATTGTTTACATAATATATTGTATCACCCAAACCCACATTAAGGTTATTTGCTAAAGCTAACTCCATATGTGCTTGACGAGACATAAATGAACCCGATTTAGTTCTTTTTGTAATATGAACTTTGTATTCGTCTAATGATTGTTTTACACGAGCCTTATTTGCAATTTTTGCAATAGGAATCTCCTTATTGTATAGTTTACCGACATAACCATAGTAAGAATCCAAAAACTCTTGACCCTTACCGTCCAACAACATACTTAGTCCTGAATCCAAAAACTCTGCAACATATGTCTGTAATTTCTTAGACTTAATCGTATTACCTGTTAGTTTTACTTTCCCTTTATCCGTAAGGAGGGCATAGTTCTTACGAGCCACATTAATGGTTGCGGGCCATTGTCCGTCAGTATCAAGACCCATTTCATTTCTCATAAACAAATCGTTATACTCTGCAACATCGGCTTCAGAACCTCGGTATTCCTTACCTTCTTCTACAAGACCGTTTAAACCTTTTCCAATATATGTATGTGAATCACGACCTTCGGGTACTGAGAAGTTCACACCGTCAGTATCCATAACAAGAGGTTCATAACCTCGCTTCATAAACCACATAATCATCTGCCTCAGGTACTGTCTACCCGTGCAAGTAATCTGTTCACCCATATCCATATCACCCCACGGGAATACATGTGGGGCGGACAATGAACCGAAGAATGCGTTAATAAAAATCTTAATCGGAAGTTGTTTACGGTTATATTGTGAAGATAATTTTGAGTCCGACACATAGTAATCCGCAGCCAATTTCTTATATTTAATACGAGTATCACGGAAGTACTTAAGCATACTCTTCATCGCACCTGTAACATCGCACTTGGGGAACACATCGTGTACGAGTTGAATAGAGGGGTATAGAGACGAGTAGTCAAGCTTAAGTACATCAGTGGAGTACCCGACCTGTAAAAGTCGAGAGAGACCCCCTGTAAACGAACGCTTATCACCTTTCTTAGGTATTGCGAGACCGTGTTTGTATGACCACGACATCATAATCATCTTCCATAGTGTAGCGGTACCCATAGTAGAAAGTCTCTCATATGTGGTAGGTACAAGTTTTGCAAGAAGGAAGTTGGCTTGGTTGAATTCTTCATCAACAACCATCGTTTCCCAAATATCGTCGTAAAGGTATCTTTCGATGAGGTACTCTCCATTCACCTTTTCATAATGACCAGGAAATCTTTCCATAAGGTTTTCTGTACCTGGTGAACCTACTTCTTTATACCCACCTGTTTTGGGGTTAAAGTAGTAGTCCTTATTATCAAAATAGATTTTACCAATCTTATCTCCCTTTACATACACACGGTTTTGTTTTTCTGCTCCGATAAACTGTGTGATATACTTAAGACCCCAACTCTTAATATCTGAATTAATCGCTTGGGCTCGTCTGACAGCGTGGGCAATATCCACGATGTTATACCCCCACATCATCGTTTGGGTGTAGTCTTCCATCTCGTTGGCGAGTTTTAACATACCCTTCTTTTGACGCAAAGTTTTTTCGGGATTCAATGTTTTTGCAATCTTATCAATATCCAACCCAAGTATAGTTGCGCGGGTCAATATAAATGGAAAATCGAAGAAAGCTGAGTTATAACCACCGACGAGGGTGGGTTTTAGATAATTAATCGTATTAAAGAAGTCGATAATCATTTGTTTTTCCTCTTCCTCGTTTTGAGCGGCTATCACCTTTTCAAAACCACGATTATCTTTCATACCGATAAGGAACATTTTATCTCTTGTCGCGTCAAGACCTGTAGTCTCAATATCAAATACAAATCGGTGAACCTCATCATATTCATCAAAACCCTTAAATAAACGTTTTTGTTTTTGACAAAGGTATTGTTCTACAGGTGGAAGTATTGCAATAGAATTTGTATTTTCTCTATCCCACGGGTCTAAACCACCCATCTTAAAAAAGTTTACAAGGTTTGAATAGGTTTTGGTTGTCTTTACCAAATACTTCAAACCCTGTTCCATTCTCTCATCACCACGAGTATCTAACTTCTCGATAATGATACCATGTTTGGACATCGCTTCCTTCTGAGCATACTTGGAACCGTTATAAAAGTTTTTACCTTTTAGGTCACCAACCCATGCAAAGGGTATAAATGTTTCCGATTTAATTTGTTTTCCGTTAAGGGGGTCTTGAATTACTTTAAAAATCTTGTTAGACCTATAGTCGTATTCTAACGCTACTATATATTTTTCTTCATCCTCACCGTGGAGGAACTTTTCAATTTCTTCTTGAGATACCATAATTTTAATTTTTACACTTGAGATATTATCTTCATATCGCGGTGATATGATTCCTCTTAGTATTAATTAAAATATATGTGTTTTTGTAGTTAGAGTCAATTTATATTAATAAACAACTGCTCTCTAATCGGACATATTAAATTACCGTCTTTTGTAGTAATTGTAAATTCCCCAATAAACCTACCTTTTTCGTTAGTATCTCTCGATGTCCATTTATAATAAATGTAATATTCTTCAGGTGAATCGGAATTGTTTAATAATTTTTCGGTTATAAACGCATTGTTCATAACAATTTTTTGTGCTCCGTCCGATTCTCGTTTCATGGAGAATCTTATGGACGCATTAACTAAGTCCTCATTAAATTTTTTATAATTGTCTGTACGACCATCATTCACCACTTCCATGATGAGTATAGGTAACGTACTATCTTTTTTTATGAAAAATTCCATATTAACAACCTGTTACAGTGATTTGACCCGCAGCACCTTCAACACCGTTATAACCATACCAGTAACCACCATTGGTTCCTGATGAACTAAAGTTTACTACTATTGTTGAAACGTATGCTCCGTTATTATCAACGCCGTCAGACGGACCTAACGAGTCTGTACCATCGGGATTGGACTCGGATGATATGTTGTATTGGTCTGCCATCCAAAACTGTGTTGTCGAACCACTACTACATACGTGGAATTGATACTCAACTCCACACTCTAACGTTAAATCAGGTTCAACCTCACCGTTAATGACCCATTGACCACTACCGTTTAATTGTACATTATATCCCACGATACCACTACCTAAATCGTCATAATCGCAAGTACCGTATAACTGTATTGCCATACCACCTCCACACTCAGAAAGTGTGTAAATTGTTGTACCAGTTTCTGATGTAACCGCCATATATAATTCTTGACTTGCAAATGCAGGACCAACACAACTCTCATTAAAGTCAGTTTGAGTATAAGTAATACACTCAGAGCCGGATGGATACTGTATCTCAACACATTCGCCAACGGTTGTCGGTAATCCTGAGAGTGTCGGTATTGAAATCGGACACTCTAATAACGTACTACCGTAACTTATGTCATTTATTGAACTACAATTAATCAAATCACAGATACTTTGATATGCTCCTGAACCAGAAGTCGGCATATAACCTAAGAATACATTGACATCTTGAAGTGGGCTTCCGACAGAAATTGTGTCTATATTAACAACTTCACACGGTGGTGGTGAAGGTGTGGGTGTTACCGTAATAGTTGGCGTTATAGATGGTGTTACCGTGATACTTGGAGTTATAGATGGTGTTACCGTAATACTTGGAGTTATAGATGGTGTTACCGTAATACTTGGTGTTATTGTCGGAGTAATAGAAATCGAAGGAGTTATTGACGGAGTGGTGGTTGGTGTTGGTGTTGGTGATGTCACATATGTAACACCACTACATTCACACCCTGTATCTCCCGAAATATAATATTGCACACAACTATCATTAACACTAAATCCTTCGGGGTTTACTGTTATAGGGAAATCCTCATAAACAATATCGTCAGCAACTAACTGCCATGAGGTGGGGTCACAATTACTTATGTAAACATCATAAGTACTTATGTTCGCTATTTCACTTCCTAAATTTATCGTTATAGATGGCATATATTATAAATATTTAAATTATGAACAACAATCACCTCCACTGTAATTCCATAAAGATGGATTGGCGTTTGGTCCTTGACTCGTAACCGTTATGGTTTCGGGAATTATACATTCGTTTATGGTTGTACTATCTCCACCCTGTATAGTTAAACTTTCAGTACTACCGTCACACAATTCATAACTAAAGAATAAGTTATACCCTATACCTGATTGGTTTGTGTTGTTTATTGTTACACCAGTACAAGACTCAACAAAATTAATTTGTCCGTAATTAGTTAGACTATCTTCTTGTCCGTACCAATAACCACCATTGTCGGATAAGTTTGAATCAAAGGTTACACTAATAGTTCCTAAATTTTCACCGTTATTGGTTACCGTACCATCAGTTATTTCATAATCATTTGCTGGTGATGAACCGGCAACATTAAATTCATCGGCAATAAAGAACCCTTCTGTTGCACCTGTTGCACAAATGTGGAAGTCGTACTGTTGTCCACATATAATATTTAAAGTTGGGTTAACCTCTCCGTTAATAACCCACTGGTTAGATTCGTTTAATGTAACATCAAATCCATTGATTATATCTAATCCTCCGTAATAATCACACGTACCGTACAAACTTATAGACAATTCACTTGATGGTTCACCATCAGGTGATGTGATTTCATATATTGTATTTCCTGTCGCTGCGGAAATCATAACATATGCGGGTGATGTAATATTACTATTATTAGTACATCCCGTACCAAAGAAGGTTGAATTTGTATGTGCTACACAATCACTAGGTGTCGCACCCGTATAATAAATGGGTAATGACACTCCCGATTCTGTAGGTAATGTTTCATTAGGGTCCAAGAAAATACCACAACTACCACTATATGGTAACAATCCACCAGCACCTGAATATGAGTTATTTAAAGAGTTGCAACTAATCCAATCACAGATTGAAACGTCCTGATTAGCCCCTCCTGATGGTTGGTATATGCTAAATATATTTACGGTAGAGTCATAAGGTGTAAATTCAGTTATTTCCACCAACTCACAAGGTAACGGAGATGGTGTGGGAGTAGGTGTAATCGATGGGGTGATTGTTGGGGTTATAGTAATCGATGGTGTGACAGATGGCGTAACATTTGTTGGTGTTACTGATGGTGTTATCGTGTTTGTCGGAGTAATTGACGGGGTGATTGTTGGTGTTACGGAAGGTGTTACACTACTAGTGGGTGTTGGTGTTGGTGACACCAACCAACCGACACCCTGACATTCACATCCAGTGTCTCCCGATATAAGATACTGATAACAATCTGAGATACCATAATCCGATAGCAAAACAAAAACAGGAAATTGATTAAACGTGACATCATCCGCCACTAATTCCCAAAAAGGAGGGTTTGCACACGAACTAACATAAACATCGTAAGTGTTTATACCTAAAGTCTCACTATTTAATCCTATTTCTGCTAAGTTTGGCATTACTCACAATTATTATTTAAGTCATAGTTTATTATTATACCATTGGTAATCTCAAAGTAGTTTAATTGATGTAAGGAAAGTATATTGATACATTCTGACCCGAAGTTATGTGTGCTATTGTATGGTATTGTTAATACATTGTAATCATTATTACAATCATACCAATTTATTGTAATTGGTTGTGCTCCAGAATCATCATTAGTAACTGTTACACCACTTAAACATCTTACACAGTTGTTATCATTACAGTCAACAACGTCTTCAACACCTTCGTCTGTAGTCCATGTACCACCACCAGGGTATTGTTGAGGTACTGTTATTTGTGTTCCCTCGGATACTATAGTGTAACAACTACTTGCATTATTATTTAAGAATCCTGTTGTTGAATAAGGATTAGATGCTATAGGAACACTGGTGAATACGTCACCCACGGTCACCGAGCTCCAATAATCATTCAAGGAGTCAATACCGATAATTACTGTCTGTCCATTACCACAACTCTGTACTCCAACATAACCATTTATACATTTTCCATTATGGTCATCACAACCTTCCGCTGATATTCCACCGAATTGGTAGTTTACTAATTCTACGGATTCATCATTATCAACTACAGTGTAACATTGTTCTACATATAACGTATTTGTTAGTGAACCACTACCTGTTTGAATCGGTATTACAAACAGACAGACATCACCTGATACCACATCCTGTGTTATACTACTCTGAGGGACTCTAATGTAATTTGGGAAGTAGTTTATATCACCAGCACCATTAGACATAGTACATGACTGTAGTGTTATGGTACAACCGGTACATGCTGAGAACTCACAAACATTTTCAACAATATCACTTTCA
>Ga0181602_10003137_pt1 | contig 13424 bp, 10 predicted proteins | sample 041ome_14_FD_148640 | JGI IMG/M metagenome (GOLD analysis project Ga0181602, IMG submission 148640) | Coastal salt marsh microbial communities from the Groves Creek Marsh, Skidaway Island, Georgia - 041408US metaG (spades assembly) | ecosystem: Environmental > Aquatic > Marine > Intertidal zone...
CGCGTCTCGGTTCTTCTTCTTCTTCTTCTTCCATGGTGACTTTTCTCCTCCGTGTCTTTTTTTTAAAGAAGTTTCGGGAAAAAATTCTTCAGAAAGAAAGAAAGAGATAAAGAGAGAGATATGAACGAGTGCGAAGACGCGCGCAAACTCGTCGCGACCCACGCCTAAACAGAGAGAGAGAGAGAGAGAAGGGTATGTATATTTCTCTCTCTCTCTCTCTCGTGAATTGATTCGCGAGAGAGAGAGAGAGAGAGAGAGAAAACTACGCGCGCGCGTTCCGTTTTTCCATTTACTCTCTCTCTGTTTTAGGGGTGGTGGTTTTGGTCAAAAATGAAGACGAACGCGTTCTTCTTCTCCAGACCTTGGCTGGAGATGTATAACGTCTCGGTGCGGGCTCCTCGTTCTTCCGGTGGTTTTGATGGTGGTGGTGGTAATAGTAAAAATAGCGCGAAAGAAAACGCGCGCTTGAACGAAACGGAGAGCAAGATACTCGCCATGTTACACGTGGATGCGATATTCGAAGTGCTCAAAAAGCTGTCGCCGCGAGATTTGGTTCGCGCGTCGTCGGTGTGTAAAAAATGGCACTCGATGATTCAACACTCGACGAAGAGTTTGTGGCGAACGCATTGCGAGCGAGCGTTTCGATTTTTCGATCGGGACGCGGAAGAAACGCGACGACGGTGCGTCGAATTGTACTCGAATAATTACAAGAAGATGTTTTACGAACGGAATAGAATACGGACGGACGGGTTGTATGTGTCGAGAAACACGTACGTGAAAGCGTGCGCGAGAAGAGAGATTGGAACCTCAAAGAAGGAACATCGTCCAGCGCGTGTCGTGGTGTATTATCGATATTTTCGTTTTCTAGAAAACGGCGAGTGGTACTCGAAAACGTCTCCGGAACCAGTCAGAGTGGTGAAGAAAACTATGTACGACGGGAAGAAAGCGAACGAGGATTCCTCCGTCAACGTGGGGTGGTACCAGCTAGACGCGAAAGATAAAGAAGAGAGAATTCACTGTCAATCGGCTAAGATGAAACCTGAGAGTGGATACGTGACGACGACGCATTTTTGGGTGCGATTGAGATCGCGGTTGAAAGGCGCGTCGGATAGATTAGACTGCGTGAAGCTGCTCTTAGTGGACGAAGATTTAGACGCGAACGAGGTTTTAGACGAGAATGAGATTGCGGAGAAAGCGAGACGGATTTTACCGACGGAGGAAAATTGGGAGAGCGTGGACGATTACGAGGCGCTTTATAGACGAAATTTAGGCGCGGAGAGGCAAGGGGTTGCGCCGGGTGCGTATTCAGGTCACCCGGAGAGCGACGGACAGAGAGATTTACAACGCGGTTTGAATACTTTGGTGTTCATCCCGTGGGAGGAGTGCGACCACCACGAGTTGAACAAAGATATCTCCGAGATGGACTTCTACATCACCGGGTGACCGACCAGTGTTTTGTTGGGTTATCCGATTGCTCTGTGTATCATTATTTATTAACTACCACTACTACTAGTACTGCTACTGCTACTGCTACTGCTACTGCTAAGTTCGTTTTACTACTACTGCTGCTGACTACGCTTTTTTGTTCGACGACAGTTTTCTACTCGTCGTCGCCTTCCTCGGCCTCCATGACTGGATCGAACGGTTTGAAGCTTTCTTTAAACGCGTTGGTTCGTTCAATCTCGCCGTCTTCGTCTTGAACGACGCTTTGCCAATTCGCCGTTTCGGGCGTTTTCAGCAAGTGCGAGATGACCTCTCTTCCAAATTGCATCCAGTGCTTGTCGTATTGTTTTACTTCGGTGATTAAAATCGTGCCATCCGGTAAGTGCACGGCGTAGTATTCTGCCTCCGGGAAAGAGAGCAAAGAAGTCATCGCGATTCTCGCCGCGATGCCGTTTTGGGTATGTTCTGGAGCGATGATGTCCCAGGTAAAGTCGCATCGTTTCGCGGCTTGCTCGAAGATTTTCTTCGATAAATGTTTCCTATTGCTTGGAATTGGAACCACATTTAAGTGCATGTGATTACCGCCTTTATTTTTCAACGTCAAGTGTCGCTCAAACGCGACCACGCCTCTGTCTTCGGTCGCTTCGGCGAATTTCCGGAAGCCTTGTAAATACGACCACACTTCCTCGCACGCATCGTCTGGAAGCATGGAAAATGCGGCGATGTGCTCAATTGGCACAATTTGAGCGTGTTCCGGGTTCAAACCACCTTTATCCATAGCTACGAATGATGCGTTTCCAATGGACGCGATCATGTGCGTGTCTTTGTTGTTTGAGAGACAAAACCAACACGATACCGGCGGTGGCGGCGGTTTCCTTTTGTTCGGATCGTAAGCACCGTTTTTATTATTTTCGACGTCGTACTGTCTCAATTGTTGCTGTCTGTCCATTTGAACTCGAATATCGCGTCCGTAAAAGTTTTGTTGGTCTCTCTCCAAAGCCGCTTCCACGCCTTCTTTCGTTTTGAAGGCGATTTTGCAAAATCCTCTCGATCTGCCGGTTTCCAGATCTCGGCCGAGTCGAAGGTCGGCGAGTTCACCGCACTCGCCGAAAAATTCCGCGATGGCTCCTTCGTCCGCGCGGTAATCTAAATTTCTCACGTGAATCGTCTTATCTGCATCTCCAACTAACGCTCTCGTTTGACTCTCTTCCAATCGCTGTTTCTTCTTCACGTCGGCGTTATCTCGCCAATCTGGTTTCAATTCTCTCTTCAAGTTTTGTTGGTTCCCTCCTCCTCCTCCTCCTCCTCCTCGTTGTTGTAAGCTTGAAACGCCGGCCATAGCGTACGGAGATGGCGTAGAATCTGGTGGCATTTGACACAACTTAATCGGGTTCATGGTGCCTCCAGGTTCAATGCCTAACGCGTGCAACCATTTTTGTTTCTTCGCGTTACCGACGCTGGCCAACGATATGAATCGAGTCGCGTGTTTCGCAGACACGTTTCTGTACGGTTCGCGTTCAAAAAATTGATCATTTTGTTCATCACTTGCAGCATTCTCCGGAGGAGAAGAGAGAGACGAAGGCACCACGTGATATCTCGGACAAATTGCATTCGCGATCTCCGCCACATCCCGGGACGCGTTCTTCTCCGCTGCCGAAATCGGTATCATCGCGTCCTTATACCTCGACAACATGTGAACATCTTTCGGCCACGTTTGCGTGAGCAAAGCGTCCACGACAAATAACGTCGACCCATTTTCCTTCAGTTTTCTCACCGTCTGTCGAATCACTTCCACGTCTTGAACGGTAAACTCTCCGTTCGCTTTCGCGGTCTTCTCGGCTAACATCGCGTTTCCGGCGGAGGCGTGCGACTCTTTAATGTTCAAATGGTCGTACGAACCCGGTAAAATAGCCACAGAAAACGGATTACTACCGTCGTTTCCTTCTTCACCCTTTGAACCTATCAACGTTGAATATACTCCCGGTTTAGTCACCACGAAAACGTTCGTCTCTTTCCCATCTACGACGATGCGTTTCACGCTTCCCTGCGGATTCAATCCTTCGATGTTGGTGATGCCGCCGCTCGCCGCCGCGTCTCTCTCGCCGTCGAATTCGTTCGCATCGACCAAACGCACATCTCCTCCTCCTCTGCCGTCTTCTCTCTCTTTCAACCGTTCGAGTAAAAACAAATCCAACACGAACGTCTTCACGCTCACCTCTTCCTCTCTCAAACACCCCAAAAATGCCTCCACGCTTTCCTTCGTCCGGCGTTTCTCCTCTTCCTCTCTTCTCTTCCCCGCCGCCTCGTCTTCTTCATCGTCTCCTTCTTCTTCTCCGAAAGAAAAATGCGTCGAAGACTTCACGGCGACGTCCCCGACGATAAAAAGCGCCTCGAACGGGCCCGCTTTCTCGTTCACGCGTTTCGCTCGTTCGAACAGCGACGAAATCTCTTGCTTACGCTTTCGTTCTTGCGTGTCATCTTCTTCTTCTTCATCGGAAGTCGTCGTCACCGTCGTGCCCGCGAAGAGGATCTTCTTCGTCGACATTTTTCTCTTTTGTTTTTTCTGATGTTTTGTGCCGCCGCCGACCTTCTTTTTTGAGATTTTGAAAGAGTCCAAAATTTCATTTTTTTGGAGAAGAAATAAAATAAAGGGGAAACAAAAAACACATTCCATTCCCCACTTTTAAAAACGTTCTCAATACATACATACACACACTCACACACACAAAGAAAATGGCTCCGACGACTCAACAAAAAATGCTCGCCGCGTACAACGGCTTTTACGGTATGGTTTCTCGATTCACTCTCTCATTCTCTCTCGTTTCTTTCTTTACGTAACGCAAAAGTGAAAATTCAAATGTGGACTTCCCAAAAGTGTGAAAGCAAATTTTGTCGAATTATTATTAGAATATAACTGAATTATGAACCTCTCTCTCTTTTCTATGATGATGATGCCCAAAACAACAATAACGACGAAACAGGCGTGACTTTGTACCACAACTGGGCGAAATACTACGGGCCGAAAGGCATGATGCCGTACTTTTTGAAGACGGATGGTGCGGTCGCGTTGGTAAGTTTCTTTTTTTTACACGCATTGGAAAATAAATGACTCATCAAAAATGCGCGCTTTTTTTAAAACCATCTCTCTCTGTGATGATGATGATGACAGATGTTTTCGCGCATGTTCGGGTGCATGCTCTGCGCGGTTGCGTACGGATTACTCACCGCCGGGCCGAAGGATAAAACCGCGTTGAAAATCTGCGCCGTCGGGCAAGCTTTGATGTTGCCTTTGATGGCCATGGCTGGTTTCGGCCCAGACGCGGCGACGTTCGCGCAAACGATTTGGAAAGTGCAAGTCTTCGTGCACGCCGCGTTGACTTACGTCGCGTGGACCGCGTCGCAAGGCGCCAAGACGAGATCGTCGAGCAGAAGACGATAAGTGCACAGAGAGAGAAAAGAGAGAGAGACAGAGAGGAGAATATTTATGTATGTATCAAGACCCCACTCGGGAAAATTTTTTAACTAACAAACAACGTTGCTGTTTGTTCCCCTTGTGAGTTGAAAGTGTAACTACCAAGTCTCGACGATTTGGTTATCGCACGACTAATAAACACACAAAACAATTATGATGAAAACAAAAAGAACGAAAGGAGGAGAAAACGTAGGATGGAAGTATGAGTTGTAATCGAATTTGCACGACACACAATCGTGTTTATTTTATCCTAAATCTTCTCTCAACCAATCCAGCGCGGTGGCTAACCACGGGCCGACGTGGCACGCTTCTTCGTCTTCGTGGCCGGTTAAGACGTCGTGCGTGGTGACGTTGGAGATGGCATCGGAGAACCACTCGACTTCTCTGCCGTACTCGATCATGGGGATTAACGCTAACCGCGGGTGTTGTTCCACTCGCGGGTCTCTGGAAAACGCTTCGACGTTCTTATCGGCGTGCGCTAATAACAACACTTTGTGCTCGTCCGGGAAGGACTCGCCGCAGTCGGGGAACGCGTCGTAATAGCGCAAACTTCGTCGCCGTTTCTTCTCCTCTTTCTCCTCTTCGTCCTCTTCCTCTTCTTGATCTTTCGTTTGTTTACTTTTTGGTTTTTCCCCGGGTGGCGTCATCTCTTCCATCTCTACGCCTTTCGGGGACGTGTACGTCGAGCTCTCTAAATACTCTTTTCTGACAACCTCGCGACCTTCGTTGGCGCCGCCCCAAATGGGCGCATCTGCGCTCACAGCTCTGTGAAACACGTCTGGGTGTCTGTATAATAACGATAACACGCCGTAACCGCTCGTTCCGTACCCAATTAAGGAGATCTTGCCGACATTTTTCGCCTCGTACCCTAACAGTTCTGGCAAAACGACGTTCATGAGATACGACTCGTGGTTTCGAGAACAACTGTCGTTCATCCACGTGTAAGTGTTGAAACACAAGTCTGCGATTATGCAATCGTTCGTGTTGTGATAATCTAAATCTCTCAAAGCCATAACCATCCCTTCGTTGGCGATATCCTCCTCCGAAGCGTGGTAATACCCATCCTCGTAATCCACGCCGTACCCCGGGTCGCCCGGAACGCAAATCACCATCGGGTACGGTTTCGCCCGATTTTCGTCGTACGAATCCGGAAAAATCACCCGCGTCGTCATCGGTGCCACCATTTTCCGCTCTCTCGATTCCGACAACGGAATCACGTCCTCCATGTCTTTGTGATGAAACGCCAGCGAGTTCAATCGACTGTCGTTTTCTCTTCCAGGGTCGTTCCTGTGGTCGTAGGACGGGTGGTGCACGCGAACCCCCCGCTCTTTTTCCAGAACGTACTCAGCCGTGCGCTCGATCGTGGAATACTGCACGTTTGGTTTCGCTTTGTGCGGGTTTCGAACGACGGCGACGTCCCCGTCGTCGTTTGTCGCCATCGCGAGCGAGGCGCTTCTTCTTCTTCTACCATCATCATCGCCACGCAGCCGCCGCCGGGACGACGCAATTTTTGTAAAAAAGCGAGATTTCTTCCCGAACGAAGAAGAAGAAGAAGAAGAAGAAGAGACCAACGATTGGTCCAGCGACGCGAACGCTCTCTGGTGAAAAGAATAGGCAGCGCACGATGTCATCTCGCGTTTACTGTTTTGAAACACGCGCGGCAAAAGAAGTTTTACTTTGGAGGAGGTTCTGAGTGAGAGCGCGAAAACCTTAAAAAAAAATTGTGAAAATTTCACTCTCGTCGTGTTCTCTAAAAAAAATGTTAATAATAATAGTACTCGTATCGATCGAACGGCGAGAGGGTAATTTCCTCTCATCATCTCTTCTTTCCCGAGCGAAAGGCGCTCGGGGTTTCTCTTTCTCTCTCTTTCTCTCTCTCTCTCTCTGTGTGTGTGTGGGGGGGGGGTTCTGGTGCGCTCGCGCGTGCGGGTTTTCTCTCTCTCGCGCGCTTGAAAAAAATATGCCACGCGTGTTTTTTGTTCTCACGCGTTTGATTACGGTCTGCGCATCTTCGTCAACAAACTGGGCTCTTTATAGGAGGTCACCTTGGCGACATCTCGCGAGGGCCTTCGCTGTTCGGTGACGGCGGAGATGGCGTTGCCGATGGTGGCGGTGAATCCCATTCGCGCGGCGAGAGTTTTTTTCTGTTCTCGCTCTTCGTCCGCCGCCTCGTCTTTTTTGTTCGTGTTCTTCTTTTTTTGCCTCTGTTGCTTCTTGAAAGTCGGAGGTAAGGGCGGTTTTCCTCCCACTTTGGCTTTGTGGCCGCGAACGAGGAGTGGATCGCGGTCGTTTTCGTCGTCGTTTTCTGGTTGCGCGGTGGTGGTTATGGCGGTGGCTTTCGTCTTTGTCGATGTCTTTACCGTTTCGTCCTTCTTTCCCGGAGGTACCAGCGGTCGCTTCTCTTTGTTCTCGTCTCTCTTCTTTAATCCAAGGCTACGTTTACTCTTGTTCGAGTTGCTCACAAAACCACCTTCATCCGAGGCTGACCACGAAGAGCTGCTATCTTCTTCTTCTTCCTCCTCCTCCTCCTCCGAGGAAAAGCTTTCAAAGTACTCCTTCGTATCCGCAAACTCTTCTTTGCCTCCTCTCCTCGATCGCGTCGCCGCGGAAGCGATACCGCCACTCTCTTGCTTCAATCGCAAATACGAATTCGGCGGTGGCGGCGACGACGACGACGACATCATCATCATCATCGCAGCCCCCGCCGGCGCTAACATCTGATGCTTTTCCATCGAACCTTCTCTCGTCGTCGTCTCCTCCTTGCTCGCCCTCGTCGTCGCGTCGCTCAAAGCAATCTTCAGCCGTAAAATTTCATCTCGCATCTGTTTCATTTTTTTCGAATCTTCTCTCCGGAGTCGAGCGAACTCCGCGCGTTCGCAGTTGTGCGCGACTCTCATCATGGATTCCGAAATGGACGCGCGGTGCGCCAAATCGCGCGCTTCTTTAGATTCGCCTCGTATCTGTGTTTTTCAAGGGGTCGGAAAGAAAAGAAAGCGCGTGATTGATGATGGTAAAGTTAAACGCGCGCGCGCGTTGAAAAGAGAGAGAGAGAGAGAGAAAAAAATACTCGCGCGCGCGCGTGTCCCAGAGCGCAAAAAAGGTAGTGTACCTACCTTTGAAATCTCACGCGCTAAACCCACGTTCCTTTCGTTGTACTCTTTCAATTTCTTTTGAAGCTGCTCGGTAGAGTAGTAGCGCGGCTGTTTGCTCGAAGGTGGACGGTCGTCGTACATATATACGTGTAGATATATTTTGTTGTCGTGCGCGAGGAGAAAAAGTGGAGCCAAAAAGAAAGAAGCGCTCTAAAGAGAGAGAGATTGATGACAGCGATCTGTCCGCTGATTGATCATTCGTATAGTTATTCTTCTTCTATTACGTACATTATATTACCATTTCCAACGCGCACGCGATTAATTTATCTTTTAAACTCTTTTATCCAATTATGTTACATTTTTGTCGCCGCGCCTTCGCCAATCCTGCCGTCCGCTTGTTGCTGCAATTGTTGTCTTTTCTTCAGCAATCTTTGGCTCTTTTTCGTCTTGGTAGCTTCTTGTTGGTAGACAACTCCACCGAAAACGCACACCATGAGAAAGGCGAGACCCGGGGGCGAGGCGTGGTGCGACCAGATCAGGGTGTTTATGATCACGGTACCGATTTTGTTCACGACGCCCAAGACGGTAAACGTAGTCGCGCCGACGGATCTTCTCGCGCCGAGGCCAAAATAAGAGATGGAGAGACCCATGAGGCAGCTGGTAAAGATGGCTAACACGGCCGTGTTTGATTCGTCGGAAAGTGAAGCTCGTATTTCTGGATACCGCGCGTAGTCTCCAGAGATAAAATACGCGATCGGGAACAAGAACATCGCCAAGATGTTGTTGTAATATACCAACCCCCATGTGCTCAAATCGACGTTGGTGACGATTTTCTTGATCAAAACCATATCGACCGTCATAGATAAGACGTACGCAACGCCCCAAAAGTAGCTGTGAAGTTGAAACTTCTTATCCACGAGTACAAAACCAATCGCACCCAGGAAGATGGCGATTAAAGAGAGCAGTTGTCGCACGGTGACTAAGCTCGACAGTTTCGGTTTCGTCGTCTTTTCTCCTCTCTCGCTAACCTTCCCGACGCCGTTATTCTTCGTCCCACTACTCTCTCCGTCGCTACTATTACTACTATTATTATTAATATTATTGCTACTACCGTTAAAACCTCCTCCTTTGATCAAAAACAAATACTCCAGCGGCAACACCAGCAATGGACAACACGATCTAAACACGATGAACGTATCCACGTTCGCGTGTTGCAACAGTTTCGAATTCGTAAATATCGAGACGTAAAACAAAACCACCGCCGGCGTAAACTGCCTCGCTTTCTTCCAATCCAATCGAACTCTTTCAACCACTCCATAGTGCCCTAATATGGTCACCGCTATCGCCGAGGAAGAATATTGTAACGCCGTCAATATCGATGGAAACGGAAACAACAGTAACGCCCACTTATTCACGATGGCTAAAAACGCCGAACTGAAACAATACCCGAGGCATAAAAAAGCGATTTTCTTGTTCTTGTTCACCGTTCCCGGCGAGTGCAAAGGGACTCGATACGCCGAATCGTTTAACGCGACGCCGTGGTTTAATTCGCTCATGCGTGCGTATATATGTGTCTCGTGACTTTGCTCTTCCCGCTGAAGAAGGTTTCTTTAGAGCGAACCGCGCGCGCGCGTCTCGCTGCCGTTGATATCTCTCTCGAACTAAAAAATCCAATCAATCGCTAAAGAGTATAAGAATGGACAAAAATAGAAATAATCCACACGACCTCTCTGGTTGCCAAATTCTTTCCTCCGTGCGTGTGGACAAATGCCTGCCTCTGCGTTGCCTATCTCTTTTTTACGTGCGCGTTATCGACGAGAAGACGCGCGTCAAAAGTGTAGTGGGTTGATCCCTTTTAATTTCTTCAGGAGAGCGATCTTATTTAGGGTGTTAAACCATCTTGTAAAGCGCGTTTTCTTTTGCCGCGAGCGCGCGCGACAGAGACGACGCGCTCTCCAAAACGCAACGCGCGCGCGCGAAAACAGATTTTAAAGAGCGACTCTCTCTCATGACGTTCTGTTTCACCTTCAGACCGACGACGACGACGGCGAGCGTTTCTTCTTCTTCTTCTTCTTCTCTGAAACGTCGACACCTTCAGAAGGTGACGATGCGTTTTTCGTCGTCGACGATAACAACCTTTACCACCACCACCACGCCGGAGGAGGAAAGAAGAAGAAGAAGAAGAAGAACGAGAAGAGGAAGAGGAAGAGTGCACGCCGCGCAACGGCAACGAGAAGAGAAGGACGATTTAAAAGCGAAACTGAAATCCTTCGCGAGAGAGATGAACATCACGGACCCGAACGATTTAGTGGATATGAAACCTGGAGGTGGGTCGTTGTTCGCGTCCCCGAAAGACCCGAACGGGGCGAAAAATCAAATCAGGGAGGACGAGCAAAGGGCATTGAACGTGGCCACGAGCGAGGGGTTCACGAAGGCGATGTTAGGGGTGACGGTTGGGTTGTTGGCTCTGTATTTAATCATCGGGCCGCCACCGGTTGAAGCGCCTTTGTATAAATAACTATTCGAAGAGAGAGTAAAGAGAGAGAAAGAGCGTCGTGTGGTGTTTTTAGTAGGAGTTAGCCTTTTATGTATGCGTGCATCATTATCATCATCATCATCATAGTGTTTTTGTTGATTAAATAACGCGCGCGCGTCACTCGCTGTACTCGCCTTCTTCGATGTCTGGCTTCGCGTCGCTATCGTTCTTCTTCTTTTTATTTTTACCTACCGCTCCCCTGCTTTGCTTCTCTCGATACTTCTCGTTCACTTTCTCCTCGAACTTGTTCTTCACGTCTTCTTCTATGCTCCGTCTCAACTTTGCCGCCGCTTCTTGCTTCAAGCGGTCCTTCTCCGCCGTCCTCGACCCGCCGAGCGCGTTGAAGACGAACCGAGAGGCTACGCGATTGTTCGCGCGCGGAATCTCGCCTTCCTCGCGTAGTCGTTTGTTGTTATCCTTATTCGAGCTACCATTTTTACCGCTATCGTCGTCGTTTCTAATCTCTCCTTCTTCTTCTCCTCCTCCTCCTCCTCCTCCTCCCGCTGTTTTATTGTCATCCTTCTTCGTCTTCTTCACTCTTCTCTTCGTCTCCTCCAGTTTCCTCTTGTACGCCTCCATCCGTTTCCTCTCCGACTTTAAGCCTTCGTGGGTTTCCGAATCCACGCCTTTGGTTTTCAGCAACGCCGCGAAAGCGAGCAACCCGAGCTCCACGCGTTCGAGCAAATGCTCGGCTTTTACGAGCGCGTCGTCGTCTTCTTCTTCTTCTTTTCCTTCTTCTGTCCTCCCGGTCCTCTCATTCTGTGTCGTTGTCGTCGTCAAAGCTTCCTCCAGCGCGTCTAAAAACGAATTCATTTTTGCGACTTTCGCTTCGAGTTCCGCCGTTATTTTAGTGCTTGTGTCTTCGGTCATGTTTTTTCTCTCTCTCTCTATCTTTAAAGTAATGCCGTCCGTCCGTCCGTCCGTCCGTCCGTCGTCGTCGTCGTTGTCAATAAAAGAGAAGACAAAAAAGCGCGCGGTCGCTCTGTCGTCGTCGTCGTCCCGTGTGCGCAGGTGTGGTTTTGTTTCGTGGGTGTTTGTTTTTCTAACGAACATAAACCCTAAATACTAAACCCTAATTTATTTTTAGGAACTTTTTGCGTCGTTACATATCCACACTGCGCGTATATCTAAAGAGAAGAAGAAGAAGAACGACGACGAGAGAGAGACAAAAATGGGACCACCAAACCCATCTGTTGGAAAAGAAGAAGAAAAGAATGACTCCCCCGACGAACGAACGAAGAATAAGAAGCAAAAGAGGAGGCATCTGGTCGGGTACCAAAACTTCAAACGCACGAATCCAAAATCGGATTTATTTCCCATCGCGCGATTCCATTCGGTGGAGTTTTTCTGCTCGGACGCGAAGACGACCGCGAATCGATTCGCGATCGCTTTAGGGATGAATCTAGTCGGCACGAGCGATCAAATATCTACCGGGAACGAGATTTTTAACTCGTACGCGATGAAAAGTAACGAGTTGGTGTTTGTGTTTACCGCGCCGGTGATGCGCGAGGAAGAGGGACACCGGAGGGATTTGGACGGGAACAGGGTTGAAAAAAACGAGGACGACGAAGCGGAAACGGAGGAGAAAGTGAAGGCGAAACGGTTCATCGAGAAACACGGTTTAGCCGTGAAAAGAGTGTGTTTGAGAGTGAAGGATTGCAAAGAGGCGTACGAGGTGAGCACGAAGAATGGCGGGGTTGGCATTCGTGGACCGAGAGTGCTGAGGAATAGAAAAGACGGACGCGAAGCGACGGTGGCGGAAGTCGCGCTGTACGGAGACGTGGAGTTGAGGTTCGTGGAAGACGCGACGACGCATTTGGACGATGACGCGACGTACCGATATTTGGATTACGACGCAGTCGATCAACAAAACGAAAACGGTGGCAGTAAAAGTGAAAAGAGGAATTACGGTTTGAAACGATTGGACCATTGCGTAGGTAACGTGTGCGATTTAATCGAAACCGTGGAATACATCGAGAAGATGTTAGGATTCCACGAATTTGCCGAATTCGTCGCCGCGGATGTTGGAACCGTCGATTCTGGGTTAAACTCCATGGTTTTAGCGAATAACGATGAGTTTGTGTTGCTTCCAGTGAACGAACCGACGTTCGGAACTCGACGAAAATCGCAAATTCAGACGTATCTAGAAGCCAACAACGGCGCAGGCGTACAACATTTGGCGCTGAAAACGGACGACATCATTCACACCGTCACGGAAATGAAAAAGTATTCTGGCATGTTTGGTGGGTTTGATTTTCAACCGCCCGCGAGTGAAAAGTATTACCAAAACTTGAAAGCGAAAGTCGGCGACGCGTTGAGCGACGAAACTTTGAAAGAGTGCGAACGCTTAGGTTTGTTGGTGGATAAAGACGACCAAGGGGTTTTGATTCAGATTTTCACGAAACCGCTCACGGATAGACCGACGATATTCATAGAGATCATCCAACGCATCGGGTGCGAGTATCCAAAAGAAGAGAAAAAAGAGCAAGCGGCTGGGTGCGGGGGATTCGGGAAAGGTAACTTTGCGGAGTTGTTCAAGAGTATCGAAAACTACGAAAAGAGTTTAGAAGAGGCGAAGAATCGAGCGCCCGCCGTAGCGATGGAAGAAGCTGGCAAATAATTTTTTAGCATCAGTCATCCATCAATCGATCAATCACACTTCAGTTCAGTATGTACAGCTTGTAATTTATAAATATATACACTTTTCTGCGCGTGCGTGCTGCTATTATAATCTACAAAAGAATTTACTACGCGAACGGATTATACGCCGCTGAATTTTGAGAAGGAGGAGGATTTTGCGTCGACATCGCTGGCATTGTAGGCATGGCTGGCATTGTAGGCATGGCTGGCATTGTAGGCATTGCTGGCATTGTAGGCATGG
>Ga0181602_10003145_pt1 | contig 13397 bp, 10 predicted proteins | sample 041ome_14_FD_148640 | JGI IMG/M metagenome (GOLD analysis project Ga0181602, IMG submission 148640) | Coastal salt marsh microbial communities from the Groves Creek Marsh, Skidaway Island, Georgia - 041408US metaG (spades assembly) | ecosystem: Environmental > Aquatic > Marine > Intertidal zone...
CTTCAGCTGTGACTCGTTCTTTCTTGTCTCCAAGCTCTATGATGCGTTGGGTTACTTTTTTAATGTCATCGTCATTAAGAGTAAGTCCTAATTCTTGGAGATTTTTTTGAATATTAGCTTTTCCAGATGTTTTTCCCAAGGCATATTTTCGTTTTCTTCCAAAACGTTCTGGGAGCAAGTCATTGAAATATAAATTGTTTTTGTGGTCTCCATCTGCGTGAATGCCAGCTGTTTGGGTAAATACATTTTCTCCTACGATAGGCTTATTGACTGGAATTCTAAACCCTGTAAAAGTAGCTACCAACTGACTGACGCGATACAGTGCATCTTCCTTAATATTGATTTTGGTTTCGGGCATGAAATCATTAAGTACTGCAACCACACTTGCCAGTGGTGCATTTCCTGCCCGCTCTCCCATACCGTTTATGGTGAGATGCAACCCTTTTACTCCAGCTTTTACGGCTTCCATCGTATTGGCTACGCTGAGGTCATAGTCATTGTGTCCATGAAAATCAAAATGGAGATCAGGATAGCGTTTGATGATTGAATTTAGATATAGAGCAGTCTTTTCAGGGGTCAAAACACCTAAGGTATCGGGTAGTAAAATACGAGCAATAGGTTGCGTAGCTAAAAAATCTAAAAATCGAAAAACATAAGCTTCTGAATTTGCCATTCCATTACTCCAGTCTTCCAAATAGACGTTGGTTGTAAAACCCTCTCTTGCAGCCAGAGCAATGCTTTTTGCTACATTTTCAAAGTGTGTCTCGGGTTCTTGTTTCAGCTGATGTTTTAAATGATTTAATGAACCTTTGGTCAAGAGATTTTGAACCCTTGCTCCTGCTTTTTTCATCCATTTTACAGAAGTACCGTTATCCACGAAGGTGAGAACCTCTATCTTATCGATCAGACCGTTTGCTTTCCCCCAGTTCGTGATTTCTTTCACTGCTTTAAATTCCCCATCGGAAACTCTTGCTGAAGCAATTTCAATACGATCGATATTCAACTCTTGGAGTAATAATTGAGCAAGAGTCAATTTTTCAGATACAGAAAAAGAAACGCCTGAGGTTTGTTCTCCGTCCCTCAAGGTGGTATCCATAATTTCAATGCTCGTGCTCATTTTAGTAAGAGTAAATTGCTATAAAGGTGTATTTGCAGCAAAGGCTATGATATCTTCTTTAATACTGTGTAAATAGTCAATATCATCATATCCATTTAGCATATTATTTTTTTTATAAGTATTGATTTCAAAGGATTCTGAGGCACCCGTACTGATTAGTTGGATTTTTTGTTGAGGCAAGTCTATTTGGAGTTCAGTATCTGGATTTTCCTCTACGGTTTCAAAAATTGTAGTTAAAAATTCTGAAGATACTTGAACGGGTAATACTCCAATGTTGAGACAATTATTTTTAAAAATATCTGCAAAAAAGCTAGAAACAACACAACGAAAACCATAGTCATAAACTGCCCAAGCAGCATGTTCTCTAGAAGAACCCGATCCGAAATTGTGACCTCCCACCAAAATTTTACCCTTAAATTGGGAATTGTTTAAAACAAACTCTTTTTTCGGGGTATTATCTTGATTATACCTCCAATCGCGAAATAAATTATCGCCAAAACCTTTGCGTTCGGTTGCTTTGAGAAAGCGAGCGGGTATGATTTGATCCGTATCTACGTTTTCAATGGGTAGGGGTACAGCTGTACTTTTTAAAATGTGGAATGAATCGTATGCCATGTTCTTAGATTAAAGTTCTCGGGTCTGTTATTTTTCCTGTAATTGCAGCAGCAGCAGCTACTAGAGGGCTTGCCAGAAGTGTTCTTGCTCCAGGACCTTGACGTCCCTCAAAATTTCTGTTGGACGTACTTACCGCATATTTACCAGCTGGAATCTTGTCGTCATTCATAGCCAAGCAAGCAGAGCAGCCAGGTTCTCTGAGCTGAAATCCAGCAGATTCAAAAATTTCTAGAAGCCCTTCTTCTTTGATAGAGTTTAGAACTTTATGTGATCCAGGAACCAGCCAGGCTGTCACATTGGCAGCACGTTTATGTCCTTTTACAATTTGAGCAAATGCCCTAAAATCTTCGATACGACCATTGGTACAGCTACCTATAAAGACATAATCTATGGGTTTGCCAATCATTTTTTCTCCTTCGTGATAACCCATATATTCTAGGGATTTGGCATAGGTTGCAGCACTACCTTGAATTTCTTCGGCTTTTGGAATTGCTTTGGTAATGCTCATTCCCATCCCGGGGTTGGTACCAAAAGTAATCATCGGATCAATTTCGGAGCCGTCAAAAATAAATTCTTTGTCAAAAACAGCTCCTTCGTCGGTATATAGCGTATTCCAATAACCCATGGCTTTTTCCCAAGCTGAACCTTTGGGTGTAAACTCTCTGTCTTTGATATAGGCAAAGGTCTTTTCATCAGGAGCAATCATTCCCCCGCGTGCACCCATTTCAATACTTAAATTACATACCGTCATCCTTCCTTCCATACTCAGCGTACGAAATACTTCACCTGCGTATTCTACAAAATATCCAGTAGCCCCAGAAGTGGTCAATTGAGATATGATAAATAAAGCTACATCTTTAGGTGTAACTCCGTGATTGAGATTACCGTCAATGGTAATTCGCATTTTCTTGGGTTTAGGTTGCATGATGCACTGTGTTGCCAAGACCATTTCTACTTCTGAAGTTCCAATTCCAAAGGCAATAGCTCCAAAAGCACCATGAGTGGAGGTGTGAGAGTCGCCACAAACTATAGTAGCACCAGGCTGTGTAATTCCGTATTCAGGACCAACAACATGTACAATTCCATTTTTTTGATGTCCTAATCCCCAATAAGAAATACTGTGTTCTTTCGCATTTTCTTCCAGCGCTTTTAACTGATTTCTAGATAGAGGATCTGCAACTGGGAGATGCTGATTTAGGGTTGGTGTGTTATGGTCTGCTGTGGCAAAGGTTTTTTCAGGATGAAGCACCGAAATCCCCCTGTTTTTTAAACCTAAAAAAGCAACAGGACTAGTTACCTCATGAACCATATGACGGTCGATAAAAAGCACATCAGGTCCTTCTTCTATACTTTTTACTATATGTGAATCCCATACTTTATCAAATAGGGTTTTTTTCATCTCAATGCGCGTTTGAATTAAATGTTAGTGGCTTCGATTATCTTTGGGAGATCTTCATCTCCAATCTCTTTTTGTTGATCGGCAACGATCAAAAACTGTTGGTATACTTTATCAAGTTGTAATTTATCCAATTCATACCCTATGTTTTTTGCACGATAGGCAAGGGCAGCTCTTCCGCTTCGTGCAGTAAGAATGATAGATGACTGGTTTACCCCAACGTCTGTAGGGTTGATAATTTCGTAAGTTTCTCGTTTTTTTATCACTCCGTCTTGGTGGATACCCGAAGAGTGTGCAAAGGCATTTGCCCCTACAATGGCTTTGTTGGGCTGAACGGGCATTGCCATACTTTCTGAGACTAGTTGGCTGATACCGAACAATTGTTTCGATTGAATACGAGTATCTAAATTTAAAGTGGGATGCTGACGTAAAATCATAACCACTTCTTCCAAGGAGGTATTTCCGGCCCGTTCTCCAATACCATTGATTGTACATTCTATCTGTCTTGCACCGTGTTGCACTCCTGCGATTGAATTTGCAGTGGCAAGACCCAAGTCATTGTGACAATGACAGGAAAGGGTGGCTTTGTGAATTCCGGTCACATTTTCTTTTAAATACTTCATTTTTGCTCCGTATTCTTCTGGAAGGCAATAGCCTGTAGTATCAGGAATGTTGAGTACTGTGGCCCCAGCTTTGATCACAGCCTCACATACTTTGGCGAGAAACTCATTTTCTGTTCTTCCAGCATCTTCAGCATAAAACTCCACATCTTCGACATAACTTTTGGCATGGGTAACGGCAGCTACAGCACGCTCAATGATTTGTTCTGGTGAAGCGTTAAATTTATAACGCATGTGACTTTCAGAAGTACCGATACCCGTGTGAATACGAGAACGTTTGGCCGATTTTAAGGCTTCTGCGGCCACGTCGATATCCTTTTTGACCGCTCGAGTCAATCCACATACTCGTGCATTTTTCACGAGTTTTGAAATATCTTCAACAGCTTTAAAATCACCTGGACTTGAAATCGGAAACCCAGCTTCCAAAACATCGACTCCAAGTTGGTCTAATTGCTCTGCTATCATTAACTTTGTTACAGAATCTAATTTACATCCTGGAACCTGCTCTCCATCGCGTAGGGTGGTGTCAAATATTTCAACGTATTCCATGTGCTATTTAGTCGAAGCCAGATTGATGATTAATAAACTAAATTACAGTTTTCATTTTACTAAACTAAAAATAGCTATTTTTGTATTACAACATTCGACAGGAATAACTGGTATATAACCTGCTAATTATTAGTATTTTGCATTAAAATAGATTACAATGACAAATGAGCAGAAAGATAATTTATTTGTCCTGATTAAGTCCCTTACTAAATCAGAAAAAAGGCAGTTTACCCTCTATGTCGGACGTATGGATTCTAATGAGAATTCAAAGTTTTTAAATTTGTTTCAGCTGATGGACAAAATGAAGCGCTATGACGAAAAAATCATTTTGAAAAAGGGCATCGTTACCAAACAGCAGTTATCAAATCTCAAAGCACATTTATACAAGCAGATTTTAATTAGTTTGCGCATGAATCCCATGCACAAAAACATTCGTATCCAGATTCGAGAACAGTTGGATTTCGCTACCATTCTTTACCAAAAGGGCCTGTATAAGCAAAGCCTAAAAGTGTTGGAAAAAGCAAAAATATTGGCCTTGAAACACGAGGAGAAATATGTTGCATACGATATTGTAGAATTGGAAAAAGTAATTGAATCTCAATACATTACTAGAAGTTTGAGTAACCGTACCGACACCTTGATCACAGAAGCAGAGGATTTAAGAAGTCAAAACAATCTTGCCACGCAGCTCTCGAACCTTTCTTTGCAATTGTACGAACGTCTGATCAAAGCAGGCTATGCCAAAAGCGATCAAGAATTTCGAGAAATCACTCAATTTTTTTATGAAAAATTGCCTAAAATTGACTACGATAACCTTGGCTTTAGAGAAAAATTATGGTATTATAAAGCCCATGTTTGGTATAGCTTTTTGACTCAAGACTTCCTGTCTTCTTACCGTTATGCTTCAAAATGGGTTGAAATGTTCGAAGAGTCCCCGGCCATGATCAGTATTCATCCTGTTTTTTACTTGAAAGGGAACAATTATCTTATGGAAAGTTTGGCTTTGATCAAGTATCCTTCAAAGTTTAAAGAAACCCTAAAACAAATGGGCTATTGGACACAACATGCCAATTTCCCTAAAAATGATAACCTTAAAGCTCTTCGATTTCAATTCTATTACAGCAATCAATTGAATGTGCATTTTCTGGAGGGTAGTTTTGAAGCAGGGTTGATCTTGATTCCTGAGATCAAAAAAGGAATCAGAGATTACAGCAATCAAATTGATCCTCATCATATCATGATGTTTTACTACAAAATGGCATGTATCTATTTTGGCGCTGAAGATTACGAAAACTGTATTGTTTTTTTAGACAAAATTATCAGTAATAAAAGTCTAAAAATGCGAGAAGATCTATTGTGTTTTTCTAGAGTGCTAAATATTTTCGCACATTACGAAGCGGGGTTTGATTACCATTTAGAATCCCATTTGCGAGAGACTTACAAGTTTTTGATTAAAATGAATGACCTTCATGAGGTGCAAAAAGCAATGATTCGCTTTGTGAGAGGTCTGGGTGAGATTTATCCTCACGAACTCAAAACGGCATTTGAAAACCTGTACAAGGAGTTACTGCAATATGAAAATGATCCCTATGAGCGCCGTTCTTTTTTATATTTGGACATTCTTTCTTGGTTGGAAAGTAAAATTGACAATGTACCCATTGCTCAGGTTATTCGAGACAAAGCAGCGACTCTCAATCGGAAAGAACGCTCTTCCATATCCCCACTTTCTCCGGATCTGAAATAAAAAATAGCGATTCTTTGGTTACAGGATGGTCAATTGTGAGTGTTCGCGAATGAAGGCTGATGCTTCCATCTTTATTACTTCTTGGCGCTCCATATTTCAGGTCTCCCTGGATAGGAAAATTCAAGCTACTGAGCTGGGCGCGAATTTGGTGGTGTCGTCCTGTTTCCAGTTTGATTTCCAACAAACAGTATCTGTCAAAGTCGCGAATACGTTTAAAGTGAAGACGAGCTTGTTTACTATTCGGCACTTTGTTTTTGTGGGCTTTGGATTTGTTTTGTTGGGCATTTCTTGTCATCCAATGCTCCAGGGTACCCTCGTTTTCGGGAAATTGTTTATCTACCAAAGCCCAATAGGTTTTTTGGGGAGTACGAGATTGAAACTGCTGATTCAGTCTGCTCAAAGCCTTGGAAGTTTTTGCAAAAACTAGCACACCACTGGTAGGTCGATCCAGTCTATGCACAATGCCCAAATACGCAGCTCCAGGTTTGAGGTGCTTTTTTTTAAGATAGGATTTGACAAGATCAGCTAGGGTAAGGTCTCCCGTTCGATCTCCCTGAACCAATTCTCCCGGCCTCTTGTGGATTACAAGTAGGTGGTTGTCTTCAAAAAGGATACGATCCTTTACTTCCAAGGGCTAATATTGTTCTTTTTCATTAGGAAAATCTTGTGACTTTACGTCTTGGGTATATTGGGTGATAGCTTTAATAATCACTTTATCCAAATCGGCATAACGTCTTAAAAAACGAGGACTAAATTCTTTATTCATCCCCAACATATCATGTAGCACTAAAACTTGACCATCCACAGCACCCCCTGCACCAATTCCAATGATGGGGATACGAACAGATTGAGTAGCTTGTTGAGCAAGTGCTGCTGGAATTTTTTCCAAAACAACTCCAAAACAACCCAATTTTTCAAGCATTTTAGTATCCTTCAGAAGTTGTTGAGCTTCTTGATCCTCTTTGGCTCGAACCGTGTAGGTACCAAACTTATAAATGGATTGTGGGGTAAGTCCTAGGTGACCCATAACTGGAATTCCAGCTTGAATGATCCGTTCAATAGACTCTTTGACCTGAGCTCCACCTTCCAATTTTACGGCATGTGCTCCCGACTCTTTCATGATTCGTATGGCAGAACGAAGCGCTTCTTTTGAATCGGACTGATAGGTACCGAAAGGCAAATCTACAACGACCAAAGCACGGTTCGCCGCACGTACCACACTACTGGCATGATAAATCATCTGATCCAAAGTAATGGGAAGGGTAGTCTCATGTCCAGCCATTACGTTGGAGGCAGAATCGCCTACAAGGATGATATCAATTCCCGATGCATCTACCAAACCAGCAAAAGTAAAATCATATGCAGTGAGCATAGAGATTTTTTCGCTATTGGTTTTCATTTCTTGTAAGGACTTCGTCGTTACGCGACTGTAAGTGGGTGTTGCCATAATTGTTCTATTGGGTAAAAATACTATTGTTTTACCAATTGCATCCGCACGAAGATTAAAAATGTAGTGTTTTTCACCAAACTGTCATGCTGTCAGTTTTATCAATATGGCATAATGCTTGTCCAGTATTAGAAAATTTAAATTGAAATCATGAGTAAAATAATTGGAATCGATTTAGGAACTACGAATTCATGTGTCTCTGTAATGGAAGGCAATGAACCCGTCGTTATTCCAAATGCAGAAGGAAAACGTACCACACCATCAGTCATTGCTTTTGTAGAAGGTGGAGAAATTAAAGTTGGAGATCCTGCCAAGCGTCAAGCGGTTACAAACCCGACCAAAACCATAGCATCCATCAAAAGATTTATGGGAAACAAGTTTTCCGAGTCAAGTAGTGATGTAAAAACAGTGGCTTATAAAGTGGTAAAAGGCGATAACGATACACCTCGTGTGGATATCGATGGACGTTTGTACAGTCCTCAAGAACTTTCTGCCATGACCTTGCAAAAAATGAAAAAAACAGCCGAGGATTACCTCGGTCAAGATGTAACAGAGGCGGTGATTACTGTCCCTGCCTACTTTAATGACTCCCAGCGTCAGGCAACCAAAGAGGCAGGTGAAATTGCAGGATTGAAGGTACAGCGTATCATAAACGAACCCACTGCTGCTGCACTTGCTTATGGTTTAGACAAAGGAGGATCCGATAAGAAAATTGCGGTTTATGACCTTGGAGGAGGAACTTTTGACATCTCAATTCTCGAATTGGGTGATGGTGTTTTTGAAGTACTATCGACCAATGGAGATACTCACTTAGGTGGTGATGATTTTGACCAAGTGATCATCGACTTTTTGGCAGAAACTTTCCAAAAAGACGAGGCGATTGACTTGCGTAAAGATCCCATGGCTCTCCAACGATTAAAAGAAGCAGCAGAAAAAGCAAAAATCGAATTGTCCTCATCCACCCAGACTGAGATTAATTTACCCTACGTAACGGCAACCGATTCTGGCCCTAAGCACCTAGTTACGACCCTGACCCGAGCTAATTTTGAAAAATTAGCAGATGATCTGGTAAAACGTTCTATGACGCCTGTGAAAAAAGCTTTGGATGATGCAGGCCTTTCTACTGGAGATGTAGATGAGGTAATACTTGTAGGAGGATCCACTCGGATTCCAGTCATTCAAGAAGAAGTAGAAAAGTTTTTTGGAAAAAAACCTTCTAAAGGTGTAAACCCAGATGAAGTGGTTGCTATTGGTGCTGCGATTCAAGGAGGGGTGCTAACGGGAGATGTTAAAGATGTTCTGCTATTGGATGTCACACCACTTTCTTTAGGAATTGAAACGATGGGAGGGGTGATGACCAAACTTATCGAGTCCAACACCACCATACCGAGTAAAAAATCACAAATCTTTTCTACTGCTGCAGACAATCAGCCCTCAGTAGAGATTCATGTGCTTCAAGGTGAACGCTCTATGGCTTCGGACAACAAAACCATTGGACGTTTTCACCTAGATGGTATTCCTCCTGCACAACGAGGAACACCACAAATTGAGGTTACTTTTGATATCGACGCCAACGGAATCATCAAGGTGAGTGCGTTGGACAAGGCAACAAATAAATCTCAAGACATTCGTATTGAAGCTTCCTCAGGACTGACCGAGGAAGAAATTGAAAAAATGAAAAAAGAGGCAGAAGCCAATGCCGATGCCGATAAAAAAGTCAAAGAAGAAGCGGAAAAACTCAATAGTGCCGATCAGATGATTTTTCAAACCGAAAAGCAATTGAAGGAGTTTGGAGACAAGCTATCTGACGATAAAAAGGCACCGATTGAATCAGCTTTAGAAGATTTGAAAAAAGCTCATGAATCCAAAGATTCGGAAGCGATTGACAAATCGTTAGAAGCGATCAACGAAGCTTGGAAAAACGCTTCTGAGGAGATGTATAAAGCCCAAGCGGAGGCAGGAGGAGCGGCTGATGCTGGTTCCGAAGCACCTCAGTCCGAATCTCAATCGAAAGATGGTGACGATGTTCAGGACGTAGATTTTGAAGAAGTAAAAGAATAACCCTTTTTTCTTTTGAAGCTCAAAAGCCCTCTGAATTTCAGGGGGCTTTTTTTTGAATTATAATCACAACCTAAAACAGGAACGCATTTAATAGTCTAACAGTAGGTTTTCTTATTTTAGCAAAAAAATAAACATGGAAAAGGAGCAGGTTTTGGCATTAACCAATGGGATTTGTAAAAATACTTTAATGGAAACCTTAGAGATCGAATATACCGATGTGGGGGAAGACTTTTTAAAAGCCAGAATGCCCGTAACTTCGAAAGTCCACCAACCCGATGGTGTGTTGCATGGGGGTGCTACAGCTGCTCTGGCAGAAAGTGTTGGGAGTGCTGCTGTTTTTGTTCTAAATAAAGATCCTAATGCCCAAGTGCGCGGTATCGAAATTACCGCCAATCATCTAAAAAGTGTTGCTAGCGGTTTTGTATATGCAACTGCTCGCCCACTGCATCAAGGGAAAAGTATTCAGCTTTGGGAAATTCGTGTAGAAGATGAAGTAGGAAACCTGATTTCACTTTGCAAGCTGACTACCTACAGTCGTAAAAAAATATAAATGGAACCCTCTCTTGCGCTCCAGAGCCATTTGGAACAACTTTGGCAATCACAAAAGCCTTTTGTGGTCTTTGGCCTTCCAGAGTCTGAAGAGGTACAACTTTACTTTCAAGAGGATCATACTTTACATACCACAAAAACATTGAATGAATCGGGGTTTGTATTGGCTCCTTTTGATTCTGAAGCGCCTACTTATTTTATTTCGGACACCTTCCAAAAAAAGTTTTTCTATCCCAAACAGCAAAAGCAATCCCGTTCCGAAATCACCTTTCCGGAAGCTACAACGGAGAAAGTATCTTTCATTCAATTGGTTGAAAAGGCCTTGGATGGAATCAAAAATGAGGCTTATAAAAAAGTTGTTGTTTCTCGTAAAATAAAATATCAAAGTAGCAAAAGCCCTGTTGCTGTATTTATGGATTTACTTGGGGACTATAATGAAGCAATGGTATATTTATGGAGGCACCCTCAAGGAGGTTGTTGGCTGGGTGCCAGTCCAGAAAAATTTTTAAAAAAGACTGAGGAAAGAGTACAAACTGAAGCATTGGCGGGTACTCAAGTTTTTCAAATCAATACAATACCTGTTTGGAAGCACAAAGAAATCGAAGAGCAGGAGTTGGTAGTGGAACAAATTCGGCAGGATCTTTCCCCTTTTTTTACGACAGAAGAAACGATAGAACACCCTCCGCGCAATGTTCGAGCCGGCAATCTAGTCCATCGGAGCAGTTTGTTTGAATTGCCCAAATTTCAGAAGCCTTTACACCTTTTAGCAGAGGCGTTACATCCCACACCAGCTGTAGGAGGAATTCCTAAAGCAGAAGCAATCGAATTTATCAAAGCAGAGGAAGGTTACAACCGTTCTTTATACACTGGGTATTTTGGTCCCATAAGTAAAAATAACGCACATTTGTTTGTCAATTTACGATGTGCTTCCTATGAATTAGGAGTGTTTAATTTGTATGTAGGGGCTGGTATCACCTCAGGGAGCCATCCCGAAAAAGAATGGGAGGAAACCCAACAAAAAGCACAAACCATAGCAAAAGTCCTGTAAAGTCTTTCGTTTATGCCCTTGGGTTTTTGTACTTTTGAAAACTCGAAGTTGATTCTTGAAGCATGAGTACATATCCCTCGATTCCCCTTGCCCAAACGGTTGTTCGTCTATGCGAAGCTGCTGGTGTCGAACGGATTGTGATTTGCGCGGGTTCCCGAAATGCACCTCTAACCAACGGTTTTGTTTCTCAACCTTTTTTTAAAACATATAGTATAGTCGATGAACGTGCTGCAGCTTTTTTCGCACTAGGGATGGCCCAACAACTTCGGGAGCCTGTGGCTGTGGTATGTACTTCTGGTTCTGCGTTACTCAATTTTTATCCTGCAGTTGCCGAAGCGTATTACAGCGATATTCCACTTGTTATTCTTTCTGCTGATCGTATGCCCCATCGTATCGATATCGGCGATGGACAAACCATTCGCCAAACGGGGGTGTTTGAGCCCCACCTTGACACTGCTGCAGTTTTAAAACCAGATGTGATTCATGCTACAGAGACTTTGCTGGAGAACCCAATGCAAGCACTCTTGCCTCCTCAGGCCAATTTTGAATTAGTAAAAGAAATTCAAAATAATCATCAAAAGCACAACGAAATAGAGATTGTAAGAGTGCTAGAAACGGCCCTTAAGCAAAGTGGTCCTGTGCATTTGAATATTCCCTTGGAAGAACCACTCTATGAAACGACTTCTGAAAAAATTCCCCTGCCAAAAGTGAAAACGGAGATAGGAGTTCCCAAGGTTGCCCCATCTAAAATAAAATCCCTCTCCGAACTTTGGAATAAATATGATAAAAAGTGGGTGATTGTCGGAACCTTAGCTCCCAATTGCGTTGAGAAAAAATGGATAGATGCTTTATGTGAAGATCCTTCGGTTGTAGTTTTTACAGAAACCACTTCAAACATCAAACACCCCAACGCAATCCATTCTATTGATACACTTTTGGCTCCTTTGGAGCAAGTAGACGAAAAATGGCGAAAAAGGTTTCAGCCTAAAATTCTTTTGACCTTTGGAGGAATGGTGGTTTCAAAAAAAATCAAAGCTTTTTTACGAAAATACCGTCCTCAGCACCATTGGCATGTGGATGTAAAGAAGGCATATAATACCTATTATAGCTTAACGGAACACCTTAAAACAACTCCTCAATACTTTTTAAATGCCTTATATTCTGCCCATAAAAAGGGTACAAGTGATTTTCAATCCACAGTTCACAAATCTTTTGTACAGTGTCAAACTTTAGGAGAGGAATATCTAAAAAAAGTTGGATTTTCAGACCTGAAGGTCTTTGAAGTTTTATCGGCAAAATGGGCTTCGGGATATCAATTGCAATTGGCAAATAGCTCTTCTATACGTTATGCCCAATTGTTTTCATGGCCTACAGAAACTCAAATTTTTTGCAATCGTGGAACTAGCGGTATTGATGGAAGTACCGCAACCGCAGTTGGTGCGGCTTTGGCAAGTGAACAACCTACAATGCTCATCACTGGTGATTTGAGTTTCTTTTACGATATCAATGGATTATGGAATAATTACATTCCGAGCAACTTCAAAATCATTCTCATCAATAATGGGGGTGGGGGTATCTTTAGAATTTTACCTGGTGAAAAAGATAGTGCTAAGTACGACACCTATTTTGAAACCATTCACCAACGCAACGCAAAATATGTAGCTAAAGCGTTTGGTTTTAAATACAGAAAAGTCAATTCATTAAGAGCTTTAAAAAGGAAGTTGCCTCGCTTCTTTAATTCAAATTCAGTTCCCCAAATTTTAGAAATTCAAACCCCGAGGAAAGTAAATGATACTGTTTTACTCAATTATTTTAAAACAATGGCATCAAAATCTATATTTTCGTAAAAAATTAGCAGGAAATGAGAACATGGAAATCTTTAGGAGACTATAGCGACATTCTTTTTGAGTTGTGTGAAGGTGTTGCAAAAATCACAATCAACCGACCCGAGGTATATAATGCTTTTCGTCCAGAAACCAACATTCAAATGCTGGAAGCTATGGAAATCTGTCGGGAACGCAATGATATTGATGTAGTTGTTTTCACTGGAATTGGAGATAAAGCGTTTTGTAGTGGAGGAGATCAAAATGTAAAAGGTGTAGGCGGTTATGTAGGGGAAGATGGCGTTCCAAGACTTAACGTTTTAGATTTGCACAAGCGCATCCGGGAGTTGCCCAAGCCTGTTATAGCTATGGTCAATGGCTATGCTATAGGTGGAGGTCATGTCCTTCATGTCGTTTGTGATTTAACA
>Ga0181602_10003146_pt1 | contig 13395 bp, 8 predicted proteins | sample 041ome_14_FD_148640 | JGI IMG/M metagenome (GOLD analysis project Ga0181602, IMG submission 148640) | Coastal salt marsh microbial communities from the Groves Creek Marsh, Skidaway Island, Georgia - 041408US metaG (spades assembly) | ecosystem: Environmental > Aquatic > Marine > Intertidal zone...
TAGGGGGCGCCCGTACGAAACACCCGCGTGTGCGGACGGTCGGTCGGTCGCGACGATCGACGCGTCCGACGCGGCGACGCGTCGTCGTCCGACGCGCGCTCGCGACGGTCGACGACCTCGAAACGCCGCGCGCGATGTCGTACGTCCGCGTGAAGCGCAAGCGCGGCGACGCGTCGCACGCGCGCGTCGTCGTCGAGGTCGTCGAGGCGCGCGATGGATTCGGGGACGGCGCGCGCGGCGCGTGCGCGGCGCGCGCGGCGGCGCTCGCGCGAGCGCTGGACGACGCGCTGGACGGCGCGCTCGACGCGACGTCCGAAGCGCGCGGCGCGCGGAAACGGCGACGGCGCGCGAGACGCGTGGCGGAGGGCGTGGCGCGAGACGACGCGGAGACGCGGGCGGCGGACGACGGCGCGGGACGCGAGACGCGCGTGTACGACGCGATGGTGGATTCGCTCGAGCGCGCGCGGGCGATGGAATCGGCGCTGATGTGTAACTACGCGCCGATGGTGCGCGAGTACTTGGCGAGTCGAGGCGAGGCGAACGCGGAGGCGGGACCGCCGCCGTTCGAGGGAGAGGAGGCGTTCGCGAGGACGTCGACGAGCGCGAGCGAGGGAGAGGACGAGTGGGTGTACGATGTGTACGAGATGATGGACGAGGACGCGCGCGACTCGGACGACGACGATTTCGACGATGGGTACGCGCCGGTGATTCGGGTACGAGATTTTCACGACGTCGCGGACGACGAGGACGCGGAGAGCGATTACGGGGACTCGGACAGTAACGCGGCGGGTTATTTCGACGATTATCCCGACACCGAGAGCGATTCTTCGGAGCACAGCGATCGGTTTGAGGACGACGACAGCGGATTCGGCGACGACGACGACGACGATTGGAGCTAGGTCCCATAGCCGGATAGGCGTGTGGCGTGTAGGCGTGTAGGCGTGTAGGTTTGTAGTAACTAAGTGAGTAAGTGAAGGAAAAACTATAAATGCGTGCGGCGCGCCGCGCGATCGATTACTTCGAAACCATCTCCTCGGCGTCGCGCTTCGCCTTGGCGGCTTCCTCCGCGCGCGCCTCGGCGGCTTTCTTCGCCCCTGGCGCGCAGTGCGCGTCCAGCCAATCAGACGTCTCGGCGAGCATGTGGTTGATGCTTTCTTTGGCGCGATAGCCGTGGGACTCGTGCGGTAAAATGACAAGCTTGACCTCGGCACCGTTACCCTTGAGAGCGGAGAAGAAGCGTTCGGATTGCATGAGATGGGTACCGCTGTTTTGATCCTCCTCGCCGTGGATCAATAAAATCGGCTTTTTAATCTTGTGCGCGTTCATGAACGGTGACATCGCGTTGTACGTTTCCGGCGCTTCCCACAGCGTGCGTTCTTCGGCTTGAAACCCGAAAGGCGTTAGCGTTCGATTGTATGCCCCGCTTCGCGCGATGGCGCACGCGAACAAATCCGGTGCGTGCGCGAGCAAATTCGCCGCCATGAACGCGCCATACGAGTGACCGCCGACAGCGATGCGCTCCGGATCCGCGACACCGCGCGCAACGACTTCGTTCACCGCCGCACGCGCGCCAGCGACGAGTTGTTCGACGTACGTATCGTTCGGTTCCACACCCTCGCCTTCGCCGATGATGGGCAACGCCGGCCCGTCGAGCACTGCGTATCCACGCGCAAGCCACACCAACGCGCTCGATGGGCCGATACCGGTGAAGCGATACGGTGAATCGCGTAGCTGCGATGCAGCTTCTTTTGTTTTGAACTCTCGTGGATAAGCCCACATCAGGAGTGGTAGCGGACCATCGCGCGCGGCGTCGTACCCGGGCGGCGTGTACAGCGTGCCGTTGAGCTCAACGCCGTCGTCGCGCTTGTACTTGATTATTTCCTTCGGCAGCTCCTTTAAGTCGGGATGTGGATGAGGGAAATTTGAAATTTTCACCTCTTTTCCGGGCGAGCCGTCGGCGGTCATTTGAAGCGAAAAGAATTGCGAATTCTCCGACGGGCTCTCTCGAGAGAACAATATGCGCATAGTTTCGAGCGTGACAGGCGCCGCCTCGGGGCCGCCGTAATCGCTGATCAAACTCCCCGGATGCTCCAAATACGGCGGTTTGCTTTCCCACATTCGATGCTTGGCGCCGGTGTCGACGTCGAACAAGTCGATGAAGGGTCTATCGCCTTCTGGATTCGCGCCGTCTCCCTGCAACAACAGCTTCACTCCCGGACCCGTGGGTTTACCTTCTCCCAACGGCGTCGGTCCGACGACACGCGCCAGAATGTACGATCCATCTTCCGTCCGGCGTGTAGCAAATGAACCGGGAGCGTTGTAACTGTCTTCGTAGTCGCGCTCCCAAAGCATGCGCTTTGTCGCATTCGGATCGGCGTCGCCCGGCGAAGTCACCCACACTCGCGACGTGCGTGTCTTGTACCAACTCTCATATAAAATCGACATATCATCGCCGCCCCATGCGACGCCACCGTAGCGATAATCAGTTTGAAACAGCGTCTTGGGCGTCGCCGCAGGATCTTTGCCGACGTCGACCGTGTACGTGACGTCTCGAGGGGAGACTTCGACTCTCGGATCACCCTCATCTTGCGCCTCGGTCCAGTACAACGACGCACTCTTATCCGAACGCCAGTTCACCGCACGAGGTCCTTTACGCGTGGCGTTGTGCACGATGGGCACATTCTCGGCCAAAGGTAAGTCCGCGACCTCGCGCACGACTTTGCCGTCGCTGTCCGCCACCCAAACCTTCTTTGGAAACCTACCACACGGCACCGAGTACGAGTAGGGCCGATGAATGGCTTCGACGATAGCATATTTTCCGTCGGGCGACGGATCGCAGCGCGTGTAGATTCTCGCCTTTCCATCACCCCAAGTCTTCGTCGCCCCGGTGGAGACGTCCACCGCCACGAGTTCCGACGAACAATAGTAATCGAATAAATCCGCATCGTGCGAGTCTTTCAATAAATCGGCGTACGTTCGCGCCTGTGCCACGTTACCACCTCGGTTTGTTTGAATTCTCGGCCCGAACGGCGTCTGCGGTCGCTTCGGCGCTTCCTTGGGTCGATTTTCTGGAATGCAACACGCGACGATGACGTCGTCGTTCAACCAACTGTACGACTCAAAAATAGTATTCAACCCACGATCGGGAAGCAGCACTCGGCACTGTCGCGTGTGCGCGTCGGCGATCCAAAGTGTCAACGGTCCTCGCTCTGGCTCACCCGGTTCTCCGCTCGAGCGCGTCGTAAACGCTATCTTTGTCCCATCCGGCGACCAACTCACGTAGTTAATCAGCGCGTTCTCCGGAGTCCCGACGAAATCTTCCGCCGCTCCGATCTCCTCCTCTCTCGCAGGCATCGCTCCGATCGCCAATTTCGTTTGATGTCCCATCCTCGACGTCGAATTTTGCGCCGCATCGATCCGCACGCCCGCCAGTTTCACCTCCTCTCGCGCGAGCGTCGCCACGTCCGGCAGCGGCGGCGGTTTGTGCAAATACAGCAAGCGCCTTCGATCGGGCGACACCGTCACGTTCGGGCTCTGCGGTCGCTCCGTGAACTGCGTCAGCGCGTCCGGCGGGCGTCGGTACCCGTTCGCGTCGTCCCCATCGCTCGCGCGCGCGTCCTCCCGCGTCGTCGTCCCGCGTTCGTCACCACCGCTCGCGACGTTCACGCGTCGACGCCGTCCCGCGACGGCGTCGAACGCGCCTCTCGCGCGCGCGACGAGCGCGCGTTTCGCGTCGGACATCCTTCCGCGCGCGCGCGCGTCGTGCAGGGGCGCCGAGGACATGGCGACGCGCGCGATGCGATGCATCGGCGTCGCACTGTGCGACGCACCATCGCGCGCGCGGTGCGGCGACGCGAAAACCGACGCGCGTCGCGCGCGCGGCGACGCGAAAACCGACGCGCGTCGCGCGCGCGGCGACGCGGTTCGTGATCGATGGGTGTTCGCGGCGCGATGACGGACGAGGCGACGCCGCTCATCGGCGATGATGGCTCTAGGCGCGCGCGACGGACGCGCGTTGGGTCGTTATTGTCGCTGATCGCGGCGGTGGCGATCGTCGTCGCGTCGGCGACGGCGCGGCGCGGCGCGCTCGGCGCGCAGTCGTGCGCGGAGGGACGCGCGGACGTCGCGTTCCTCATCGGAGGATCGGTGCGCGGGATGGTGTTGGATCACGTGTCCAAGGGTTTGAAGACGAATGTGCTGGATTGGATGGCGGAGCGCTGCGTGAACGTGCACCCGATCATGCTCCTGAGTATCGCAGACGTGAGCGGGTGGCGAGACCGATCGGCGATGTTTCCAAAGGTGTATCCGCACGTGCTGCAACGCGCGCTGGACGTCATTCGACCCGTGGCGGTTTCGTTTTACACGGCCTCGGCTTATGACTTAGACACGAAGGATCCTTGGGGACAGCATTGCGCTGCGCGTGGATTCAAGGTGAAAAAAGACGACTACTTTTCGCCGGCGACGACGTACGCGCAGTTCGATGTGAGCAAAAGGCTGCTTTGCATGGCGCGCAAAGTGGAGCAGGAGAAAAACATACACTTTTCGTGGTTCGTTCGGAGTCGACCCGATTACTTTTGGTACGGGCCGCCGCCCGTGGACTTTGCCACGACGTTGTGGGACGGTAGGGGTACAGACAGCGCGCACGCGTTCATCTTTGACGAGGATTGGCGTCACAAGTACAACGACGCCTTATACGCCGTGCACAGTTCGCACGCCGATGGTATACTGGGCCCAGGGTCATCGATTTTGTCGAAATTACCATGCCGAGCTGAGATCCCCGCGACCGGTGCCGTCTTCCTTGGACGTATGACTCCGGAGACAGCCCTTCACAAAGTGGTAGACCTCGTCGGGGCGGCGTCGAGGGCCGTGGGAATCGGGTTCGAGCGATCGGCTCGGCCAACCGCAGAGCCAGGAGAAGGTACGCTGAGTTGCGTAGATTACAAACTTCAGAAGCACATACATCCGTGCGAGCGTGCCCAGGCAATTAGTGTGTCAGAGACTAAAGTTTACCGAGCGCAAGTAAGCCGGTGGCGCTCTTTGAACGCGTACGCCGACGACCCGCCGATGCAATCGATGGGACCGACGTGCTAGTTAGAAGTACAATACTGAAATAATAAGTACAGATAGTTGACGAAATGGTCGTGAACAGTACCAGTAGTTTATTATGGTGAATTATGGTGAACATAGAAATCGCTCGAAACGATTGCGGAATGCGCGTGTAAAACCGTGTTTGCACCCCCGTCGGCGCGTTTTGCAGTACCACCGCGACCGTCGTCAGAGATCGCCGCGGGGCTCGCACGCAATCGATAGTGCTGATAAGAATCGACCACTACCGACGCTTTCGCTCGTTTGAACGCGCGACGAGTGACAGGGACGACGCGCGCGGCGACGCACCTTCGCTGGGTGTTCACGGCACGATGACGGACGACGAGACGCCGCTTATCGGCGATGATGGCTCTAGGAACGCGCGAAGGACGCGCGTTGGGTCGTTATTGTTGCTGATCGCGGCGGTGGCGATCGTCGTCGCGTCGGCGACGGTGAAGCGCGACGACGTCGCGGACCTCGGCGCTTGTCCGCAGGGACGCGCGGACGTCGCGTTGCTCGTGTCGGGATCCGTGCGCTCGTTCATGATTCCGAACGTCTACAAGAGTTTGAAGACGAACCTGATCGACTTCATGGCGTCGCATTGCATAAATGTGCACCCGATCATGTATCTGGGTCTCAAGGAAGCGGCTGGCATAGAACACAAAGGACTGCCGTACCCGCAGGCAATCCCGTCCGACCTGGACGAGGCGCTTGACCACGTCAATGTCGCGGCCGTGGACTTTTACGAACCCACTCAATACGATTCGAAGCAATTCCCTTGGGGACATTGCTCGAAGCCGGTGGAATACGACCGCCCGACGACGGTGTGGGCGCACTTTGACAAAGCTCAGAAGTTGCTTTGCATGGCGCGTAAAGTGGAGAAGGAGAAAAACATACACTTTTCGTGGTACATGCACGGTCGACCCGAGTACTTTTGGTACGCGCCACCGCCCGTGGACTTTGCCACGACGTTGTGGGACGGTCAGGACACGAACCACGACACGGACGCTGTCCAACCTACGCTTATCTTTGACGAGGACTGGTATTGGAAGTACAACGACGCCTTTTACGTCGTGCACAGTTCGCGCGCCAATGCTTTTTGGGGCAGCGGAACGGATGTATTGAAAAGCGTCGCGTGCAAAAGAATCGGTCAGCGCGTAGCCAATGCTGAAACAAATCTTTTTCTCGTGTCGGACTTTGCCGGTTGCAGAGTCCGTCGCGGCATATCGTTCGGGCACTCGGCGCGGCCGGCTTTCAACGGGGAGGGTAGACTTTGGTGTGAAGAATACGGATTCTCTCATGAGAACCCGGCGAAGCTCCGTGCGTGTAGAGCGGCAAACAGGATTAGTGAAGACGCGAACGCTCAATACCGCGAGCGAGCCAAACACTGGCTGGAGAAGCGCGCGGACGCGCAAGAGGACGCGATGCCCGCGGCGCGCGGACCCACGTGCCAGCCCTAGGAGTCCATATCTAACATGTCCGCTTGCATCATCGAGATCTAGAACCCTAGTAACGCAGCCGACCGCCGCGCGCACGAAGACGCGAAAACGTCCGCCGAGCCGCAGAGCGGCGCTCGACGCCGATCTACACAATCCATCCGTCGCGTTGCGTCATTACACGCCGGAGGTGCGCGCCATTCGGGTGCAACGCAATCGAGCGAAGCGACCAATACCGACGATCGTACGCGTTCGCGCGTTCACGGTGTGCGCGAGCGAGCGAGAGGTGTCGACGCAGCTTGTTCGTGATCGATGGGTGTTGACGACACGATGACGGACGACGAGACGCCGCTTATCGGCGATGATGGCTCTAGGAACGCGCGACGGACGCGCGTTGCGCCGTTATTGTTGCTGATCGCGGCGGTGGCGATCGTCGTCGCGTTGGCGACGGTGAAGCGCGACGACGTCGCGTTGGCGACGGCGAAGCGCGACGACGTCGCGGACCTCGGCGCTTGTCCGCAGGGACGCGCGGACGTCGCGTTGCTCGTGTCGGGATCCGTGCGCTCGTTCATGATTCCGAACGTCTACAACAGTTTGAAGGGGAACCTGATCGACTTCATGGCGTCGCATTGCATAAATGTGCACCCGATCATGTATATGTCTCTCAAACCTGCAAGCAGCACAGGACACGGAGGATCCGCTTACCCGGAGCCGATCCCTTCCGACCTGGACGAGGCGCTTGACCACGTTAATGTCGCGGCTGTCGACTTTTATGAAGTCACTGATTACAACTTGGACAATCAATTCCCTTGGGGACATTGCCCGGAGCCGGCGAGCTACTTCTGCCCGACGGCGACTTGGGCGCACTTTGACAAAGCTCAGAAGTTGCTTTGCATGGCGCGTAAAGTGGAGCTGGAGAAAAACATACACTTTTCGTGGTACATGCACAGTCGACCCGAGTACTTTTGGTACGCGCCACCGCCCGTGGACTTTGCCACGACGTTGTGGGCCGGTCGGGACACGAACCACGACACGGACGCTGTCCAACCTACGCTTATCTTTGACGACGACTGGAATTGGAAGTACAACGACGCCTTTTACGTCGTGCACAGTTCGCGCGCCAATGCTTTTTGGGGTCAAGGAACGGGTGCATTGCGCAGCATCGCGTGCGTAAGTCCCCGTTCACAAATATATCCTGAGGCAGCTATTTTTCACGTGGCGGACTACGCCCACTGCAACGTCCGTCGCGGCATATCGTTCGGGCACTCGGCGTGGCCGGATCGCGACGGGATGGGTGGGCATTGGTGTAACGGAATCTCTGCGGGCAACACGACGATGATCAATGCCTGTAACGCGGCAAACAAGATTAGTACAGAGGCGAACGCTAAATACCGCGAGCGAGCCAAAGACTGGCTCGAGAAGCGCGCGGCCGCGGCCGCGGCTGAGGCTGAGGCCGCGGGCTCGGCGGCGGCCAAGCCGGCGCCTCCCGAGCGGCCCGCGGCGCGTGGACCCACGTGCTAGCCTTCCTCGAAATCAAGGGATGGTGTACGGTGGCGCGACTTCACCGCGCACGCACCGGGACGGGGTCTAAGAGTTAGACGCAACTCCAATTCTTAGCCCGGCGGGCTTTAGCCCGCGCGCTAACGAACTAATCAATCACAACTAATTGTAATCATCATCACTTATCGACGCACTAGGCCCGATTGCTCACAATCATATAAGGTATAATACTTGCAGGAGAGCTTTTAGATGATATATTCATCAAAGCACCACGAGTTTATTTTGTAACACCCTACACCCGACGAAATGTCATTACGCGCCCCTGGGCGCCGCGCGCGTGATCTGACCCACGCCGCGGAGATTTATACGAAAATATAAGTATGCGCGTCCTCATTCCAGCGTGTGGACGCGGCGAGCGCTTCCGAGCGCAAGGCTACGAAGACATCAAGCCGCTCATCCCAGTGATCGGCAAGGCGATGATACACGTCGTCACGGAAGCGCTGTGCGTCGATGACAACCGCGACACGTGCGTCGTGGTGACGAATTTCGATGATTCCGTCCCCGAACGAGGGTTCACCACGGTGCGCTTGGCGCGTGCGACGGTCGGGGCGGCGGAGACGGCGGCGCTCGCGCTGGGGACGGTGTCGGCGACAAACGACGCGTCGCTCCTGTTGGTGGACTGCGATGCGGTGTATCATTGCGACGTCATTGAACGGTTTCGGGCGCTGGAAAAACAACCGGAGGTGCGCGCGGCGGTCCTGTGCTTTGAGGAATCCGCGCGTGAGCGTGAGACGGCGGCAAAATATTCATACGTTGAGACGAGCGGGGACGGCGGACGCGTGACCAAAATCGCGGAGAAGTCGCGCGTGGGTCCTTACGCGAACACTGGAGCGTACTGGTTCGCGAGTGAAAAAGAATTTCTTGAATTGACGAAGGATATTTTGACTCAAGAAGGAAAGTTTGAGCGCGGCGAGGCGTACGTTTCATGCGTTTTGAAAGAGTACGTCGCGCGAGACAAGCACGTCAGCTCCGTCGTCATCGCTGAGGACCAATACTCGAACATCGGTACGCCTGAGTGTTTAGAGCAGTACTTGTCCAAACAGGGATATGCATTTTTGTTTGATTTGGACGGTACTCTTGTGGACACCACGGATGCCTACGTCGCGGCTTGGCGCGAGATCCTCGCTCCGATGGGCGCGTTTGTCGACGAAGAATTCTTCCTCAAACACATCAGCGGACAATCTGACGCCCAAGTCGCGCAGCGTTTCAAGCTGCAGATTTCGTCAGAGCAGAAAGACGAAGCGTTCTTGCGATACATCGAAAAGACCAAAGAAATTCCAGGCGCGGTGGAATTTGTGCAAAAGTGTCGTGCGCTCGGACCAGTGTCCGTAGTGACTAATTCCAACAGAACCGCCGCCAAAGCTTTGTTGAAACATCTTGCATTGGATGATTTACCGCTTATTTCCGCGAGTGACGTGAGATTTGGTAAACCAAACGCGGAGCCGTACTTGAAAGCGGCGAGAAGACTTGGAGTCTCGATCGGAAACTCCATTGTCTTCGAGGACTCTCGATGCGGTTTGATTTCCGGACGCGCAGCGGGATGCCAATACGTCGTCTCTGTTAATACAAACGTGTCAGGCAGCGATTCGTTTATCGCGAATTATGTCGCTGAAGACCCAGAGGAGTTATTGGAGACGATGAATTCTGTGGCGCACCTTTCTAACGAACTGTCCGAAGTATTGGGTCAACGATCCATTGTGTATCCGATTCGAGCAAGCGGTGGCTACATTTCTGAAATTCTTTCGGCGACCTCCGGTTCAAGACATCTTGTGGTGAAGCAAGAAAACTCTGATCACGGAGTCTTGATGGAGGTGAGCGAACACTTGAACCTTCACGACACCGAGTGTAAGTTCTATGAAGATTTTGCGAGTATCATGCCGGTACGTGTACCGATCTGCTACGGCGTCCTTCCGACGTCACGCGCTATCGTCATGGAGGATTTACGAAAGTATGATCGAGCGCCAGACTTTTGTCTTGAAAGCGGCCTCAAGGTGGTGAACACGATGGCGAGGTTGCATTCACACTTCCGAGGCGCGCCGTTGGGAAGGCTATCGGTTTATGACACGTATATGCGACAGCACGTGCAAGAACACTACGCAACGTTTCGAAATCGATGGTTCAATACGCTCGGTGAACAAGTTTTCGTGCTGTTTGACCACGCGGCGGCAAACTTTGCGGACGCCGAGCTGCGACTTCGAAGAGCTCCGCAAACGCTTCTTCACGGTGACCTCAAATTTCCAAATTTATTCTGGGATTATCAAGTGAACGGCGGCGAACCAATCTTTATTGATTGGCAGTACGCGCGCCCAGGTCAAGGTATCGAAGACATCGTGTTCCTTCTCGTCGAGAGCTGTGACATAGAGGACTTTGAACAATTGGCCCAAGTGCTCGTCAACACGTATTATGATTCTAGGCAAAAGTTGGACAACGTCGTCGTACCGAAAGATGACCGCATCGCACAAGTAAGCAGCGCTTTGGCTGGATTTCCTTTGTTTGTGGCTGTGTGGTTCGGGTGCATCGATGCGAGCAAGCTCAGCGAACCCAACTTTCCCTTCATGTACATTTTAAGGCTGGCCAATGCGTTTACGCATTTGTACGACGCCGAGTGGGCCGCGCGGGGTGTGACAAGTGTCATAGCGTGAAATTGAAATATGTAAGTACAGCTTCTAAGTTATGCTAACACACAATCGTTCAACGTCTGTACCCGCCTTACTCCCAAAAGACCGTGCGAGCGTTCACTTCGAGAATGCCGCGTTTTATTTCTTCGGCGTACGCGCCGACTCGTAAGATGACGATTGGTCGTTCTACATTAGAGAGAATTTTCGGAGAGTGCACCAAGAGAGGAAGGCCGTACAGTCTCTTTCCTTGCTTTCCTTCGGCGTTATCCAAAATCGCCTCAACTGCGGATATACGCAATCCAAAGCTGACGAGGTACTGCGTGAAGATGTGCGCCCCAAACATGTAAACTGTTGGCTTTTCTCCATTCATAGTCGCTTCATCGATGCGATCGTTCACATTCTGGACGAAACCAACGTTGGATTTGAGCCAGTTACGAAAAAGACGCTTGTTCTCTGCGTACTCATCGAGAGATTGCTGCGATGTCTCGCTTTTGCTCGCGTTTCCCGCGTATGAAAACGCGTAAAACATTGAGTGCCCGTCGGCGAAAACTTTCTTTCCTTGCAACTCGAAACCGTGACGTGACATAATGTACTCGATCGCTTTCGGCGTCAACAGTTGCGGGTGTTCGAACATGATGCTATTTTGCCAACCACGCGCCAGCCATTCCCGCTGGTGTGGCACCGAAAATATTTGAAACTTGGGTTCCATTCTTGCCACGTTGCGAAGAAACTCGTCGTAATCGTAGATGTGCTCAAACGTGTGCGAATGTACCACAGCGTCGATTTTCGGTACGTCTTTCGGTAATTCGAACGAATCACAAAACCACGCCGAGATCGGGTGAATTTCGCTCGGATGATCACCCGTGAGCAACCAACTCGGCAAGTTCGGTTCCACCATTGTCCATCGGCATTTCCCGCGTCTTCGCGCGACAAACTCCTTCGCCAGATGTCCGTGTCCACTGCCGATCTCCAACACGCTCTCACATCCGTACGCATCGATAAACTCACAAAATTCTTCGTGATGTCGCTTCCACAGTCCTCCGATCGCGCCGCTCTCGTGTTGACAATCATACAGCGTCTCCGCCTCGATGAGTTCCGCGAGCTGGATCACCCCCGAGCTCTTGCTCACGCACCATCGCATGTCCGCGACGTACTCCACGCCGTCCCACTCCTCCGGGACGCAGTACATCCCCACCGGAAAATCTCGCAGCGTGAGCAGCGGCTCGAAGTCGCTCGCGCCCGTGATCGCGCACGCGTTTCGCGCGACGATGCGCGTCTTCGGCAGCGTCCGGACGCGCGCCGTCGACATCGCCGTGTCCGCGCAGTACTCCTCGTGCCCGTCCTCCGCGTGCGCGGTGTCGTCGAGAGAATCGACGCGTTCCATGGTTCGCGCGCGGTCGCTTCGTCCGCGAACGACGCGAATCGCGTCGGCGTCTGCCGCGATGGCTCGCGCGACGTAACACCCATCGACCATCGATCGGTGCGGCAGACACCGACGCGATGGCGAGCGCGAGCGCGAGCGCGAATGAGCGCGAACCGCTGCTCGCGCGAGATGGGAAGGATGCGGACGGCGAACTCGCGCGAGATGCGACGCCGACCGAGAAGAAGAGCGACGGAAGGACGGAAACGCCGCTGTCGATCAAGGTGTTGAGCATGGTGTCGTACTTGTTCCTGCAAGTGGCGGGAACGATATTCGCGAGTCTGAGCCGGAACAGTGATGATGATTATCCGTACGATACCGTGGTGCTGGCGTTCGCGATGGAGGCGGTGAAGCTGGTGTTGTCGTTCATCTTTTTGACGACGTCGCGGGCGTGCGGAGGAGTCGAAGAAGTGACGTTGAGCGCGAAACGCTTCGCCTCGTTTGCGCTTCCCGGGCTGTGCTATTTCGTCGCGAATAACTGTATGCTCCTCATCATACAAGAACTGGGGCCGTCGACGTATCAGATCACGAATAACTTGAAAATTTTAAGTACCGGGGTGCTGATGTGGACGCTGCTCGGGCGGCGGTTAACTTCGTTGCAGTGGAGAGCGCTGTTCTTGTTATTATTGGGATCTGTCACGGCGGAGATCACAGATTCTAATCAGTTACGCGGGAGTGTGTATGGGTACGTGCTTGTGGTGATAAACACGTTCATCGCTGCGGCCGGGAGTGTGTTGTCGGAGAAGCTGCTCAAGGGCAGCAACCAAGACGGGGCGACGGATAGCATTCATTGGCAGAATATGCAACTGTACTTTTGGGGCGTGATTTGTGGTGCGATTCCAATAGTTTGGAAAGGAGAAGCGTTAAAGAATGGACTTTTTACCGGATTCAACTTTTATGCTTGGGTAAGTTTGGTCGTCATGTCGTTCGGCGGGTTGGCAGTGTCTTTCATTCTGAAGTACCTGGACAACATTTACAAATGTTTTGTGTCCGCGCTGTCGATGCTCGTGGTCGCCATCATTCACGTATGTATCGAACACGAGACGATGCCGCTGCGAATAATCATTAGCATCGCACTAGTGAGTTTGGCGATGGAATTGTACACAACGGGCGCGGCAACGTGAAGCAATTGGAGACCGCAGATATGGGTTGAGGAACTTTGCACTACGTGGGGAATGAAATCTTCGCGCGCATGTGGGTTGTAGAAACGAACGCACTGTAATTTCAACATGCTACTCATGTTACTATCCGATTCGAAAGTCGGCGCCGATGCTCA
>Ga0181602_10003151_pt1 | contig 13389 bp, 9 predicted proteins | sample 041ome_14_FD_148640 | JGI IMG/M metagenome (GOLD analysis project Ga0181602, IMG submission 148640) | Coastal salt marsh microbial communities from the Groves Creek Marsh, Skidaway Island, Georgia - 041408US metaG (spades assembly) | ecosystem: Environmental > Aquatic > Marine > Intertidal zone...
ATTTGTATTGTTACCAGTTCTTGTATTTGCTGGAATTGCTTTAAAAGCCTTTGGATACATTCGTCCTATTTTTAGAGCTCGTAGTAAAATTAATGCAGAAGTAACAGGACGCCTTACTGAAACCTTAAATGGCATAAGGGTAATTAAAGGGTTTAACGCTGAAGCTCAAGAGGAGAAAGTATTTGAAAAGGGTGTAGCAGATTTATATGAAAATGTAAAGAAAAGTCTAACGGCTACGGCATTTATAACAAGTTCTTCGACCTTGTTATTGGGATTAGCTTCTGCAGGTATCATGGGGATGGGAGGTTATTTTATTATGAATGATTCCATGACTTATGGTGAGTTTGTTTCTTTTACGCTATTTCTTGGTTTTATGATAGCTCCAATTGTACAGATGAGTAATATTGGTAGTCAATTAACAGAAGCTTTTGCCGGACTGGATAGAACCCAAGATTTAATGGGGATTAAGGAAGAAAATGATCTTGAAATACGAGCTATTTCCTTTGACGATATTCAAGGGAATGTTTCTTTTAAAAATGTTTTTTTTAGTTATGATGATTCAACAGAGGTCCTCCACGATATTTCTTTTAATGCACCCCAAGGAAGTGTTACCGCTTTGGTTGGTTCTTCGGGTTCTGGAAAATCTACCATTGCTGGTTTAGTTTCTGCCTTTTTGAATCCTAATTCAGGTCAGGTATTAATTGATGGTATTGATTTGTCAAAAGTCGATTTAAGAAGCTTTAGAAGTCAATTAGGCGTGGTTCTTCAAGATGATTTTTTATATGAAGGAACCATAAGAGAAAATATACTTTTCCCAAGACCCTTAGCCTCAGATGAGGATCTTTTAGAAGCGGTGACAGGCGCTTATGTAGATGAATTTACAGATCGTTTTGAGAATGGTCTGGATACTGTTATTGGTGAGCGAGGGGTTAAATTATCTGGTGGACAGCGTCAGCGAATATCTATTGCCCGTGCTTTGTTAGCCAAACCTAAAATCGTTATTTTGGATGAGGCCACTTCCAATTTAGATACTCAAAGTGAGTCTTTTATTCAAAAAAGCTTAGCCGTTCTTATGCGCAACAGAACTACTTTCGTTATCGCACACCGTCTGAGTACAATCCAAAAGGCTGACCAAATTTTAGTCATAGAAGACGGAGACATCGTAGAGCAAGGAAAACATGATGAACTTATAGATGCAAAAGGGAGGTATTATGAATTATATACCTATCAAACTAGAATGTAATATTAGAGGAGTTTTTTTGCAAATCCCTTTGATCCTAATCAATGAAATATGAAGGTTTAGAGATGTTCTCTTCAGGGATTATTCTTTCAAAAAAATAACTATATTTGGATTTCAAGGTAAAAATCAACTGCACAATAAAATATTAATTTGAAAGATTTCCTTTCTACTTTTTGTCTTAAATGAAAAAAAAATATTTGAGTTTCTGGCAGATCTGGAACATGAGTTTTGGGTTTCTAGGGATACAGTTTGGTTTTGCTTTGCAAGGAGGATTCATGTCCAGAATATTTCAAACCTTAGGAGCGGAAGAGTCTGAAATTCCTTTGCTTTGGATTGCTGCCCCTCTCACGGGATTGATTGTACAGCCCATTATTGGATACATGAGTGATAACACTTGGCACCCGACACTAGGTCGTCGGAAACCTTATTTTTTGATAGGTGCCATACTCAGTTCTATTGCTTTATTTTTTGTTCCTTATTCACCTACATTATGGATTGCAGCTGGTTTTCTATGGATACTTGACGCATCGATTAATATAAGTATGGAGCCTTTTCGAGCTTTGGTTGCAGATAAGTTAAACGAAGACCAAAGAACTTATGGATTTGTTTTACAAACATTAATTATTGGTATAGGGACTTGGGTTGCAAGTAATCTTCCCTGGTTTGTTACGAAAATGGGAGTGAGTAACGAAGCAATAGCAGGAGAAATCCCTATGTCAATAAAGGTTGCTTTTGCTATTGGAGCTTTAGTGTTCTTTTTGTCTATTTTGTTCACTATCTTAACTACCAGCGAATATCCACCTGAGGATTTAGAAGCATTTCGGGCAAAGAAAAAACAGAATTTTAGTCAAAATTTAAAAGAATTTTTCAATCAATTTTTATCTATGCCGACCACTATGAAAAAGCTTGGGCTTATTCAATTTTTTAGTTGGTTTGCTTTTTTCACCATGTGGAGTATGGCCAATCCAGCCATAACGGAACACATTTTTAATGCTCCAGTTCCAATTGAATCAGACTATGATTTATCCATTCCAGCTCAGGCAAATGAATTTTCAGCGGCTAATTTTAGATTTCAAGAAGCTTCCAATAGTACGGGTTCTTACATGGGAATTTATGGGTTATCCTCTATGGTTTTTGCCCTTTTATTGACACTCTATACTGCTACGAGAAAAATCAGTCAAAAATACGTTCACATGGCATCTCTATTCCTTGGTGGGTTGGGATTTCTAATCATGTTTTATATTGAGGATCCAAGTTATTTAACACTTTCTTTCATCCTAATCGGTTTTGCATGGGGGAGTGTTTTATCAATGCCCTATGCAATGCTGTCAGGTGTTGTAGATGAAAATAATTTAGGAGTTTCTATGGGTTTATTCAATATGTTTATTGTCCTACCTCAAATTATTGCAGCTACAGGCGGGATAAATTTTCTGACTTCTTTTCTTGGGGATCAACCAATTTTTGCAATGGTAGTTGCGGGATTATCACTATTCATTGCGGCAGCACTAAATTTTTTAATAAAAGATCATAATTTATCTTGAAGACAAAACAGAACTATCCAACTTTTATTTTTGATCTTGACGGAGTCATTACAAAAACAGAGGCCTATCACTTTCAAGCTTGGAAGCAAACAGCTTCTCTTTTTGATTATGAACTTACCCATGAGAATAACGAACAATTGAAAGGTGTGAGTCGAGTAGATTCATTGAAAAAAATTCTTGAATGGTCAGATAGTGAAATTTCAACAGAAATGTTTGAGCGATTGTTAAAGGAAAAAAACGATCGGTATCTAAAAGCTTTAACGGAACTATCTGAAAAGGATATCATTGAAGGCGTTTATGAATTTATTTTAGACGCCAAAAATCATCAACATACAATAGCATTATACTCCTCGAGTAAAAATGCAGAATTTATTCTATCTAAATTGAAAATCATTGATCTATTTGATGTTCGTGTAGATGGTAATGATGTCACCCAGTCTAAGCCTCATCCAGAAGGATTCGAAATTGCAGCGAAATTAGCAAACTCTCCACCTTCTAAATGTGTAGTTTTTGAAGATTCAAGTGCGGGTGTTATAGCTGCAAATCAAATTGGAATGACTACTGTAGGCATTGGAAATGCAGATGACTTGTCAATGGCATCACGTATCTGCAAAAATTTTATAGAAATAGCATTAAACGATTTTAAGGCATGATCAACTACATCAAAGAAGATGAATGGTCTATTATAGAAGAAGGTTTTGATCAAAGTCATATTCTAGCTTCAGAAAGTATTTTTAGTATTGGTAATGGAAAATTTGGTCAACGAGCCAATTTTGAAGAGGATTATTCAGGCGAACACCTTTATGGTAATTATATCTCGGGGATATATTATCCAGACCGAACAAAAGTAGGTTGGTGGAAAAAGGGATATCCTGAATATTTTGCCAAAACAGTGAATTGTCCAGCTTGGGGAGGTATCCGTTTTGAAGTAAATGGGGAGTTGCTTGATTTAAATCGATGTAAAAAAGTAAATCATTTCTCTCGAGAACTCAATATGAAAGAGGGATGGTACCGAAGGGACTTTACCGTTGAACTACAAAATGGAATTCAACTTCAGGTATCTTCAATTCGCTTTATCTCAATGGCAATGGAGCAGCTAGGAGCATTGAAATATACACTTACTCCGTTGAATCAAGCTGTGACGCTTCAAGTAATACCCAATATCAAGCACGATACTAAAAATAAAGACTCTAATTGGAACGAACCATTTACAGAAGATTTAGACACAAGTATCGAAAAAAACCACATTCTCCATCACTCTCGTGTGTTGAAGTCAGATTTTCAAATCTGTACTTTTAACAGCACCCAATTTCAGATGAATGGGAATGGATTTGAGCTTGAAGGAGAACCATTGACCAATGATTCCATTGCAGGTATAAGCTACAAGATAGAAGTTGAACAAAATAGCAGTTTATCTGTAATTACCTTTGGAGGGTACACCAATTCTGTAGATTTTCCAGAACAGAATTTAAAAAATATCGCCCTTCACACCCTTATTAAGGCAGAGTCCTATGGATTTGATGCGCTTTTAAAACAGCATGTATCTGAATGGGAAACAATTTGGAAGAATTCTGATATTAAAATTCATGGTGATGTTAGTGCACAGCAGGCCATTCGTTTTAACATCTTCCATCTCAATCAAACTTACACTGGGAAACACGCCAATTTAAACGTCGGCCCCAAAGGATTTACAGGTGAAAAATACGGTGGGGTTACCTATTGGGATACGGAAGCCTATTGTCTTCCTTTTTATTTAGGTACAAAGAGCAAAAGTGTAGCTAAAAACCTATTGCGTTATCGCTATAATCAATTGGATAAAGCCATAGAAAACGCATCGAAATTGGGATTTAAATCAGGGGCAGCGCTCTATCCTATGGTCACAGCAAACGGTGAAGAATGTCATAATGAATGGGAAATTACTTTTGAAGAAATTCACCGGAATTCAGCAATCGCTTTTGCAATTAAAAAATACATAGAGTACACCAATGATGAAGGACACATGGCGGAGATGGGCTTAGAGGTCCTTATCGGGATTTGTCGTTTTTGGGCACAAAGGGCAAGTTTTTCAACTCATTTGAATCTATACGTGATTCTGGGTGTTACCGGTCCAAATGAATATGAAAATAATGTAGATAACAACTGGTATACGAACTACAGCGCAAGATGGTGCCTTAGATATACCCGTGAAGTGATTGAAAAGATGTCTAAAGAAGACAGTGAAAATCATGAGCGTATTTGTCAAAAAACAGGAATAAGCAAGACTGAAATTAATCAATGGGAAACCATAGAAAATCAAATGTATTTGCCGTATTCAAGTGATTTAAGTCTTTACATTCAGCACGATGGTTTTTTAAATAAAGAATTGATTCCTGCATCACAAATTCCTGTAGATCAACGCCCTATCAATCAAAATTGGTCTTGGGATCGTATTTTACGCTCCCCCTACATTAAACAAGCTGATCTATTGCAAGGCTTTTATTTTTTTGAAGATGATTTTACTACGGAGGAACTTAAACGCCATTTTGACTTTTATGAAAATTTCACCGTTCACGAATCTTCACTTTCCCCATGTATACATTGTATTGAATCCGTTAGGTTAGATTACCTGGATCAGGCGTACACTTATTTTTTACAAACAGCACGTCTAGATCTGAATGATTATAATAAAGAAGTTCATGAAGGCCTACATGTAACTTCAATGGCAGGAACTTGGATGAGTCTTATTGAAGGATTTGCAGGGGTGAGAATTATAGACGGAAAGCTTAGTTTAGCACCAAAAATTCCAGACAAATGGACGTCATATTCTTTTCATTTGAACTTCAGAGAACGTCTGATATATGTAGATGTTAGTCATGAGAAAACGAAACTAGTCCTTTTAGAAGGGAAAGAAGTTTCGGTTCTTTTAGATAATACCACTCACTTCCTATCCACATAAATTGGAGTACTTTTTTCAACACTTAGATATTTTTTACAATATTGTTTTGATATCAGTTTAACTCTCTCTACTTTGGTTATATAAATAATCATAAATCAATTTCAATGAAAAAATTAATTCTGTCACTATTTTTATTTAGCTCACTGTCTGCTGTTTCTCAGATGAGTATTCGGGTAATTAACTTAGATGTTAAAATGGGTGAGGCCGATGAGGTAGCGAGACTGTTTGAAGGATACCACAATGTAGAGCGTAAATCCGGAGCAGCTGTTCTTCAAGTAGCACATTATTTAGATGGTGTAACCCATCGTATTATTTTTGCAGGCGACCCTGCCAATTGGGGCGAAAAAGTCCAAAAATCAGATGTAGAATGGGAAGCCTATGTTGGAAAACTAAGAACTCATTTTAATAGTGTTGATAGATCTATGGTCTTGACTAATCTCAGGTGGAGACAAGGTGATCGAGCAAAGAGTAAGGCTGCTAAACACTGGGAGATTATCCCAGAAAACCCCGAGCAATTTCTTACAGCTTATGATAAGTTTATCAAATCTATAGATGGTATTTTGGGAGATAGAATTACAAGTGTTACTTCTATAGACATGGGAGGACTTGGAGGAACGCACTCTACAGCACTTAATGGAGAAAATTTGAATGATATAGTTCTAGTTGAAAGAGCTATTCAAAAAACGAAAGCTTTCAAAGATTTTTTGAAAGAGCGTGGAGAGGTTAAACTAGTCAAAAGCTATTTCACAAACAATATTCACCTTTTTAACAAACATTAATCATAAATCAATTACAATGAAAAAAAAATATTATTTATTTATTTTACTTCTTTCTTCCATTACAATAACTGCACAAAACCTTGTTTTTGAACAGACTTTTATTAATGCAAAAAATATTCAAGCTTACGATAATTACATTGAAAATGTTTTCTCAAAGACGCATCAACAAAGATTAGATGCAGGAATTATCATAGGGTGGGATGTTTGGAAGGTTTTAGATAATCCAGCAGAAAATTTCACCCATATGCTAACAACAGTTTACGATGTTGAAATGCAAGGTAAAATTGACGATTTTAAATGGGAAAGACCCGAAAATGTCAGTCAAAGAGATATGCAGTTGAGAGGGAAAGATTTATCGGAAATAAGAGAAATCGTAGCGGTTGTAAAATACATGGGTCTAGCTCAAATCCGAAAAGAAGGAGGCGCAGAAATCCCAGATTTTATGAGCTTTAATGTCATAAAGCTAAAAGGAGATAAATGGAAATCTTATGAAAATGCTGAAATAAATGGCACTAAAAGTATTGCTGCTAATTCTTTAAGAGAAGGCTGGGATTTTGCAAGAAGAATAGATGACTATGGAACAGATATTTCGCATACCCACGTTACTGTAGACTGGTATGCTAGCCATGAAGATTATCTAAAAACTATGATGGGACGAAATATTTCAGATGCTAGTAAAGAATATCAGCAAATGATGAAGTTAAGAGACCTGCGTTATAGAGTTCTTCTAAAGAAGCATTATTCAATGAGATAAAAAAAATAAACCCTCCTATATGGAGGGTTTATTTTTTATTCTATTTCTACATTTTGGAGGAAAAAAAGAATTAAGACTCTAGAGCATTTTTACAATACATCACACTTTTTTGGATCTCTTTAATAATCGTTGAGTCTTTTGGGGTATCATATTCATATTCTATCGTTGCTGCATATTGATATTTGTTGTCTCTCATAAGCTGGAGTACCTCTGCTATGGGAGTGTTTCCTTGCCCAAAAACAACATTCTTTTTCCCGTTTTCTGGGTTTTGACGGTCTTTCACATGCATGCTCATGATATGTTGATGGTTGTTCTGAATAAAATCTATTGCATCGGTATTTCCTGCTGCAATGTAATGACCTAAGTCAAGATTCATTGCATTATTTGGAGATTGTTCTAGTGCGGTATCCCACCAATGAGGATGTTGTTGTTCATGCCCATGGTATGCAACTTTCATTCCATTTTTTTCTCCCAACTGTCCCAATTTTAGGCTATGAGAAGCTTCCTTAGGAAGTTCTAAGGTAACGTGACTAGCACCTAATAGTTTTCCTGCCTGCATGGCATAATTGATATTTTCGTCGGAATTTCCTTCTCGCAATAAGTAATCAGGTTTGAAAGCGTAAATTTCAACACCTGCACTATTGTACATTTTTCGAAGCTCGGAAAAACCATCAATGGATCTTGTTTTTTCCCAAGCGGCTACTTCTTTATCGAAGGATTCTTGTTGTTTTTTGAGATCTGCAAATTCTTTTTCTTCCTCTTTTGTCAATTCATTATTACTTTCTTTGCGTCTTAGACGGTAGTACATTCTTCGATCCATTTTATTTTCAGGGCGTCCGATAAAGGATTCTGCAACACCTCCCATTAATTCGATTGAATTTACTCCACAATCCAAAATATATTGAAGTGTAGCTTCTGCACTTTGATCTTCAAGGGCTCTAAAAGAATAGGTAATGAGTCCCAATTGTACGCCATTAATACGACTATTTGGGTTTAATAAATTGGGAATATAAGAAGGCGCTCCCCATATCTTAGAGGTGCCTAGTGAAATTCCTGCTGTCACTGCAGCAACCTTTCCAATAAAAGCACGCCGTGATTGATCTTGTGTTTTCGTTTTCATAATATAAGTGTCTCCATTTGTTAAGCACCAATTTAATGATTTTTTATCATATGAATCTCACCTCTTTTTTTTTAAAAAAATTATAATAGCTAGACTTTTCTTTATATTTAACAGATGTTAAAAAAATTCAATCCAAAATATCCTTCCATAAGTGATCTGCGCCAAAAGGCAAAGTCTAAAATGCCCAAATTTGCATTCGAATATTTAGACGGAGGTTGTAATGATGATTTTAATATACATAAAAATACTTCTGAGATTAGAGCTGTTGAACTACTCCCGGAATATCTCAAAAAAAAGGTTCATGTCAGTTTAAAAACAAAATTATTTGGCACTCAATATGACGCTCCCTTTGGTGTCGCTCCCATAGGACTCCAGGGATTAATGTGGCCCAAGGCACCAGAGATTTTAGCTCAGGCTGCTTTTGAGAACAACTTACCCTTTATATTGAGTACTGTAACAACATCAAGCATTGAGAAAATAGGAACAATAACAGAAGGTAAAGCCTGGTTTCAGTTGTATTATCCTGCCAAAGAGGTTGTAAGAAAAGATCTAATTAATCGAGCAGCAGATGCAGGTTATCCTGTACTGGTTTTACTCAGTGATGTGCCAAGTTTTGGATTTAGACCTCGTGATATACGTAACGGTTTGGCTATGCCACCAAAAATGTCCCTTCGCAATTTTTATCAAATAGCTAAACGACCTGAGTGGGCTTTGAAAACATTATTTAATGGTCAACCTGAATTCGAAACCTTAAAACCATACATGCCCAAAGGTTTGAATTTGAGTCAATTGGGAAAGTTTATGGATGAAACTTTTGATGGTCGATTGAATGAAGAAAAGATAAAGCCCATTAGGGAACAATGGAAAGGGAAGATTGTATTGAAGGGTGTAGCTTGCGAAGCCGATATGGAAAAAGCAATTCGATTGGGAATTGATGGAGTCATTCTTTCTAATCATGGAGGCCGTCAGTTAGACGCTGGCCCTTCTACTATTCACACTTTGCAAACACTTCGTGAAAAATACCAAGATAAAATTACCATAATGATGGACAGTGGAATTCGTTCCGGACCAGATGTTGCTAGAACTCTTGCTGAAGGAGCAGCCTTCACCTTTTTAGGAAGATCTTTTATGTATGGTGTTGGTGCACTAGGGAATAAAGGTGCAATGCATACAATGGATTTAATTAAAACAGAGTTGCAACAAGTAATGGAGCAAATTGGATGTGAAAAAACAATTGATTTACCTAAATTCTTGAATAAGAAATGAAGTATACTATAGGGTATGATATAGGCAGCTCTTCTGTTAAAATAGCTCTGGTTGAGGCAAATTCAAACAGGAAAATGGCAGTGATTTCAGAACCTCATGAGGAAATGCCCATATTGGCGATTAAAGCAAATTGGGCAGAACAAGATCCCGAAATGTGGTGGCAACATTTGTGTGTAGGTACCCAAAGGATTTTAAGTGAAAATAATGTAAATGCAAATCAGATATTAGCAATTGGTATTTCCTATCAGATGCACGGACTTGTGGTATTGGATAAAAATAAAGCACTTTTACGTGATTCTATAATTTGGTGTGACAGTAGGGCTGTCGCTATTGGTGAAAAAGCAGCACAAGATATTGGTGAGGAAAAATTTGGTACTCGCTTATTTAATGCACCTGGAAATTTTACCGCTTCTAAGTTAAAATGGGTAAAAGATAATGAACCCCACATCTATGAGAAAATCGCTTATTATATGTTACCAGGTGATTTTATCGCCTACAAATTTACTGGCGAAATAGCCACAACCATCAATGGTTTGTCAGAAGGGATGCTTTGGGATTTTAAAGAAAAAAAAGTCGCAAATTGGTTATTGGATTATTATGGTATTGATAACAGTCTTACCCCACCATGTGTCAATAATTTTGATGATCAAGGGCAGGTCAATGCACAGGCGGCAGCTCAGAGTGGTTTATTAGAAGGAATTCCCTTGCGTTATCGTGCAGGAGATCAACCCAATAATGCTCTGGCATTAAATATTTTAAAACCCGGAGAAGTAGCTGCCACAGGGGGTACTTCAGGAGTATTGTTTGCAGTTTCTGACAGAAATTCATCAAAGGAATTTTATCGTGTCAATCATTTTGCACATGTTAATTATACCCCAGAGCAACCCCTAATAGGAACACTCTTGTGTGTGAATGGGGCAGGAATTCAATACAGTTGGTTGCGTAAAATGGCAAATCATACTGATTTTAATACAATGAATAGTTTGGCGGAAAAAGTGCCTATTGGAAGTGAAGGGTTGATCAATCTTCCATTTGGTAATGGGGCAGAACGAATGCTGAACAACAAAACACCTGGAGCACAGTTTTCAAACTTAAACCTAAATCAGCATCAACAAGGACATTTATTCAGGTCTGCACTTGAGGGGATAGCATTTTCTTTTGCTTATGGTATGGAAATCATGCAAAAAGACGCGTTGAATATAAATGTTATACGCGCAGGAAACGATAATCTTTTCCGCTCTAAAATTTTTGCAGATACTGTCGCAAGTCTTATTGGCCAACCCATTGAGATTTATAATACAACTGGAGCAGTAGGTGCCGCTCGTGCCGCAGGAGTAGGATATAATGGTTTAGAAGAGTACAGTCAAAGTATCTCATCAATAGATCGTATGAGTGAAATATTGCCTCAAAAAGAAGCTAGCTTGTATCGTTTGGCATACGATAAATGGAAAATAGAATTAAAGTCTAAATTAGAAAACTTAAAAGTAGAATTATGATAACTACAGGAAATAAAGAATTTTATAAGGGTATAGGTGAAATTAAATTCGAAGGAAAAAATTCGGATAATCCACTAGCATTTAAATATTACAATCCCGATCAGCTTGTAATGGGGAAAAGCATGAGAGATCATTTTAAATTTGCAATTGCATACTGGCATAGCTTCTGCGGACAAGGTGGAGATCCTTTTGGACCAGGGACACAACAATTTCCTTGGGATGAATCTACAGATCCTATTCAGCGAGCTAAAGATAAAGCCGATGCTGCTTTTGAATTTATTACAAAAATGGGCTTCGATTATTTTTGTTTTCATGATGTTGATTTAGTAGATGAAGCACCAACTTTAGCAGAAAATGAAAAACGTTTAAAAACAATTGCAGATTATGTTGCAGCCAAACAGAAAGCCTCTGGAGTAAAATTACTTTGGGGTACAGCAAACTGCTTTTCGAATCCAGTCTATATGAATGGTGCGGCAACCAATCCAGATTTTAATGTAGTAGCACGAGCAGGTGCTCAAATAAAAATGGCATTGGACATTACGATTGCTTTAGGAGGAGAAAATTATGTGTTTTGGGGTGGTCGGGAAGGCTATATGTCTTTATTGAATACTGATATGGGCAGAGAATTGGATCATATGGGACAAATCTTAACGATGGCAAGAGATTATGCTCGTTCTCAAGGCTTTAAAGGTAATTTCTTTATTGAACCAAAACCTATGGAGCCAATGAAACACCAATACGATTTTGATGCAGCTACAGCGATAGGATTTTTAAAAGAGTACAATCTTGATAAAGATTTTAAGCTCAATATAGAAGTCAATCATGCAACTCTAGCACATCACACTTTTGAACATGAATTGACAGTAGCAGCGAATGCAGGTATGTTAGGAAGTATAGATGCCAATAGAGGCGACAATCAAAACGGATGGGATACAGATCAATTTCCTGTGAACATTTATGAAGTTACCGAAGCTATGCTGGTATTTTTAAGAGCGGGAGGAGTACAAGGTGGAGGAATAAATTTTGATGCGAAAATAAGAAGAAATTCAACGGATTTGGAAGATATTTTTCATGCGCATATTGGAGGTGCTGATGTTTTTGCCAGAGCCTTATTGACCGCAGAAAAAGTGATAAATGATGGAGGTATAGAAAAACTAAGAAAAGCTCGCTATGCTTCTTTTGATCAGGGAGAAGGACAGCGTTTTGAACAAGGAAAGTTAAATCTTCAGGAGTTGTCCAAAATTGCTTTGGACAAAAATGAACCACAACGAACAAGTGGAAAGCAAGAAAGGTATGAGAACATACTTAATCAATACATATAGAAGACTATTTTCAATAGGAGCTAGATTATTTTTAATAATTGTGATTCTTACGAGTGGGGGATGTGCTGAAACAAGTTCAACAAAACCCCCCTCCATTGTAAAAGATGGAATGGTTTTGATTCCTGCTGGGAGTTTTCAGATGGGGAGTGAAGGTGAATTTGCTCGGCAAGATGAATCCCCAATTCACATGGTTTCTGTAGATGCTTTTTGGATGGATCAAACAGAAGTGACCAATGCACAGTTTAAAGCATTTGTTGATGATACAGGATATATCACCACAGCTGAAATAAAACCAGATTGGGAAACTTTAAAAAAAGAGCTTCCTCCCAACACCCCCAAACCGCATGACTCTCTTTTACAAGCAGCTTCTTTAGTTTTTGAGGCAACAGACGGTCCAGTTAATTTAAATGATTTTGGATCATGGTGGCAATGGAAACCCAAGTCCAATTGGCGAAATCCAAAAGGTCCAGGAAGTTCAATTGAAAATAAATTAGATCATCCAGTAGTTCATATTTCTTGGTATGATGCTCAGGCCTATGCAGTATGGGCTGGAAAAAGATTGCCAACAGAAGCAGAATGGGAGTGGGCTGCCAGCGGAGGGAATCAGGGGAATGTATATCCATGGGGAAATGAATCCATTAGCAAAGGGAGCCCAAAAGCAAATAGTTGGGAAGGTAGTTTTCCATATCAAAACACTATGAAAGATCAGTTTTTTTACACTGCTCCAGTTGCATCATTTAAACCCAATTCTTTTGGTCTTTACGATATGGCCGGTAATGTGTGGGAATGGTGTTCCGATTGGTATGATTTTAGATATTATAAAACCATTGAAAACAAAAAAACGATTAATCCTCAAGGTCCTGTGGACTCCTTTGATCCCTATCAACCATATCTCAAACAAAAAGTAATGCGAGGCGGGTCTTTCCTTTGTAATGA